>Ga0224511_10002492_pt1 | contig 12442 bp, 2 predicted proteins | sample SF_May12_sed_USG_2_FD_169988 | JGI IMG/M metagenome (GOLD analysis project Ga0224511, IMG submission 169988) | Sediment microbial communities from San Francisco Bay, California, United States - SF_May12_sed_USGS_8_1 | ecosystem: Environmental > Aquatic > Marine > Sediment | place: USA... | reverse complement strand
AATTATAACAATTTACAGTTCTGACCTCGATCGTCGTCTTGCTGTCAACAAAATGGCGACCAAATCATGGTGTTACTTCACATTGCGCATGCGCGACCATCCTTGACACATTTCAATAAGACTTGCTTATTTAAATTCAATACTAAGTAGTATTAATATATACCCACTACTAAATACCGTCTTGAAAAAATTGAGGAAAATACATAAACTTTTATATCTTATTTACTAGATTTGCTGTTAAAGATGCTAGGTCTGTATCTTTATACCCTTACATAAATCACAAATCTTGCAATATGTAAAATGTACTAAATAAATTAGCATTGCAAAAGTATTTGCAAATGTTTGTGACAAATAATGTGTTTTTGGACAAAAACTAAAAACACAACAACAACCATACAAAAAAGCAAACATAAAAACCCTTGTCTGAGCCGGGGATTGAACCCGGGACGTCTTGCACCCAAAGCGGATGCGTTACCGCTGCACCACTGAGTCACCTGAGAGTATTGATTGTAGTAAGGCTATTTAACTGTTTCGACGCAACGGGTCGAAACGTAAATAAACAAAACCAATTTTGCGAGCCAGACATTTTCAACAAATACATGTTTTCTGTAATATTTTTACATGCATAAATAACTATATTTGGCAGTTTCTCATATTTACGGGGGTAGGTTTCGCTGGTTAAATTGTAAGAAATAAACAATTCTGACCTAATAGATACAGACATAGCATCTTTAATATGGCATTTAAAGCGTTCTAGGAGAAAATATTAATATCGTTTGATATTTTTCCATACCCATGATTAAAATACCGTTAAGGGGTTTTCCGGTTGTGTCAACCTAATTAAATGTATACCTACATGTACATGTATCTCATATAAAGTAAATCACGTCAAGATATAACTTACATAAATACATGGTATATGCTTCAAATATATTTGTTATAAACATAAATATTTTGTATATTTTCTCACCGTTTTTGCAGATAGAGTCCTTGTATGAAATACTGCATACACATTTTCCTCCTACGCAAACGCCATTGTTTTGACAGGTACAAGTGTCTGTTCAAATAAAAGCAAATCATAATAATAGAAAGTGATAGCCACGTTTGGAATTATTATTTGTTAAAGTCTTAAACAATTTTGTAATTGAACGTTATTAAATAACAAAATGGGTAGCAAATAGTGAATCGTGCACTCTCCCATCCCAATGTTGTGCTGAGTTGTAGTTCATTAGCACTACACTTATTCTTAAAAAGACTAGATCACAGATTTTTGGGTTGGAGAGTACTTATCTTAAAATATTCTTAGACATGAATATCAGTGGAAAAATGTGATGTTGAATGTATGACTCTTAAAATATAATGACAACATATTTTAAAAGATGAAAAATGCAAGAAAACTGAGGTGAATCCGTTGTCTGTCCCATTGACAAGAAAATGATTGCCCACATATTGAATGGTGTGTTGGAATCTAATCTGTCCTGGTTTGTGCATATTTAAAAAAACTAGCACATGGTACCTAAAGTTTATGCTTTATCATGCAGTTATTTTTGATTTTGGGGATACTTAAGATTTGTTTTATTTTTTTATGCCCAAAATGTACTTTGGGGGCTTTATTGAAACATATATAAGTTTCAAGTTTATATCGTTTAAATATTTGGAGGTTTAATTAAATTACCATTTATTAAGTTTTTAAACTTATACTTATGTTAACAACCTATAAATGACAGAGTTGTTACTCTTGTGCACTGTACATCTCATTGAAATATATTTTCCTGGCCGATCATGCAGTTTCGTAAATAATGTCTTTTTTAATGTTTCTAAGTTTTAAAAATGAAGAAAAGCCGAATACTAAACAGATAGTATAGGAGCAATTGTGGGCTTTCTGTATCGCACGGAATCTCAATGAGATATTTTTACCACTAACCTTCACGTTGATATACTTCTCACTTCTTTTCTTTTATTTAATTTTTCACTTAATAAAGTACAAAAATCAACCAACAAAAGGATGAGAAGAGTTTAAGTTCATATTAAAACCCCTGCTCCTATCCTCGATAAGATATGTCTAATGTTTCGTGTTTATATTTTTATGGATAAGTTTAGATTCAATTGACAAATCACAATTTTAACGCAAAAATTAACAAAAGGAAAATGTGTTTTTTTTTTGTATTAAACTTCACCTTTGGTTTAGTTTTCGTAATATGCATCGAATGCAACAAAAAAAAAATTATGAAAACGTTTAAATAAATAATTTAATGAAGACACATGTTTAGCGTCAATTTTTGAAGTGATCTACGAGTTTACATGCACTGAGTCTGTTTATAATAATACAAAAGCATTTGCACTTGTTGTTGTTACTTATGAACGTAGAGGAAATCAAAGAGTTTAAATGTGTAAATGATTTACCGGTTTGTTGATTTTGTTGAATAATAATGATATGTTGGTTGTTTTATAATAAAGTAAGATAAAGTCAAACTCTAAAACAAACTTTGCGCCAGGTGTTTATTTTAAATGTTTTACAATGTACACACAAACTTTATTATTTCTTTTCGAGATAACGTTATATAATGTTAAAAGTGTATGCAACGTTATACATGTTTATTGAATGTTTATTTAAACCATGCACATTTCGGAACTGTTGTTGTGCTGTTTTGCAAGGTTGTAACACAGTAATACCGAGAATATTATGTTTACATTTTAAACAACAATAACAGTACTGCCAATATCAATCTCAATATCGCACGGTACAAATGTCAGACTGAGACATATATACACACATACAATTTATCGATATTTCTAAAACATGCCTAATAATACTTTATTTTAGAAATGAGGCATTTCGTACAACAAATATATGTTTTGATGTGTTATTGCAAATAACTGTTTCTATTTTTTACTTTCAAGCATAACTACAAAGAATAAAGCAGCTGGAAAAAGTATACAATAATGTCAATACTGTTGACCAGTTTAATAGTGCGCGTTTGCAATATGTGTAAACAAAATGTACATATTTAGGTTAACTATACCTGGTGTACATTTCATCTGGCTAGTCGGTGTGCTACAGGTATCTGCGAAAAAGAAATTACCGCTTTAATCCCCATAAAATTTTGATGTATCGTATACAGTCACACTAAGGTTTATTTCAATGTTGTATATTTATAATATGTAGGTATAGTAAACTCGCCAATTTCAATGCAAATGAATAAATTATGTGTCCAATACGTGGCACCAGAACTACAAGAGACCCCAGAGGGCCATCGATCGCTAACCTAAGAAATATGTCAAAAGGTCACAGTAGAGCCCATTTCTTCCACAGAACCACAATTTGAAAACAAGGGACAGCTTAAGCTAAGCAATTTTTGTACACTGTCATCAATGAAATTTGTGTGGAAAATTATTTCAAAATTGAACTTGTGGTTTAGATGTTGTTCACATTTTGTTGCATTTTATTTTAGCCATTTTATTTAACAGAGCAGACTTAAGGTAGCAATCCACAAAGTGTACATTGACAGCAATTTATACTACGAGTTTGAAACAAGAATGTAGGGCTCTAGTTCAAAATCTAGGTCAGCTTATATCAAAGTAAATTCTTCTTTTTAACCTGTACATACGGTCCAACTTTCAAGGGTGTAGTTTTAGAACCCCAAAAGCGGGTTACCATGTCGAAATTTAGGTCACTGAGCAGATGGTCCAAAAGTCAAAGCAGTAGGCATTGTAGTTTTTGACAAGAATACTTAAGTCGAATGTGACATGCATACATGCATGCAACTTATTATATTACTACTCAGGAAAAACCTCATGCTATCATTACACATTACCTTTGTCACATTTGTCACCACCGTATCTGTCAAAACATTCACAGGTTTGTAATTTGAGTCCATCAATACAAATGCCATGTTGGCTGCATTTTTCACCATAGCAGTCATCTATTCCTGTAATTATAAAAACATCAACATTATAACATAAATAACATGTTTAATTGAGGATACGATTGATTCTATATACTTTACTGCCTGTTTTCTACACCGCGTATACAGAAATAATTATTGTAGGAAGCATTAAATTGCATCAGTTCTGATCGAGTTACAGAAGCATTTTTTGCTCTTCACTTATAAATCAACTGATGTACGAGAGATGATCGAAAATATCACGGACTTGGTCTTTTTTTAATTATCCAAAATACATATATAGTATGATTTATTTGACCTTGCACTGACCTTTCCTTATGAATATTCCGATAATCTTCGTAAGTTTTACATAATTGTTCAGCGGGAACGTACCTTTTGTCAATAATTAATCTATTAATATCAATCTAGCTCTATAACCATATGTAGCTCAGTGGTATAGGAGTTTGACTGGGAACTTGATGACACGGGTTCAAAACCCCTGCTTGGATTTTTCCATATTTATATGATTTTTGTAAAGGCACAGAACATGCTCGAGATACTTGTTCTCATATAAATATATAACACTTGAAATGTTCACCTGCATATAAGTTGCACTGCGTCACATCTAGCAAAACATCAACACGACGAAACGAAAGTCGAGTGTTTCATTACGATCTAATGAGAAGATGGTTGCAAAATACAGAATTCAACGTTTGTTCAGTGAGAAGACATGTCAGCAAAAAAATAAAATATAAAAAATTGTTTCAGTGGGATTCGAACCCACAGTTTCTTGAACCACAGTCCAAAATCTTAACTACTGAGGTACTATTCTACACATTAACTCAGTGTACAAAGCGTTCAATAAACCTGGTTGTCATGTACGACAGCTGTATACATACCTTTTTAAGGAAAGGTCAGTGCAAGGTCAAATAAATCGGATAATTCGACTAAATCGGAAACGGTCTTTGACAAACTAAATATGAATACTTTATTGTAAGAGTATATTGGTGAGTTAAAGTTGGCATACACAAAACCATGGTAACGCATACACGGCGTACGGCGTCAAAGTGAATTATTATTGCATAATATTGTTTTACAATACCGGAGAGTATTTTATTTATGTTTTGGCTTTGATATAACAGATATTTGTTAGCTGATTTGATAGGAACGAATTATAAAAAAAATCTGGATTTTTTCTGGATAATAATAGTACTTGTGAAAATAAAGTTAATGTGTTTGTTTGTTTTCTCTTTAAACACCTAGTTTTCACCACTTTTTTACGGCGGTCTTCTAGTAAACAGCGTTCTCCAGTACTAACCTCTTAGGTCCTCAAGCGACTTACTGCTTCCTCAGAAAAACCAGCGATGAGAGACAACTTATACAGACTAAGCGATTTGTCTAGCATGAATTATTAAAGAGAAAGTGTGCCGCCGAGGTGGGGCTCGGCCCTTGTCCCTCTAATGGCAAGTCCGATGCTCTAACGAATTACGTAACGCATGTACCTTTGCTATAAATGACTTCTTCGGCTTGAGTCAAAGTCTGTTTTCAGATAAAGATCGTTCTTTACCGCATTCAATATTTTTACGTCAAAAGTGTCGCTTCAAGTCTTTGTAAGTTATATACATAAAAATCTATTGAAATCAATTTGAAGTTTTATTTTCAAAAGTAAAACAAATGTAGTCCTGGTTTTTAAATATTACGACATCAGTAATACTTTGGATAGTAAAACCCTGAATTAATTAACAGGGTCAACATATTCTATTTAATATAAACGACTTTTTAGCGTTTCGTACATTTTGGCGCATTTTTAGAACTTTTGATTATTGCATTCGAGCTTTATTGGCATTGAAATAAAAAATTAACTTCTGAGTGTTTCCGCTTCGCCGCTAAGACGTCACCATGTTTTTTTACAAATATATTTAGGTTACTATACAATTTAGAGCATTATATCAATATAAAATAAATGAATTTGTCTTGATAAATGTATGGAAAAAGATAATTCCGGGTAAGTCTTGCTAGTTTTTGTACGAGCCATTTTGTCATGGTGCCCTTAAACATGACATATCTACATTGTTTGCAACATTCTTTGTTTGCACATCTCTACAATTTATATTGATCATCCTTCGTATACAATATTATTAAAGAGTTGCTTATGAAAATAGTTAAGATGGCTTTTCTACGAGCTGTGTGTGCTTTCGCATAAAACTGTCATGAAATATGTTGAGCGCTACGTTTTAAAAATGTTAGAAACAAAATAAATTGCATAATTAATGGTAAGGAATTTTATCTGTGTACACATAATGTAACATAGATTTTGTTCAATATGATATGTAATTTAAATTAAAAGAGCGTTTGTGTTAAGTACACCCTATGTCCTTAACCAAAGAGTAAATGGTAATAAACAAATGTTCACAAAACTTACAACATTTTCCGAAGCCGAAACATTACAAATGCGCTTTTACCTAAAAATATTTTGAGCGTGCAGGAACAAAACGACACACTATCTTATCGATGTTTAAATTTGAGCCAAGTGATTTCAAAATCCTTTAATCCATGACGAGGTTAGAGCCCAAACAAACATAATCTTAAAAAGGTCTGGCCACACCAGTTATGACTTCAATCAGATTCTTTCGTTCGATACTCGGTCTCATCAAAATAAACATTTGTGCCAAATTATTTTAAAACCCATTTATTAACGGCGAAGTGAGAGTCTGGACAAACATAATCTCGACCTATTTTTACATTTTACCTTTAAATCTGTCAACATCTTTATAAGTATACTTGTGTTTCTTATGCGCGAAAATGTTAACATGTGTCCCAAGTTTACATTTGCACATGGACAAACATAATGTTTTTCATTTATGGGATAAATGTCTTCCACAAATTTTCATCAAATGAATGTTAACACTGTAAACATGTGTGACAACTGACAGTCTAAGTCTGGGCAAACATAATCTTGGCCAATTTTAACCGTTGACTTCTAATTCTGACCACAACTTTTATTGCATTGGTTTGACTACGTGACACTCCGTATACTTATTGATACCACGTGTGCCAACATATTTTATCCATTAAATTCGTTCTCAACATACACTCTGAACAAACTAAATTGTGACAACATTTGACATTTTACCTTTATTTCGACCTTTGACTACTCAGTCAAATCACTTCTTTTTATGTTATAAATTTAATTATTCCTATACGCAGCAAGCAAAATTGTGTCCGGCCAATAATTTCGTTATTTGAAGTTGGATTTTAAAACTACTTCACAGAAATGTGGGTTGCTACCTTAAAGGTCAAGGTCACAGCATGACCTTGCAGCAAAATTGTGTAAGCCCTATTAGTTATTTGAAGTTTGATTTTACAACTATTTCCCAGAAATGATCACCATATTAAGACGACGTGTTCAAAACACATTTGGGTCGATACCTTGAAGGTCAAGGTCACAGCATGGCCTTGCAGCAAAATCGTGTCCGGCCCATAACTTTGTTATTTGAAGACTGATTTTACAAATATTTCATAGACATAATCACCAAGTTAAGATGACGCGTAACCACAACATTTGGGTTGCTACCTAAAAGGTCAAGGTCATAGCATGACTTTGCAGCAAAATCGTGTCTGGCCCATAACGTTGTTATTTGAAGTCATATTTTTCATCTATTTCACAGAAATAAACATCATATTGGGATGACTTGTCGCGCCAACAAATTGGTCGCTACATTGAAGGTCAAGGTTACAGTATGACCTTGCAGCAAAATCATGTCCGGCCCAAAAACTTAAATTTGAAGTCCCTTTTAAAATTATTTTACAGAAATGATCATCGTATTGAGACACCGTGTTGCAAACAACATTTTGGTCGTTACGTTGAAGGTCAAGGTCACAACATGACCTTGCAGCAAAAACATGTCTAGCCCATAACTTTGTTATTTGAAGCCAGATTTTACAAGTTTTTGACACAAATTATCACCATATTGAGATAAATTGTCACTACCTTGCTCATCATTTGGCTCTGTGCATACTTTACTGCATTATACTAAGTAGTGCTATTTATAATTCAGTGGTCTACAATAAGAAAGAATGATTAGAGCAAATAATAATGTTTTGGACAAATGAACATTGAAATTTTAGTATATATTAATTATAGTTTTCTATCTGAATGTTGAATAAATCATAAATGGCAATAAACTGGTGCTTATGATAATAAGTGAACTTTTTGAGGGACCGGTAGGGGACTACCGTATTGACCGCAATACTATAAAATGCTTGTTCATTCCTCGGAGGCTTAGTCTTTTATGCTCAGAGTTAAATAAAGTGAAAATGTCTTAAGCTTATCTGTTCTACGGGTTCATAATTTCACTCTGAACATTTAGGAAACGTAGAAAACGCTCAACCACTTTGTCACTGCTACAGTACATGTGTCAAATAAAAACACAGTCAACATATGTTTATAACATTCAACAAATTTAACAAAAAATGAGATGTAAGGACTCACTTGATTCACACTGTGTTCCATTGAAGTCCAAGTCAGTGTAAGTATCATCTTGACAGTAGCAATAGAATGGACGTGTTGTTGTAAAACACAAGGATCCGTGCAGGCATGATTTGTGGTCATTGCATGGATTTTTCTCTAGCAATTGCACAATCAAATGATCGAATAAACATTATTTTATTTTGTTATATGAGTATTAAAACTATAACTAAAGTATTCTTTGACATTCTATTGAAAAAATATGTTATAAATCAGGAAATTAAACATACTTTTTTCACAAGTTGGGCCACCAAAACCATCAATACAAAGGCAATCAAAAAGTCCAGATGAATCGTTTCTGGGGATACAGTTAGCAGAGTTTTTACAAGGTGCAGAAAAGCAAGGATCTGAAATTAATAAAAAGGATAAATGTTAATGTCTTTCTTTTGTGTTTGAAGTTGTAACTGGTCACATGTTGACTATACTATCATCAAATATTCATTAAGCTTTTGTATAAAAGGTATGAAAAGTATCGCATACATGGTAACACAGTATCTATTCTAAACATAGGAACAATAATTAAAAAAAATAAACACAACACTGCGTCAGTATAACTACAACAGGACGTCAACCTACCTCAGTTCCAGAACACCACATTTGTCGAGGAACTATCCTCAGATTTAATTACCTTTACATTATTTAACACTTTAAAACTCAAATGAACGGTGATACAAACTCAAAACGGTGTAAGGACAAATCCCCTCCAGGATAAATCTTCTTCCGTCTTTTTGCCAACCCGGCCATATCCCCTTACCCGGTCTTACTTCCTTCCGTCTGTTTCCCACCCGGCCATATCCCCTCGCGTAGACATACGAAAAGTTAAAGTTAAAAAACATTCGTTACGTGTACTTTTTAGCGTTTTTTGTACGAAAATAACTCTTAATTAAGTTTTGATAAATGTTGACTCTTTTTTTGTGACAAACAATTCAATGTGGGTACATAATCTTTAATTGGTGTACTTTGAGTCAAACAAAGAAAATGTTTAATCTCATTTTTGACGACATTGAACATTCAAAATAGAAATATCCAATAAATAAATACTTTGCAGATTCATTTTTAACTTAAAATCGTTACACATGTGAGACATGTACAATGTACAGGAGGGAGGGGATTTGTTTGGGATGGCAAAAATGACGGTGGTGGATTTGTCTGGTAGGGGATTTTCCGTGATTCACGGAGAACAGTCGTGCTATTTATTCAATTTGTGCCTATATAATAAATGCATAAACAATGCCATTACATAGACTCTGGAAATATGAGCCTATAAAATAATTATTTGTTATCACTTGCTAGTAAAAATGATGGATAGATAACCGTGTAGATACTTTTAAAGCAGCATAAGTTAAATCGTTAACATAAAGTGTATAACGGCGCGATTGTAACATGTTTGTTAATATAATTATAAACAAATACGTTTTGTTATTATTTACTTCTTGAAAGTACAAGAAAATTGCAAATATACCTATATCACAAAATCAATAGGAAAAATCGCCTTACCTTTGCCTTCTACTACTGGGACAATGCACCTGACTTCGCTTTCTAATCTAAAAAAAAATCAAAAATTAAATGCAGCATAATGGCGTAGGCAAATTGGACTTATATCTTACTAAAAGGCTCTGTATCGGAGCCCGATCTAAACTTGCTAATATCATACTCTATGTATAGTAAGTTAGATTAGTTAACAAATAAATTGTCTCATTCTTATGTTTTGCCGACATTTGCGTTTAATTTATTCTTGTTAAATAAACACTTCGTATTTTGCGAAACTGTCTAGTTATAAATTACGCAAAGGTTGTTACTTCCTACTGTTAATTAACTTTTTAATGAATATGATGTTATCTGTTTAAGTGAATCATGGACAAAAAGTAAGTCTAAGATTGACCTTAAAGGGTATAGTAACCCGATTAATTCATATAGAAAATATCACAACCGTAGGGATAAACGCTGTAGCGGTGAGATTACTGTATATATCGAAGACTTTATCAGAAAAGGTGTTAAACTAGTTACAAATGATATTGATTGTATTGTTTGGTTGAAATTTGATAAGCACTATATTAAAAATGATGGTGATGTTTATTTGGGAGTCACATATAGCTTCCGAAGCTTCGTCTATACATGACATGTATAATGTTGTCATTTTTAGACAATTAGGGTGACATGAACAGTAGGACAGGTGGTAAACATGATTTCATAGATCATGATCGTAGTATTGATGGTGACGTATTTCATGTTGATACATGTATCGAATCGCGGAACTATAAGTATCAGTGTAGAAGGTCGTAGAAGGTTACAATTCAATAGACAACGTAGTAAGAAAATGAATGCTTTGAGAAGAAAAAATTCCTGGAGTTCTAGAAAAATATTTAGTAACAAAACTAGTGATAGCTCTATTTTTTTCACATTTTTCGATGACTTGATTAACGTTTTCTCAAGAAATAATCGACGAGACTAAAAGGAATAATTTAATTAATATAGAACAGAATAAATATTTAATAAATAATAATACAATATATTAAAGAAGTCTGGTGAAATTAAATTGCTGAATGTAAGTGTTTACAGTTTGATCTTTTTTATTATTTAACTTGAAGGGGAGCTGTCTGATTCTTTCACTAATAACAACTATGTAGGAAACACAAAGTAAGTGTATCGATTTAAAAAAATATGCCAACAAATGCACATGAAGCGAGATATTTCTAACTGAAATATTAAAATAATTCTCAGTATTTTAATAGGGGCAGGTAATCCACAATTAATCAGTACAATTTGCCTGTTGAGTGCAACAATATAAATTTAGAGTCCGACCAATCAGAATCTGTCGGTAATTTCTTCGGAAAACGACACTCTCCGAAAAAGGCCGTAAACTTCCGAGGGTGGGCTACACCACACCATCTAATCTACAATAACCGAGATTTATGGGCAATCAACAATTTATTCGGTACTTATTTTGAATACATTTTTTGGCGTATTTTGCAATATGTTTCGTTATTATGTTATCATTTCATACTTTTTGAGGATTAAATAATACTTGATATTAAAATATTTACTAAATAGCTGATAAATAGCTGATAAAAAGATCAGACAATGCCCCTTTAATTATATACATACTTTTTAACTTTTAAACGCGTGCTAACTTTAAACTATTACTAATTAAATGTCCGTGTATAATGTTACCTAATATCGGTTTTTCTGTATACATACAAACGGTGAATTGTTTAAGGTAAATGACCTCTTTCCTAAGTAATTAAACTGTATTCTAAAACATAATTATGTGACTAGTTTGTTTACCTGTTAACATCGATGGCTTTTAGGCAAATTTTAAATTCACCAACAGCGTCATTTTGAATGGTAAGAATTGCCTGGAAGATTGTCGGATCACCCCGCGAATCGTTCATTACGTCACTAACAGATCCTATTAGGAAACTCTCTGTTATGATTATTTTCTCCAAGGGTCTGAAAAAATATCAAATTGTTTTTAACTAGTAGTTTAAGTTTATGTTGAATACGTATTAGTTTAAAATGTCAATTTGAACAAAACCTATAAAAGGCACGTGCTTAATGAACATACATGTACTACTTAACACGTACACATTTTAACATGACACAATCACATTAAAAAGTACTAGGATACTGGATAGTTGAATATAGCCCAAGTTTATCCAGCAAAAATGAGAAAATCACAAGGTTTCTCAAGTGATTTTAGATATTCGAGCCGAGCAGGATATATATATATATATATATAGGTTAAGTTTATCCTGCTCGGCTCGAATATCTATATATATCCTACCATTTTAATGGTTAAAGCCGATATAAACGGAATAGTTTGTTAGCATGTTGATCCGTCGGTCTGTTTTTGGCTTGCCGTTCACGGCAAGCCAGTATTGTTTTGGAAAAGTATTTCCGGTTTGAAGTTTCCCTGCTTTCTTTTTGGCTTGCCGTTCACGGCAAGCCAGTATTGTTTTGGAAAGGTATTTCCGGTTTGAAGTTTCCCTGCTTTCTATTTTATGCATGCGAATGGAGATGGGAACCATTC
>Ga0224511_10002491_pt1 | contig 12443 bp, 7 predicted proteins | sample SF_May12_sed_USG_2_FD_169988 | JGI IMG/M metagenome (GOLD analysis project Ga0224511, IMG submission 169988) | Sediment microbial communities from San Francisco Bay, California, United States - SF_May12_sed_USGS_8_1 | ecosystem: Environmental > Aquatic > Marine > Sediment | place: USA... | reverse complement strand
ATATACCCCATTTCTATCAAGTAACAAGACATGAACATGTACAATGTTTTCTTTCAGTTTGTGTGTGTTTGTTGTGTAGTGTTCTATAGAATAAGTGACGTACCACTCTTGTTATTATTATTGAGCAGATTCATTATATTACAGTTTGCTATTTTTATAAATACAATTAATGCATTTAATTCATATCCCACAACTGCGTCTTATAGTTTGCCATCTGTCTATAATATGAAGAACACTCTATTTTGCGTGACGAAGTAAAACCATTTGTCTGCATTTCGTAAATTAAATGGATAAACCTCAAAGGGCAAACTGTATGTAAGATATGTTTTAAATTTAAGGACTGCTAGTAAAATCTTTGTATCACGCGAATTGTAGACATGAATATGTTGTCTTTTACAAAAACCAAAATCTTAGAACAAATACGTTTGCAAGTGACGTTTAGAAAGTACCACTGTGTCATTCATGATATGATGTTTGTCTACTTTCATAGTGGAATTGTTCTGCCAATTAGGGTCTTTTGTCATAGCCAATGCCAGTATTTGTTGTATGAACGGCTCTGTCATATTGAACTACACTTTTTCACCGTTCATTACAACGATTATTATATGCGTATATAGTTTACGCACTACATGTACATGTACGCTATGAGCAAGTAAATATGAAACAGCAAGACATAAAGTACTAATGAAATATGCAATGGACATTTATGAAAAAAATGCAATATGTTCTTTAAAATGGACGTAAATCGCCATATGCATACACATGATTAATGCTTTTGTTTGCACACGGATAACTGGATATGATCACGGGCAGGTGGCGTGCATCTCGAACGAGACAGTACTGTTGAGCTACCAGAAGGAAAACACATCCTGAAGCACTTGCTGGAATGTTGTAGAAGTGTAGTGCTGCTTTGTTTGTGTTGATTTCATGTTGTTGTTGTTGTCGTCGTCGTTGTTGTTGTTGTTGTTTTTTTTGCTTGCTTTCTCAATGTTCACAAATATTGTCATTTTGAAACTTTAACTTTAACTTACTACAGCTGGTGTTTAGTGCCTGTGCGGCGGCTGTAAAATGTCGCCCCGTACTTCATTATTGTATAAATATATTTTTCTGGTCGTAACTTGTCAGGGATCATGTATTGTATGTTGTTTACATTTGAAAATGGAGTTCCGCTCGTGCGCTAGGGGCGTCAGTGGTGTGGCGTCTTTTATTACCATTGATGAACAGCTTTAACAACCGCGTTTTCCCATGCAGAATATGCTTCCTGAGGGCTTTCTCTTTCATCCGTTTAATTTAACTTACTACAGCTGGTGGTGTTTAGTGTCTGTGTGGCGGCGTACTTCATCATGTTTGTCTGTGTCTATAAAAAATGAAAGCCTATATGGTTTCAACAATTGAAATATTTCTTTCTTACAATTTCAAGTAAATTAATACAAAACTGGTTTTTGTTTTTCACTTCGTTTAATAATCAAATCATGATATTTGAATTACGATTAAACCCATTTCAATACTTATTCAGCATAAAGACAAAACGACAGCAAACAAATGTGCCATCGGTGGAAACGTTTTGTTTCAGTTTTCTTTTCTTTTTGGTGACACGTTTGTCTGATTTAGGAATAAAAAGAGGATGGTTCTAGATAATATCAAAAATTAAAATTAAATCCGAGTTTCCAGTTAATAGTTTGAAACAAAATTCTTATCTGGATTTCGCAATTAAATTATGACGAAATTTTTACTTATTTGTAGTACTACATTGTTTCTCATTTTAACATTTTATTTTTGCTTTTAACATGCAAGTAAACAGATTTGCATGATCGTTCAAAATAATTTATAAAATAAAAATACATTAGTGTAATGAAGTGACCCTTAAATTTCCCACATAACCGAAGTCGTTATGAACACATAGAATGTGCGTGTTTCTAATTTGATCTATTCCAGTCCTGATATTTTGGCTAGTGCGCATTTATACATAAAACAATTTATAAAACACGCATATAAGAAGTAGCTTTGAATTTTCTGTTCGATGTTCTTTTGGTTACACTTGACTATTAATTTACATTTACCAATATATCGACCATCAATATATTATTTCCTGATTTTCAATATGTTTGTCTTGGGAACATGACGTTTAATTGTTTGCATTAGGTGACAGATTTTGTCCTGAAATCCCATGTCGCAGGCATTAAAAAGAATGAATCTTGTTAAACGTAAAAATATCGGATGGGAAAAATATTTGCTGTTATCAAATGCAACTAGATACACATAAAAGTGCTGTTTCTCGTATCAGAAACACTATTTTCAAACTAATGTGTAAATGTTTAAATTTTAAAATATTTTTAATATTGCGGGATTATCCCGTCATGTTCTGCCGTAAATACATTTAGTATTTGCCCATTTGGGGGTCGTAAGTCTGATCCCTGGAGCGGCCACATACTAGTACCAGGTGTTTTTTCGTGTTGTGATTTGGTTATGTACTGATATCTACTGCCTTTAAGTTTCACCTCCTATTTCCGTCTCGTGTAGGGTGGGGATAGTTACGTTTCTTTAGGTTTTGGTTACCAGTCTAAGAGTGAACCGCCTTGTTTTCCCATCATGTTATAAAACATGGCTTCATTTTAGACCTTTTCTAGTTGTCTGATAAAATGACAGTATGGCACTAACTAAAACCTTTACTTGTTACATTTTATGTTGTTGTTGTTGTTGTTGTTGTTGTTGTTGTTTGCTTTCTTAATGTTCTCAAATATTGTCAGTTTTAAACTTTAACTTACTACAGCTGGTGATTAGTGCCTGTGTGGCGGCTGTAAAATGTCTCCCCGTACTACATCATCGTGTAAATATATTTTTTTCTGGTCGTCAGGGATTATGGATTGTATGTTGTTTACATTTGAAAATGGAGTTTCGCTCGTGCGCTAGGGGGCGTCAGTGGCGTGGCATCTTTTATTACCACTGATGAACAGCTTCAATAAAACCGTTTTGCTGTTTTCCCATGCAGACTATGCTTCCTGAGGGCTTTCTCTTTCATCCGTTTAATTTAACTTACTACAGCTGGTGATTTTTAGTGTCAGTGTGGCGGCTGTAAAATGTTACCCCGTACTTCATCATTATTTGTCAACAATATTTTGTCTGTGTCTATAAAAAAAATTGAAAGCCTATATGGTATCAACAATTGAATTATTTGTTTCTTACAATTTGCAAGTAAATTAATACAAAACTGGTTTTTGTTATTCACTCCGTTTAAGCTCCAAATCATGATATTTTATCGTTTTCATTTCTAATTAATCAGTTTTCTTTTCATTCACTGCAAACGAAAGCTTATTCCATGATTAATGGCACACTCAATGCGACAGGAAATGAACTGCATTTCTATGCCATACAGTATCATGATTATGGTTCTCGCGATCTCAATAGGACATCATGAACGTCTGAGTATTTACTGTTGGCAGGCACTTTGAATTGCAATTAAACCCATTTCAATACTAATTCAGCAAAAAGACAAAACGACAGGAAACAACAATTTATCTTCAATTTATATTACGTATTCGTGCATTGTTTTTTTATTTTGACATTATATTGTCCTTTAAATATGCAAGTCAAAAGATTTGCATGAACGTCCAAACAATATTGTGAATAAAATAAAAATAACATTGGTGTAATGTAGTGACCCTTAAATGTCCCACATATCCGAAAATGTTATGAACACTTATGATGTGCGTGTTTCTGATTTGATCTATTCCAGTACTAATATTTTGGCTAGTGCACATTTATACAGAAAACAATTCATAAAGCACGCATATGAGCTGTAGCTTTGAATTTTCTGTTCGATGTTCTTTTAGTTACACTTGACTGTTATTTTATATTTACCAATACTTTGACAATCAATATATTGTTTCCTGATTTTCAATATGTTTGTCTTGGGAACATGACGTTTAATTGTTTGCATTAGGCGAACGATTTTGTCCTGACAATTCTATTTCGCACGCATTAAATAGAATGAATCTTGTTAAACGTACAAATATCGGATAGGAAAAATATTTGCTGTTATCAAATGCAACTGGATACACTTAAAAGTGCTGCTTCTCTTATCAGAAACACTATTTTCAAACTAATGTGTAAATGTTTAAATTTGAACATATGGCCGTTTTTTAATACTGCGGGGTTATCACGTCATGTTCTGCCGTAAACACATTTTGTATTTGCGGCGCTCTGCCCATTTGGGGGTTGTAAGTCTGATCCCTGGAGCGGACACATACCATTAAACTGATGAAAGGGAAAGCCCTCAGGAAGCATAGCCTGCACGAGAAAACAGCAGCTTCAGATTTATTGAAGCTGTTCATCAGTGGTAATGAATGATGCTACACCACTGACGCCCCCTAGCGCATGAGCAGAACTCAATTTTCAAATGTAAACAACATATAAACTGATGAAAGGGAAAGCCCTCAGGAAGCATATATATTTTTTTTCGTGTGGTGATTTGGTTATGTACTGATATCTACTGCCTTTAAGTTTCACCATCTATTTCTGCCTCGTTTAGGGCGGGGATAGTTACGCTTATGTAGGTTATGGTTACCAGTCTGAGAGTGAACCGCCTTGGTTTCCCATCAACAGTTTTAAAAAATGGCTTCATTTTGGACCTTTTCTAGTTGTCTGATCAAATGAAATATGGCACTAACTAAAACCTTTACTTGTTACATACATTGACGCAAATAGGAAGTGTGCACACTATAAATGGGAATTAACATTTTGTTACTGTGTTTTGGGAGGCAAGTCTGTGCCATGACTACACTTATTGGCAATATTAATTTATGTACACCTGTTTGTCTATATCATAAGAAGAAGGCAAAACGCACTTTCTTTAAAGTGAACGAAACAGTGATTATGAACAAGTAGAAAAGGAAAAGCTTTAATTGTAAGTATTGTGTCCTTTTCCGTGTTTTGTGACTTCATGGCATCTACTAGAAACGATTTCGTAATTTAAAAAAAACGCAATTAAACAAATTTTAAAGCACATACGCTGATAACTAGTAACTAAAGAGTATGATTAAAAATTACGCTCAAACATGACAAATCGAAAACTTAATTAGTATTAAAAAACAAGCATGTTGATTTACAATTATTAGTTTATTGATCAGTTAACGATTCATGTTTTATGGTGCCATACTTGTGTTTTATTAACTATAGAAATATTTATCTTTTAAAGTTTTAATAATTCAAATTAAACCACATTACTTCATGCTTTTCGTTTGACTTCAAAGACAAACCCTTCATTGTTCAGCAAAACATTAAACTAAGAAGCAAATGTAATTGAAGGAGCGTCGTCCTGTCACAAACAGGTGAATGACATATTCATGCACATAAGGCTTCCACAATGTTGAATTTGGCAAACGATGCTCAGTTAAGAAAGTTACCATTTACCACAATAGTCAGGAGGACAGTCCAAAAAAGTGTGTGGAAAACACACAAAAATAGTGTATTCTGAATGTCTGTTGCGTCTTGGTGTTCTGCGTGTTTTTGTGCTGCTTTGTGTGTTTGTTTTTGTACCGGCCATTTTGCCAGGGTGCCCTTAAACTTGACATGTCTACATTGTCAACAGAATTGAACATGCCGAGACAAACAATAGTTTAAATAAGCAAGTTGTTTGACACAACGCCATCTCAGTTCAACGTTTAAGGATAAGTGCGTATATAGGTAAATATATGAGTAAAATGTCCCGAGATATTTCAGGCTTTCAGATAAACCGGTATATTACGCAAATGATAAGCACACCTTCACAGACCATTGTTAATGGATGCACAAGAATTGTCTTTTATCAACCAAACTGAGTGAAAGTATATAGAAGCAGAATTTATTAAATTTACAATATTGCTAGACGAAGGCATTTTAAAAGGTGTTTATAATTATTTTCGCAAAGTAAGAGCATGCAGTCATTTAAGCAATGAAATATGTTTATTGTTCAGACATGTTACGTGTGACTTGTATACTTTGCTGACGTCTATTTAAGCTTAATCAACATCGATATGTTGCAGTACTCAAAGATCAACAATCATAACAAATATGTGTTTTGTTGTGTATTGTAATCGATAGTAAACTGAAGATACGGTATACATAAACATGCATTGTTGTAATACTGTTCACACAAATAAAACGAGCAATAACCACACACTGAAATATATATTGAAACATACACAAACATAATATTATATTATTTCATCTTCAAATATATATAACATAATATATACCATTACATTGAGGAAATACGTGAGCAAAACCACAACGTGACGAAGTCACCTACGTTTATATATGTGCGTATTTGTTTTCGCTTTAGTTGGGTTTTGTTGTTGTTGTTTTTGTTGTTGTTGTTGTTGTTTTTGTTGTTTTGTAATTGTATGATGCTGGACCATGATGGTCGTCATGTAATCACCAAATATAATTAGAATAATTAGGTTTCCTTAGAACAAGTGTATCTCGATTGAAAGATAAGGCGGCTACCACTTTCTGCTTCCTGTTCGTCACAGGCGCCAGTATTGAACCTTCAGTCTCCTACGGGAACGCTCTATCTTAAGTAATCCATGTTTTCTTGGACTGGCAATTCCTCCAAAACAACACGAATTTGTCTATGAGTATGACAAATAATCAAAAATTCACGCAGAATTGCTATTGACAAGATATTTTTCATTTGCAGTAAAACATCGCCCAGTATTTTACTGACGACACAAAGTATCTTGTATGCAAGCTTTCGTTACTTGAATAACAATCTTTATTGTTCAGAAACGACACAGAACGCATTGCTCTTGTACACGATTTCTGCTATCAGGATAACGATACGAGTCATAATCACATTTAGAAGTATTCCATAGATATTCAAATACAATGTATTATTTTTTTATTTATTGTTTTGGAGATTGCAACATCACACTGAATTAAATCCGATAAATCTTTTATTTCGATATTTTGTTATGTGTATAATATATCAAAGTATTAATATATAAAATTTAAATAAGAATCAATCTATAAACAACAGTTGGAGCCAGATACAAAGTTACGGAGTCATTGTGAATGATGCGGAAAAAGGGTTTTAGTTTTATTGTTTAAAGCTCCTCTCCCAGCCTTGGTGGATTTTAATTCTCAAAATTAAAACAAATCAAAATTAACAGCAGTGTTTCACAGATAGTCATGATCAATAGAATACTTTTTTCAATTTCATTAAAATTGCACGTTGTCGTTAGAAAAGTGTAAGACAAATACGCGCGTGCTCTGGTCCTGGAAGTATTTCCCGGTTTAAAAATATGACTGAATTCCCTTCGTCGCGCACCTTGCAAAAGCCAAACTAACGCCGCACGTTTATAGGTCATTCTAATTTAAGAACAATGTTTGCAAAATAAAGCGTTTGAAAAGGTTTACATTTATTGCAAGATAAATGTGCTATTACAAATCAAAACTGACATTTCTTTGAGTGAGAAACGTATCAATAATCTAATTTAATGTTACTTGATTTACATGTTATGTTTTTATCCGTTGCTGACATTTTATTTCAAAATGTTCATTTTAAAAAAAGCTGGTACAGGAGCTTAAATACATGAAATAAAAAATGAGCAACACGAAACAAAGTATGTACATACTAATATACTAGCACAGTCTTGTTTGAACCGTTATCTCAAACGTTCAATATGCCAGAATTAAACAAAGTCAATTGAGTTGACCCCTCGAAGATATTAAATGCGCGTGCAGTAGATAACCTACACATAGGTTGATGCTATAAGAGGCATCGCCTGCATTCGAAACAATGGCTGTTGGACGACGGACGTGGGGCTCTCTCGTGTTCCTTTTCACAATATGTACTTGTAAGTCAAGATCTCCACAATTATAATTATTTTGCTTTTAACAATTGAACGAAATAATAACACATAGATCTATATATTAATCAACGTTTTTTTTAGTTTAATCTAGCCTTGTGCATGCACGGAAGAGTGGGTGTCAGTTTGATACAATACAAAACACTATATGACTGTCTGTCTCTAAGAGCTTCATGTTTGTGTTGTTTTAAGAAATTTTCAAGCTGAAAGGTCTCTGGGCTGTCTGTAAAAAGTATACGTGCATGTAAAAAATATTTGTTTCCATGAAAAGTAGAACATAATGATAATAGGACGACGTCAACTATAACTTCAGTCACATAAATTCATTGCCTCGAAATGATTTGTGACCGTCATGATATACACAAATCGAAGTTATTTCATGCAGCAAATAATGGACATAATGGATGTGTAACATAATTTAAACTCAATACATGCCTGCTTATATGTGATAATGATATTACAGGTCACGTACTGTGCGAGTGTCCGGAAACCTGGGTACATTTCAAGGAGTCGTGCTACTTCTTTACACCAACTCAGTACATCTTTCCATCTGCCCAGGTGTGATGTGTATATGATTGTTTGATATTGCTTCCTTTTAAAAAAGAAATAAGGTCATATTAAGGTCAGTAAACATGTTCATACAATAGCTAGAGAACATAGCTGAACATTCGGGTCATTGTTATAGTCATGCATTTGAACATAAACATATTACTACTATTTTTCTTACATTAAATAGTTAAAATAGTTACAAAACGGCAGCTATTTTAATAGTGGTAGTGTAATCTTGATTGCCTTAAATAATTATGAAATAAATCATTTTAGCAATACTGCCAGCACCATACCTTCACGGTATACAACGCAACAGAAAACACCAGTAAAACCATAACGGCAAACTTAGTAAACGTGAACGATGCAGTAGAAAACACATTTCTGAAAATCTTGCTGTCAGAGTTTAAAGGTATGAAGCTTTGTTGACACTATAAATCTGATCATATTGATAACATTTCATGCTTAGCTTAATTGCTTTTTTGTTTCCTAAAATCAAAGATCGTTTTGTTTGGTGGCATCATTTAGTTGCTCGGACATCAATTTTAAGTTTTATTATAATCTTTTTATTTGTCTTCTTTAAATATGGTTTCCGAATTTCGATGGCCTATGAGGACAAATGCTATGAATAACATACTTTACACAATGTACGTGGTATTGCACTATACAGCGAGGCATGTAGATCACTTTATGTTGGGTTTTTTGATAGTAGACTTCAGGATATTAAGAGCTAAATTGTATTTTGGACTTTCGTTGTATGGCTAATAATGCCCTACGTCCAAGTGGTAGTAGTAGTAGCAGTAGCAGTAGCAGTAGCAGTAGAAGCAGCAGCAGCAGCGGAAGCAGCAGAAGCAGCACAACAAGTATATTGTTGCATTATTTCTCACAGTTTTCAACTACTGGATCGGTCTAACAGACCAGTACGAGGAAGGAGTGTGGACATTGTACCCATCCAATGCGACTGCTACTTTTTTCGGTAACTCTCGCACTCTATATATATATGTTAGTTCATGTTATTCATTAGAATGTTCGGAACAAGTTTTATCTTTTTGAACTGTAATCTGTACTATGATTAACCTGTATATAACTGAATGTTTAGCAACTTAACATCAAAGAGTAAACGTCATTACTCATTACAAAACAAATTACTCTGCCTACCGATTAATTTCACAACTGCAACGTCATGTGGTTGCATCTCAGTTATTATTTTCTAATTTAAAAGGGCACGTAATTTATCAGCTAGATAGACACAAAAAATCCAAAACTATTACAGACTGGAACTCGGTCACGCATGCACCAAACGGTGGTGAAGTTGAAAACTGTGTCATCGCTGATGGTCATGCCCGCTACAAATGGGATGACGTCTATTGCCGTGCACATTACGGGGCGATATGTGAACTAGACAACGTGTACGTATTATCTCCGCCCATTGATAGCATTCCGATAACCTAATCCGGCTATACCGTTTCAATTACCTCGCAAGACAAGTCCGGATATACCATAGCAATTACCTAGCAAGACAACTCCGATTATACCAATGTAATTACCTAGCAATACACGTCTGGTTATAGTGTTGCAATAACTTAGCAATATACACACCCGGTTATACCATTGTTATTACCTGACAAAATGTCTCAGGTTATACTATTGCAATTACATTATAAGACACGTCCAGTTTTACCATTGTAATTAGCTAACACGATTCGTCCGGTTATATTAGTTGATTACTTCACTTAAGTACATGTTTGTAAAAGCATTCTCAGAACATAACAAGACCTGTCTGTTGAAAGCATTGCCATTTGAGAACAATAAACGTCCAGCTTGAGCATTGGCATTACCTTCTAGCACCCGTCTGGAATTAGCATTGTCATATCCTCCAAACCCGTGTTTGGCTGTAGCATTGTCATATCCTCAAAACCCGTGTTTAGCTGTAGCATTGTCATATCCTTTAAACCCGCGTTTGGCTGTAGCATTGCCGTATCTTTAAAACCCGTGTCTGGCTGCAGCATTGTCATATCCTCCAAACCCGTGTTTGGCTGTAGCATTGTCATATCATTTACACCCGCGTTTAGCTGTAGCATTGCCGTATCCTTAAAACCCGTGTCTGGATGTAGCATTGTCATATCCTCCAAACCCGTGTTTGACTGTAGCATTTCCATATCCTCCAAAAACCGTGTATGGCTGTAGCATTGTCATATCCTCCAAACTCGTTTTTGACTGTAGCTTTGCCATATCTTCCAAACCCGTGTTTGGCTGTAGCATTGTCATATCCTCCTAACCTGTGTTTGGCTGTAGCTTTGTCATATCTTCCAAACCCGTTGTTGGCTGTACCATTTTCCTATCCTCCAAACCCGTGTTTGGCTGTAGCATTGTCATATCCTTCAAACCTGAGTTTGGCTGTAGCAATGCCATATCCTCCAAACCCGTAATTGGCTGTAGCATTGTCATATCTTCCAAACTCGTGTTTGGCTGTAGCTTTGCCATATCTTCCAAACCCGTGTTTCGCTGTAGCATTGTCATATCCTCCAAACCTATGTTTGGCTGTAGCATTGTCATATCCTCCAAACCTGTGTTTGGCTGTACCATTGTCATATCCTCAAAACCCGTGTTTGGCTGTAGCATTGTCATATCTTTTAAACCCGCGTTTGCCTGTAGCATTGCCGTATCCTTAAAACCCGTGTCTGGCTGTAGCATTGTCATATCCTCCAAACCCGTGATTGGCTGTAGCATTGCCATATCCTCCAAACCCGTGTTTGGCTGTAGCAATTCCATATCCTCCAAAACTGTGTATGGCTGTACCATTTTCCTATCCTCCAAACCCGTGTTTGGCTGTAGCATAGTCATATACTTCAAACCAGAGTTTGGCTGTACAATTTTGATATCCTCCAAACCCATGTTAGGCTGTACCATTGTCATATCCTCCAAACTCGTGTTTGGATGTAGCATTGTCATATCCTCCAAACTCGTGTTTGGCTGTAGGATTGCCATATCCTCCAAACCCGTGTTTGGCTGTAGGATTGTCATATCCTCCAAACCCGTGTTTGGCTGTAGCATTGACATATCCTCCAAACCCGTGTTTGGCTGTAGCATTGTCATTTCCTTTAAACCTGCGTTTGGCTGTAGCATTGCCGTATCCTTAAAACCCGTGTCTGGATGTAGCATTGTCATATCCTCCAAACCCGTGTTTGGCTGTAGCATTGCCATATTCTCAAAACCCGTGTTTGGCTGTAGCAATTCCATATCCTCCAAACCCGTGTTTGGCTGTAGCAATGTCATAACCTCTAAACCCGTGTTTGGTTATACCATTGTCATATCCTCCTAACCTGTATTTGGCTGTACCATTGTCATATCGTCCAAATCCGTATTTGGCTGTAGCATTGTCATATCGTCCAAACTAGTGTTTGGCTGTAGGATTGCCATATCCTCCAAACCCGTGTTTGGCTGTAGGATTGTCATAACATCCAAACCCGTGTTTGACTGTAGCAATTCCATATCCTCGTAACATATGTTTGTCTGTAGCATTGTCATATCCTCCAAACCCGTGTTTGGCTGTAGCATTGTAATATCCTTAAAACCTGCGTTCAGCTGTAGCATTGCCGTATCCTTAAAACCCGTGTCTGGATGTAGCATTGTCATATCCTACAAATCCGTGTTTGGCTGTAGCATTGCCATATCCTCCAAACCCGTGTTTGGCTGTAGCATTGCCATATCCTCCAAACCCGTGTTTGGCTGTAGCGATGCCATATCTGCCAAACCCGTGTTTGGCTGTAGCATTGTCATATCCTCCAAACTCGTGTTTGTCTGTAGCTTTGCCATATCTTCCAAACCGTGTTTGGCTGTACCATTGTCATATCCTCCAAACCCATGTTTGGCTGTACCATTGTCATATCCTCCAAACTTGTGTTTGGCTGTAGCAGTGTCATATCCTCCAAACTCGTATTTGGCTGTAGGATTGCCATATCCTCCAAACCCGTGTTTAGCTGTAGGATTGTCATATCCTCCAAACCCGTGTTTGGCTGTAGCATTGACATATCCTCGTAACCCGTGTTT
>Ga0224511_10002490_pt1 | contig 12444 bp, 4 predicted proteins | sample SF_May12_sed_USG_2_FD_169988 | JGI IMG/M metagenome (GOLD analysis project Ga0224511, IMG submission 169988) | Sediment microbial communities from San Francisco Bay, California, United States - SF_May12_sed_USGS_8_1 | ecosystem: Environmental > Aquatic > Marine > Sediment | place: USA... | reverse complement strand
GAGGTGCGAACTTGACCAAAAGTGGGTTCCCACTTAGCAGACGAATTTGCATTGATTTATAAGCATTGGGACCGGAAAATGAGTTCGTTCTAAGCGATAGTTCCTTATAACCGGATCCGCTATATCCATATTTTTTTAAATAGAATGAAGAAAGGTAAATATCGGGGAATGAAAATCAGTTCCTTATAACCGATAGTTCCTTATAAGCGGAGCTGTTATAAGCGGAGTTTACTGTACATGTCGCAAACCATAAACCCTAAATACCTAGTGTAACTGAAATATAATCTGCAGGAAATGCCGAGACAATATAGCTTAGAGATGTTATGAAGGTCTGAAATAAAGTTGTGTATATTTCCTGGTCTTAAATATTCGTACGAGCTTTGTAGAACTTCAGTATGTTAAAAGATTTTGATTTTAAGCGTTCTTTTAACGTTCTATACCTATATTCAATGTGTCTGTTACGTCTTGTTGTTTTGCGCGGTGCGTGCTGTTCTTTGGCATTTTTAAGGGATTACAGGTCATTTTGGCATGCGCCTAAACTTGACCCAATCCACAATGTCTGCAACTTTTTTGTTTGAACAACTCTTAATTTTTTATTAATTTGAAACTTTAATACAGTTCTCAAAGACACGTTCTTTATTGACAATGTTGTTTACTTCATTACTTATATCTACAAATCAAGGCACATGCTCACCATAAACCCTACTTCCTTGCTAATTTCCGTAAAACTTCAGTCCCTCCCCTTTCTGTACTTTTCTTGTGTTCGTGTGATAAGGTTGATCACAAACAGGAAATACGCTTTCTTTTTTATTAACTAGATCAGATTGTCATCTGGCAATCATAATCGTAATCCACCGGATTAAAATTGACCATATACTGTTATAAATAAATTATAAATAAATCATGATTGACAGTTGGGGAACCTGTATTAATGGGGCAGAACATACTTGTACTCTTATACGATAATGGCAGTGCTAAAGAATTCAATTTCATCCAAAATAATATTTCCAACAATAACGCGTTTTCCTTAAAAGAACTACAATAAAATGATTGTCTAACACGATTCCTGCGAAATTCGTTCGCCTCAATATCGACTTGTTTGATAACGTGCCTTCCTATTCCCATGTTCTCCAATGTTAATTGTTTTTGTCGCAATTGCAACTGGTTATTAAATATTTGTCTGTGTAATAGACAGTCTGATACAATTTGACACTTGATACGAAAACACCTCGAAGATATTAATCGAATGTCTGAAACGATTAAAGATAATTTGAGGTGAATATTGTTAAACAATTACAAAGCAAATTAATACATAAGCTAACGTTAACAAGAGAGGAATGTGTTGCATTGTTATATATAAATATTTTTTACAAGTTTGATATTTTAGACATTCATACGGGAAAAATACAGAAATTTCTGTATCCTTGTTTTACCCCATATTTCGCCTTTTCACAAACAGGGAGTTTTCCTCGCAGAAGTGTCAAATATGTATTCATGACATTAAAGTATCTACGGTAAATTGGCAGCGATATTTAACAATTCAATTTAAGGGCGGGAATTCTAAAAGCAAATTTTGCCCATTAGATTCCCGAGGGCCGACCGTTTAGCCGCGGGATAAAAGCGCCTTTTTATGAAAACACTCTTATTGAATGTTTACGTGTAACTTATCCGTTGCAATGTAAATTTTGGTAACGAGTCTCAACGAACAAGCCATCAAACCATGGTAATTCTTGCATTAGTATATGCAATTCAATATAAATGGAAGAGATGTTCAAAGACAAAATGTTGTAAACAATGTGGACAAGTCATGTTTATGGGCACCATGACAAAATTTGAAAAGCACATACCGTATCACTAATTGGACGCCGTATAGACAATTTATTGGTCGAATGTGACTTACATTACGGTTAATCTCTGTTTGTACCTCTCGCTAAGCTGCGTTTTTCCATCAATAACCAGTTACGGATTAAGTCTATTGCGTTGTTTGGTGTTTTTTTGGTTATAATTTCTATGTTTTATATTTATAATCTATGCGGAAAAACACTGTTGTTGTAGCAAAATAACACTAAAAGAAATTTATGATCATGTGCTAAAGTATAGTTATATTAAGGTAAGATCTTTGTAATGGACTCTAAAGGATACACATTTGTATTTTTTATCAAAATATAAACAAGATTTTTTCATTAAAATGTGAAATATATTATGCTTTTACTTTTCAACCATAGAAACTTCTTTTTACAATGCAAGTTACATTTATATGCTTAAATTAAATTAAAGGGAACTAATTTAACACTTTATTATCTCCCTTTAATTTGAATAGAATGAACATTTTCAATCTTGTTTATAAAAATAAAAGAAGAAGAAAAAACTGTGAAAAGCTGTGTGGTGGATCGTCTGTAAATGGCATATGTTTCAATAAAATACAGTGTTTGAAAACTTCTTCCTATCTGCAAATCTGTCTTACCTTAATAAGTTAACGAGGAAAGGATCTAAAGGTTCAATTTCAAATAAACTCAAAACATAACCAACATAATGATGTATTGCCGTTGGATTGCAACACCATTTGCGGTTCATTACCGTGTAGTGGAAATACTGCTTTTTCTGTGCACGACAACCTTAACAATCGCTGAGTTGGAAATAGTTTAGAATTAAATTTTCGCCATGTAACATACATTGTACACCAAAACCTTCCTAAGTGCGTTAATCTTATAGGGCGGGAAATCCAAGGCCACGATCTAGATTCGAATGTTGTTGTATAGTATTTTATTTATATGTATGATTCAGCTGGTGTTTAGTGCTTGTGTGTCGGCTGTAAAAAGTCGCCCCGTACTACATCATTGTGTAGTCATATTTTTCTGGTCCTCAGGGAACATGGAATGTACATGTATGTTGTTAACATTTGAAAATGGAGTTCTGCTCATGCGCTAGGGGGCGTCCGTGGTGTGGCATCATTCATTACTACTGATGAACAGCTTCAATAAAACCGAGGCTGCTGTTTTCTCGTGCAGGCTATGCTTCCTGAGGGCTTTTCCTTTCATCAGTTTAATATTTATAATGATTTAGGGGCGTCATTGGTGTGGCAGCTTCCATTTCCATTTATGAACAACTTCAAATAAACGGAGGCTGCTATTGCCTGTTTGCAAGCTATGCTTCTTGTGGACCACTATTTTCAACTTGGCTTTTTTGTTTGTCCTTTTTCTAAACAATATTAACAAAAAAGAATATCTATATATATTACATTTCTACTCATTTTCAAAAAGACATTTTTCTTGTATATGTGTGCAATTTTTTAAAGTTTAAAAGCAAAATGATTAGTTTTGTAATGCTGTTTACAATTTGTTATTTATGAACTTAAACGATGCGGGTTTATTAGTTAAATAAGTTTTGATGACGCTGGTGAAATGCACATAACTTACGAAATATCTACATGTATATGGCTACATTTGTATGTCTGTTGCATATATCTGTAAGACCAAAATGCATATTGAATTGCCTAGAAATTAGGTGCTTTATTAGTTATTTACAGTGTTCCAAGACAAATGCTTTTAGAATGAACATACGTAATGTCAACGACTTCCTGATGTGGATATATAATCCACTACCAACGTTCACTGAACACTGTGCAATATTTAGATAAGGCAAAAAACTTGTTTGTTTCCACTAACATTTCCAAACAAAAAGGTACGGTAGGTAGGCAATTATAAAGGTCACTAGTATAAGAACCAAAGTCTGTGTTACACATAAAGAGTTGAAAAAATAACCAAGAATTGCAATGCGTATATGTATTACAACGACATTACACTACCTTGTCGATTAATGTATACTTACTTATTACAAGTTGTTTTGTTATTCAAAAAAATATTATTCTGAATGTCTGTTGCATCTTGGTGTTCTGCGTGCTTTTATGCTGTTCTGTGTGTTTGTTTTGTACGTGCCATTTTGTCATGGTGCCCTTAATCTTTACACTTCTACATTGTGTACGATATTCTGGCTTTGAACATCTCTTCAATATATAGATAAGTTGTATGTGTTTTCGAAAGCATTTATTACAATAAAGAAATAACATAAAATGAAGCAACAATAAATGTCTTGTGGCCACATGAATATAAATGCGTGATAAAACACTCCTATATTACCCGGAAATAAGAAATAACAACATGCATTATGTTGTACAAACACTATCGCGTAATGCTCTGTCTCATTGCCTAAATAATTAGAATGGAAACGTCTCAGAATGTTTTTGTAGTGTTGGGTAAAATAGAATTCGCTTGTGATTTTACTTTCTATTGAGAATTTGTATGCAATTGATTACATTATGACGTACATTATTACGTAGTATAGACAAAAAGTGAATAAAGTAAAGTATATAATGTATTTTTCTAGTCCTATGGATCCATGGATTGTATGTTGTTTACATTTTGAATATATAACAAAGCAACTATAAATGTCGTTATTGTGGCCACATGAATATAAATTTGTGATAAAACACTTCTATTGACGATGAGCTTGTAATGCTTAAGTCAAAATAAATATTTTGTTCGTTCGTCTATTTCACCCGTAAATGAGAAATAACAACATGCATTATGTTGTACAAACATTACCATGTAATTCTCTGTCTCATTGCTAAAATAAAAAGGCTGGAAATGTCTCAGAATGTGGATTTTGTGGTGTTCGGCAAAATAAAATTTTCTTGTGAAATTGCTTTCTAGTGAGAATTTATATGCAATTGAATACATTGTGACGTACATTATTACGCAGTTAATGAAGGAACATATATAATGGTGCATATTTCCTCATTTAAAATAAATATTGTAATAAGAGGCAATTACCAGTTTCTACCAACAAGATACATACGTAAACCCTTAAATCAAAATTAAATCTTTTTTATTAAAAGTGAGTTTTGTTTTAAGATAAACCCTTAAATCAAAATTAAGTATTTTTCTAGTCCTCTGGAATCATGGATTGTTTGTTGTTTACATTTTAAAAAAAGAATTCCGCTCATACGGTAGTGGGTGTCAGTGGTGTGGCATCATTCATTACCACTGATCAACAGCATCAATAAAACCGAGACTGCTATTTCCCTTTGCAAGCTATGTTTCCTTGGAACTTTCCCTTTTTCTCAGATTATTTTTGTCATAAGTAGTACGTGCTGTTTTAAACATGTACCGTATCATTTGCGACAGTGCATAAGACGTTTTGTTAATGCATTACTGAGCAATATTCTCTTTTAATTGTCATTTTGTAGGAACATATACATTATTACATGACCAATGACATGTGCTTTTTATGCCTTGAATAACAAATGAGTTGTTAGAACAAAATATTTCAATTTGCATATAGTTGCATATTTTCTGCCAAAACGTGCTAGCTCTGGTTTTTACCAATTCTAAGTTTAATGTTTCACAAAGAACAGTATGGCGAAATGTGGATAATATTATGGGTCTATATATAGCGTTATACAAAATCCATTTCTATTTCCATAATGGTCCAGCCAATACAACGCATGAAAGATTCTGAATCGCCCTGGGTTAATTGTTTTGTCGCTTGAGTATAATGTCAAGGATAACTGTCTTCCATAATATTGCATATTCAGTGCCAAGGAGCAATGTATTGGAATGTTATTGTAGTCCCAAATGATGAAACCATGTTCATTTTCATGAAAAAATAACATCATTATGTTAACATTGTTTTTGAAATAGCGTTTATAACTAAAATGTGTGTTAACAAATGTAACACGTATGTGAACAAGAACACTTTTACCCTTTTACCCTTTTAAATGTTCATGTATATGCGTGGTCTAAAGATAACACATGTTATAGATATGTTTGTATTTTAAAACATTCAAATAAATCTTTAAAGGCTGACAGTAGGCCTTTAAGTTAGTTTTTATGTGTGAATTGTCCAAGCTATCACCTTTAAAACGTCAGTTGAAATATCCAAAACAATAGAACGAATAAACAGACTGGCACATTGCATATTTTAAAATTGGTAAACTGTTTGTTCTCTTTTGGTAATAGACACATTTCGTTTACCAGACTCGATCACAAGAAGCACGCTTTTGTCATTTTTATTAAACAACTTATTGTTCGTTCGTTCATTTGTTTGTTTGTTCATTTGTTTGTTTGTTTGTTTGTTTGTTTGTTTGTTTGTTTGTTTGTTTGTTTGTTTGTTTGTTTGTTTGTTTGTTTGTGATTACCTGTATGTGTTTGTTTGTTTGTGATTACCTGTATGTTAGAATTGGTCGACGTTATAAAATTTGCGACTGTTGAATAATGATGGCGTCGCAATTTTTTTAATAAAATTATTCGGTCAAACAAATAACACGACACATTCCTACGCGCCATTTAGAGAGTATTTATTTATTGACATTCAACTACACTATCATACACAAACGATACCACTTTCACCGTTATAAAAGTATGTGCGAGGCCATTTATAACCGTATAATTACGATGTGTATGATGTTTACAAATGTATGATATAAAAATCACGTTTGCATGTTAATTCATTGGCAGTGCGGATTTAAACTATTCTTATTTTTTTTTGCAAGAACAAATACGAAAGGTAGAAACATTGCTAACTTCGTCTCAACGTAGTGTGTATACGTTGAATGGCTTCTCCAATATTATCAGCAATGAGACAGCTATATCTGAATACATCTTTATCTACGATGCGAAGCATGCAGATGTCATTATATAAAAGACAGTTTCTTGTAAAGCATTACATAGAGAACATTTAAACTACATGTTAAAGAAAGAACGATGACTCTTACACTATAATGTGTCAGGTTGGTTCATGGGTTGTCTTCCTTGGCCATAATCGTCTAACAACTTATGCAATTGGTGTTTTTTTCTTGTGTAAACATTTGCATTTGTTAACGTATTTGTTAAGGTATTTATGTTTGTAAAACTGTTTTACATTTTTATGTTGGCATAATTATTTTAATACAAATATCTTAAAGCAGTTCAAGTTAAATGTGTGTAATACCTAGTTTTGTGTGTTTCGTGTTATGCTTACTGTGTTTGTTTTTGTATTATATTCCCATAGTACCCTCAAACCTGATTTAGTCTGCCTTATCTGCAACATTTTTTCTTTGAACTTCTTTTTGGTCAATGGGAAAGCAATAGGACACACTTCGAAGTCGTGATATTCTGTAAGGAATAAAGGTTAAAAGACTCATTGAAATTTAATTCTAAACACACTCTGCGTTAAACCTATAAAAAAGTTTTAATTTTCGTCGATACATATTTACCTATATGTACTTCTTTTCTGTTTTCAGGTAGGTGAATTCTCTGTAGATGTTCCACAGCTTTGTAAGTACAACGTTGCATGTAGATGTTATTTTAATATGTGTTGTTAATTACAACTTGTGATATCGAACTGGTATCATAAAAGAACGAACAGGATACGTTTTGCATCAAACATTATAGTAACATCTGACAGCCGTCATGTATCAATATATATCATCATGCAAACGCCAAGATAGATGCCTGTTCGCGTTTTAAATTCTGAGTGAGAACATTTTCTTATTTATATTCCGATAATTGTTGTCAAGAGCAATTATTCTGCGTGTAACAGCTATGGTTCAAGAGTCCAATAGATGTTTGTTTTGTCTCCCTTGTCCTCGAACTAAAGTTAACTGTTAAACTGAATTGTGGCATTGTATTTAAATTATTAAACAATTATTTACATCACTAAACTTGAGTCGAAAGGGTGAGTAATACACTTTTAATATATAAGGTGAGTGTTCTAAAAATAACTCAATAAGAAATATGTCTTTTGACAATGAAAATATAATAATGTTTTGAAGACAATATCGGGAGCAGTTTGCATACTGGCAACACCTATACATTGACCATCATTTATGTTTCATGAAAGCAAAGGGTTTTAATTAAAAGCTATGTCTATTTCTGTAACCAAACCCGCTTTATATTTCCTCAAGTAATGTAAAACCAAACCCTCTAGCTTTCAAGCTGTTTGTATAACACAAGTGTTAAAAATATATAATATGAATAACAATTAAACTGATACAAGTCAACGCTCCCACCCCCTTCCCTCTTTAATAAAAGTCGCTTACAGTTGTCCACTAGGAAAGGTACGATTTCGCTTATTGAGTAAACATAAATGCAATACCGTTTTGTCTGTGAAACACTTTTAAACAATAAATATAGTTTCTTATTGCAACTTAATATGTTCTTGTTGGTTAACGATCTTTTAAAGACGCTCGTGAGGTGTATTCTAACACGTTCTGGCATTTAATGCCAGTTCTCGAACACCTGCAAATCATAACTAATTTTTTTATGCAAATATGTACGCTTCCTACAAAACACTAGACAGGTGCAGACGTTTGTTTTGTTATTATTAGACAAGAAAATTGAAAACTATTTACGTTCAGCAAACGTTTTTTTGTAAACCTGGAAAATTCGCTTCATATTGGTTCAAATCATGATTTACGCATTAACTTATATGTTGGCCTTTTAATGTAGACATGATCAAGTATTAAATGCATTTATATTATTTTTCTTCTCCAATAAATGTTGATGATAGCGGATTAAACTGGTTTAAACCCCGAATGAATATCGTTGACCACACCAAGGCGGTAAGTCAACAATTTTGGAGGGGTCATTTTTATCATTTAAACTATTTTTTTGAAATCGTAAGTTCCCGTTAAATGTTCGTTGTGTCCTGGTCAGAATGTTCCTTTTTTGCTGTGTTTGAATTTGCGAGGGACTTAATGGCATGTGCCCTTACACTTGTCCCTCTTTGCTTTGTCTGCAACATGTATTAACATATTATGTTAAACATATTTTTAATTTATACTATATAGGTTGTGTCGTTCTGGCCATTTAGCTGGTTAAAAAGGAACAAAACTAAACCACGAAAATACGTAAAAAGGAGTGTTAACACGACACAATAGCGTTTGTTCTTCATCAATGGCGACCAATGAGTTAATTGTCGCTGTGTCGAATGTCTGGTTATAATTAAGCAATGCTTAAACTACACTAAGGCTGTATTAATGCGACATTGTTCGTGCTTTAGTTTTGGCTACCTATGATGGCAGAAAAAACGCAAGAACGACCCTAGATGCAAATTTAGAGAGGATATTTCTACAACAAATCTATTTTTATATAATAATAGACATTAAAGTTAAAGAAGCAGTAACTTAAAAGACTTAAAACAACAACACCATATTTAAAAAAATAAAAGGATTATTTTTGCTTTTCGTTTTGTAATTAATACATTACTGTTTCCCTTCATATAAATGATTTTCTGCTTCAATTTACCACAATTAAAAGCACAACACTTGCATCTTTCTGTCTGCACTGTTGTTGCTGACAGAGCACATAAAGGGTGATAGTTGCCAGATTAACTTTTATTTTTCTGCAACCAATCGCACCTTCGTGTTTACATAATTTCGATTAGGGCTCCTTAAAGTATTTACCGTCTGCATTGTTTCCTGATAAGCATTCTAATTATTGTTTAAATTCATAGGTGCATACCCCATGGTGCAATATTTCTTTGAACGTAATTTGACCACATTATAATAATTTTTAATCTGCAATAACATTAAAGTAGTTAGCCTCAGCGCCACAATTTTTTTAAAACATGTTACCTATTTTACAAATATTTATTTAACGAATAGTTTATGACGGTCGGATTATTAATTTTTACACAAAAATACACTGTTTGTTGATACATAGCTGACATTCCTTTTGGAACGTACACATCACTCAAACTGTTCAATTTCAAGTTTAAATAAAATTATATCATATATATGTTTGCACTTAGAACTCTCACTACGCATGTGGGCTTTATAAATTCATTGTGTAATATGGCATAATAAACTTTGAATGTAATTGTCTTAATTATTTAGTATCTTGTAACATGTAATAATATGCTAAATTGTTTTGGGTTTTTGCCAATTTTGCAAACACGAAATGTTTACTACACAACACTAACTGGCATCACTATGCACTCAGGTTAAAGCTTGGCTGAGTAGAACAAATATCTGAGGATAAAACTACTTTGAAGTCATAGCACCTTATGACGTCACTGCGAACACAGGTCAAACCTTTGTTTAATGGAAAAAGTAAAAGTCAAAAATAAAGCTTCTTTGAAATGAAAAGTGTTCGTTTGATCTAAATTTACCTTTTATCGCTCACCTATTTTGTGCAATTTGAAATGATTGCATATATGTAACCTTATACTTGTAAATGATAATTACAAGTGCCGGAAAACATCGCATATGTAAATTGATTACGTTTTACGCAAAATCGTATAGGGTAAACAATTTCGATTTACAGACGTACGTTTGTCGACAAGTGTCGCAAAACATTTTATACTTATTTGAAAGTTGTTGAAATTCTTCTTTAAGCACATGTCCTTTTTTAAAGCTTCAGTCATCTTTGCAAGTGTCAAAGAAACATGTTTCCCCAGGGAACATTTAACATGAGGTTTGCAAATGACAGTGTGATTGATATATTTTTAAAATAGCATGTGTTTGCGACTGTTATTTGATTGGATCAAAATGTGTCTGACTTTTGATTTTGGTAAAACCTATAAAACAACTTCGGAGTTCAACTTTAGCAATTTAATAATCAGGGAATAATAATTATTGTTCGCAAACAAATGGATTAACTGAAATAAACATATAGTATTGACTATGTTGTGAAATTGGTGTTTTGTTGTGTAGGCGTTTTTATATGAAGACTATATGAGAACTTTGAGTTGTCAATTCATATAATTATCTGCTATTTTCCTTAATTAGGAATTGTTTTTATATCTTAGCTTTCATGACGAATAGTTACGCGAATTTCACACAAATGGCAATGAATGTCTGTTATGCACGCCTATTATATTGCAAGTTTTATTCTGATTGCAATGTATAAGCGTCTGTCTATTTGAAATAATTGTTTAAGATTACAGTTGTTTTATACGTAACCTATTTAACACGATGATTTTCAATATGGACTCCTTAGAAGATTATTGAATTGTGATATAGTGGTAGCCTAATGTGGTATTTATTCTTTAGATTTCTGCGAAGTTATAGTTGTGGTCAATTCATTTAGTTCCATAATTTTTCAAGCTCCTCCCAATGCGGTAGATTTTGTTTGATCTTGTAATAAGGTTTATCACACAAAGGAATTGTGCTTTCTGTTGTATTTTCTAGGTCAGATTGCTTCCTGACAAAATAATTCTAATATAATATATTAAAATTGGCCATGAACTGTTATAAATGATCATGATTGACAATTGCAGAACCGTCCATTTCTGCAAAACGATACATTGTACAACTATTGTAGAAAATGATTCCTTTTTAAACTCACGTTAACAAAATGTCAGATATCAAATAGCTTTCATGTCAGGGGTTTTAAATACAAATTAGGTATTTGCCTCGCTCATGAATTCACTCTTTTACTAATTCGCGAACAACGCGAAATTCACAAGACTAAACATATTTCTTATTTTACACTAATTTGAATTTACTTCTATAGCGAAACATTCTATGTATGTTTTTTGCAAGAGAATTGGATTAACGACAAACTGCTGTAAATATACTGTTACTTAACGACATAAAACATTATCTCCGGTAGATTTATGGTATATACACATTTGTGGAAACCGCGCTTAGAAATAGGTTTTGCATAAGCGTTTCTTAAATAATTCGTTTCTAACTAGTATGTGGTTTTTGTGTTCGTAGATCATACAACCCACACAGTGCGACATGTTCCTAATCAGATGTTGTTCAAATTATCTTTCAATGTTTCACATATATTGCTCATGATTTCTTGCCATACTTTAATTGGTTTCATTTAATTTCGCCCAGCTAAAGAGGTAAATGCGTGATCAGCTTAAAAGGATTACATAGTGAATAGGTCCTCCCGTACTGATCTCTCTTGCACATGAAAGGATTACTGGTTGGTTGATTTAATGTGACATTAAATGTAGTTAAAAGGAGTGCGTGGTACTCAAACTCAATATCTGTATACATTTTTATCCATCAATTTATCTTAGACACCTGACGCCTGTACCAGGCTTTTCTCATGCAATTTGTGTCATTTTATGGCTCAGTACATAACGGTAGGATTTCTAAGTTAATATAGATACAAAAAATGAGTTATCCCTTTAAGCTGAAGAGCGGAATTGAAAACTATATCAGGAAGGCATATGTATCCGTGCATAATTCATGAGAACTTTATATTACATGTATTTGACTTAATTAAGACCTACAGCTGTATCGCTATACTGACACTGTTAAGGTCGTAACACGAAGTGCTTTATATATTACTGTGCTATGGTGTGTGTGTGTGTGTGTGTGTGTGTGTTTGTGTGTGTGTGTTTTTTTATCCCCCGCCTATGAAATAGGGAGGGGGATATTGAAATGGCGTTGTCCGTCCGTCCGTCCGTCCGTCCGTCCTTCCGTCCGTCCTTCCGTCCTTCCGT
>Ga0224511_10002489_pt1 | contig 12451 bp, 6 predicted proteins | sample SF_May12_sed_USG_2_FD_169988 | JGI IMG/M metagenome (GOLD analysis project Ga0224511, IMG submission 169988) | Sediment microbial communities from San Francisco Bay, California, United States - SF_May12_sed_USGS_8_1 | ecosystem: Environmental > Aquatic > Marine > Sediment | place: USA... | reverse complement strand
ACAAGACAAGAGGAATAGACAACTCCAACCATTGTGAGAAGTGGTTGGACGGAAAGCATTGCCTGATGTATATACGTCTATAGATATGAATTTGTGTACTTACGATATCTGCAGAGCTCTCGTGCCCAGCACTCTGGCACGTTCATACTTGGTCATATATGGTGTAGTCACTCGCTTCGATGGGTCTACTCGTTGTCCCTCTGAAGAAGGGAGGATGTCTGCCAAGGTCCCCTAGAAAACGGATGAATGGAACATGTGAGACAAAGCTGAAGTTATTAATAAGCATGCCGTGTTAATTTATATCTAAATATACATCACAACATTGCTAAATTACATTTATAAAAATATTTGGTACGCCAACCAGTGAACGAGTCAGTCAGGGAGCCGGTCATTTAGTCAGCGAGTCGTTCAGCCGATCAGTCTTAGTCAGTTCGAGTCGGCCAGTCAGTCAGTGTTGGTGGGTCAGGGCCTCAGTCAGCGTACTGGGGCATTCACCTCCTCTGGTACTTCATCTAAGGCATCATCTCCATCATCGTCAAAATACTCATCATCCCCGCCAACATCCCTTTAACAAAAGATCACCACATAGTGAACAGTGCTACTGAATAATGTTTGGTTTAGGCGACGTGTGTTATGCCAGACCTGAGATAACTGATGTCAGAGATGAAGACTTTTGACAGAATGGACTATTTCTCCATTGTGGGATTGCTAGCGGTTATCTGATGGGACGGTTGCAACTACACTAACTCGCCAGTTTCGTAAAGCCATCGGCGTTTCAAATCTTCAACCTTGTTAGTGTTACACAAAACTTTTATGCACATAATAGGTCTCAAAGTCTTATAACTCAAACCTTCAAACTCAAAGTCAAACTCAATGTGAAAGTCAAGACTAGCTAATGTTTTAAATTTCAGCGAAGTAGAACTCCTTTCACTTTTCAATTTGTTGCACCAACCTACTCGGTTACAGGCAGTGAAGACGATTTAGTGTAGTGGTGTGTTTGTCACACGTTCCCTTCAATCAACTCCTGGACTGCTAGGCAGTTTGTGCATGTACATGACCCATGAGCAAAATATTGGGGTATTATCAAAAATACTAGCAAACGATAAAGTTCTACTAACTAAGTAACTCTGACTTCTCGTATTACTCTACTCAGAGTCAGACTACTGCCACTGTCAGTGGCAGTCACTGACTTTGTACTTGTGTCTTGTAGTTACTTTGTAGTTTGTAATTTGTTGACAGTTGAGTCAGCACAAATCTGCCCTGCTGTTAATATACTATACCTGGGGTTAGGTGGCTATAAGAACTGAAACGAAAGACCAATAGATTGATCAGTGTTATTTTGGGAGGATTACGGCTCCCTGGTTGCTCCATACAACACCAGTTTTGTCACCAACTCACCCGTCATATTCCTCGTCAGCCATGCTTTTTGTTTTTCGACTTCTCGAATATCGCGATGTTACGCGAGAGCCTATTCGCCACGCCCCTAGATAAACTTCCTCTCTCATTCAATGCGATTTTAGTGATCTTGTGATCACGGTCACCCCGATTTCTCGATCTCCCTTCATTGCATCTAGTATTGAGATGCTTCACTGAAGCAATGAGATAACCTGTAACATAATATAATGAGTGAAAGGGAACTAAGATTATTGATTCTCTGACACCAGGTACCCCGGAGCCCGTACTCTCGAAACCATGTACTATGTGCCCCAAGCGCGAAACTATGCACCCAGTGCCTCAGCTACCATGTACGTCTATCAGAAATTTGACCAAAAAAAAGTGGAATAGCCCCTATAATCTGAGAGAGACAAACTATAGAACCACTTTTGCGTTTTCCTTTTCAATAATTAATTTAAGACACAATGTATCGGATAAATCCCTCCACATTCAATTTCATCGCTTAGAATTTCACCAACTGTTTTTTTGCATTAGAATATCATGTCTCAACCTGGGTATTGAGAGTGAGAACAAACATAATTTTTATGCTGAAAAGCCAAGGGTTTAGCCTTAAGGTTCAAACGTTGGTGGGTTATTCCAGTTTTTTGCCAAATTTCTGGTGAAAGTGCATGGTTTCGAGGGTACACGGTTACGAGGTAGAGGTACAGGGTGCATGGTTTCGAGAGCACGGGGTATTTGGTTTCGAGTGTACGGGTACACTCTGAGCTTCGCTAGATATGTCCAGTGACAGGTCACTGATATGTCTTACAGCTCACTTCCATATACTAGCATGGGTCCCGCTGCATGTTATATGACAATGAAAGGATGACTCCAGATAACAACATCATATCGGTTCTTGCACCAGTGACATGTCACTCACCAGTGACATATGTCACTGCTTGTGCGTATATATTGTCATTGGTTTGGTGCAGAGTTGCGCCTTGTAGGTGTCCACCAAATGCATCTATCAGCAATTCAGGTTTATGTATTAGCTTGTAACAGAGTACCTATTCTCTTGAAATAGTCCCCTCGTGGGGCTATCCTCCCAAGTAGAGGGAGGAAAGCTCCTCAATTGCATGAGCAAAAATCACTTAGATGGTCCTTTCAAAGCCTTTACTCGGCAACAGCATTGTATGACTGTGAGTAAATAGCTCATTTCATGCATGCGATTACTGCTGTTCATAATCATGCAACTGACCAGGATAATAGATCAAATTGTTTTTATTTCTTTTAATTTGAGCGTAAAAACATGTTTGTATAAGATTGAGCAAGCTGCAATGAAGTCTAAAATGTGTAGCCATATTAAATTAGGAAGATTTCCCAAATAAGTACTTTGAAAAGCAACAAATTTAACCATCTTATTCTCACTATCTTCATTGGAAACATAACGTCACATACAGCGGGCAGTGGGCAATGGACAATGGGCAGTGGACAGTGGACAATGTTGCTGGTGTTGTCTGTGATTGAGAACCCTGTCTTCACTCTTGGTATTATTTATATTGTGACTTTAGCCTCTTAATGCAATCATCTTCTGACGACTAGATAGTTTTGATCAGGAAATCTTTATCTGAAGCAGAAGATTTACTGACTTCACCGACTCCTCCCACTTCATGGCTGCCTCTATGTCATTGGTAAACAGGAAATCCTATAAAGATACATGTACGTGCTAGTTTTTAGGCGGGGAGAGTATATTCCGCTATTAAGAACCATCCTGAGAAAACATTGTTTTAGGGACAAAGCTATTCGAGCAGCAAAAACTAAAAAACTAACTGCGATCGCAAAGTGGTCTACAGTATCCTTCTCCTCCCCCCATTTCTGTATCTTTTTAGTTAGACTTTATTAGTATTGTGCCGACAGAAAAACATATTTTAGTTGTCAAATTTGACACGATAAAGGTACATACATAGTTACATACACATACATAAAAAGCTCTTAACTGTCATAACTCGAAAACTGCATGTAGCTCATATAACCAGACCAAATTTTGCTTTTACAATGCAAGTAGATGCTAGAGTCAAACCGTCAACAAAGTTGCCGGAACTTTCTTTCGTAACACATCCTAGTGTAAAATCAGCTTACCTTAGATCTATCAACTGCTGCATGTTTTCTCTTTATCTTAGTATTGCTAGGATCTTAGCTACACAGCAATGTCTCCTAAAAATAAAATGACTCCAAGTACAGTGATTTAACGTGAATATCAATTCAATTTAAAGAATTTCTAAAAAATAACTCTGGCCCGCCTGGTGATGTTATAGTAGGCCTTAAAGGTTGGATGACGAGGCAAATTTTGTTTGGCTTATCAGAATCAGTGTGTCTCAAAACCTACCTGAATCGAATAAAAGTTCATACCGAGCAGGGGATGTAGTAAAAAATACGGTTAAATCTTGGCATTTTCAAATGAACTTTCATTCAGTTGAAATTTTCCCGCGTGACGTATATTGTCGCAAAAGACATCACAGCGGGTCCACGTTATTACATATGCGTGCCTGCGCGATTGGTTGGTGTTTGTTACTAATAGCAAAACTAGTGCTCTTATTGCGTAAACAGGCCAGCAGTATGTTTGCAATCTAGTCCTATTCCAAGTGGCTGTCTGATGCTGTAATATGTACGGTTTTCTACCAGTTGAAGAAGCCATGGTGTCAACTCTACCCTTCAGCATGATGTTATAGCAGGTCACGTGCATCCCCTGGGATTCCCGGGTAATATCGGCCAAACGTGGCTCTCTTTACGCTTGTTTTGACAAACCTGGAGCTAGTGATTTCACTCTAGATCCATTCTCAGCGCTGGTGTACAACCTTAGGAATGTGTCAATGGCTATGAGGTGTCCCAAATATTGGGACACCCTCTGTAAAGCCAGGTAGAAAACGATCAACTTTGAGTGCCTGGCCATTGACTAGTCATCAAACTTGCGATATTATATGTCATATAAATGGCTGATTAGGCTCCGCCCTTTTAAAACCGTTTTTTCAGAGGGTGCCAGTTTTGCCATCTTTAGCACAGATTTAAGGGCACTTCTGCTGTGTCTATTGCACTGTAACTTGGCTCAGTTAGGTTTCGAGACATGCTGATTCTGATCAGCCAAAAGAAATTTGCCTCGTCATCCAACCTTTAAGGCTGTTATTATTTATCAAATTGGCATAGGATGAGCTTTTATTTATACATAAGAAAGGTTTACGGTTAGGCTAAACCTTTCTTACGTATAAATAAAAGCTCCATATTACTACTCCTTTCTTTGGCTCTACTCGCTGGTGACATTGAGGTGAACCCTGGACCATCTGTGAGTTATCTTGATATAGAGACCGATAACTTTGATGAGTTACATGCTGAACCCACTATTGCCGAACCTGGACCTGCTACTAAGGACGAAGAGAGCTACACACTGAATGATGGTCCCAACCTGAGTGGGCTGAGAATTGGACACCTACATATCTGCAGCCTCAGAAACAAGACCGACCAGCTGAAGGACATCATTGAAACAGATAAGTATCACATACTTGCCCAGACTGAGACTCATCTGTGCCCCTCCATCACTGACTGAAATTATGGTCCCGAGCTTTAACATCTTCAGGCTTGATCGTAATCGTCACGGGGTGGAATTGTTGTTTATGTGACCCAGGCCTTCAGACTAGCCTACATTTGACCTCACCCCAACTCAGTGTGCAAAGTTTTGAGCTCCTGTCTTTGGCTATTCAGTTTCAAAATTCCAAGTCCATTGTGATCTCAGCCATCTACCGGCCTCCTTCTAACAGTATACCCCAATTCTTAGAGGAGCAGGAGTCTGTGGCCCAAAAATTGGAGACTTAAAGTAATACCCCTATTTGGCTGGGCGATTTTAATATTGACCATCTTGACACTGGCTTGAACAGTATCAGGCCAAACTCCCTTGCCAACTCTTTTGACATGTTTCAACTGATCACTGCACTGACTCGTGTAACTCCTAACTCTGCTTCTTGTATTGACCACATTCACGTTTCTGATCCTAGCTGTGAAAGAGAATCTGGGGTTAGTTCTAATGGGGTATCCGATCATGACACCATTCATGACCCTGACACTAAGTATTTGGCTTTTAAAACCATGCTCAAATTTGTGTTTAACACCCACACATCTAACAAAGAAAAGCTTGTTAAATCTAAATCCTCAGCCTGGCTTTCCCCTGATTTGGAAAACCTCATTCATAAAAGAAACTAGCTTAAGAAGAAAGCTTCTACTGCCCCAGAATTGGCACGATTACAAAGCCCTACGAAATAAATGCAACACCTTGATCAAAAATGCTAAAAGGGATTACTATAAAGACCTGATTGCTCAAAACAAAGGAGATGCTCACACGCTTTGGAAGACGCTAAATGAGATTTCTCTCTGAAAACTGGTTCCTTCTTTAGTACATTAAACTTTGCCCTGGTTCTTTGATTCAGCCACTTCAGATTGCCGAGAAATTTAACATTTTTTTCTGTACTGTTGCCACTACATTATCTAGTAAGTTTAATGAGGTAATAAGCTGCACCATGAGCCAGCCAACCACACCCCACCAAATTCCCTTAGAGTTCCCCCCCCGATCTCCGAAACATTTGTTCTCAAAAAGCTAAAATCTCTAAAAACACGAAAAGCAGTCGGCGTTGACAAAATGCGTAACCGTTTGATGAACGTTGCTGCCCCTGTAATCCATCGACCTCTCTGTAAAATCTTCAATCACTCCCTCAAGTCTGGCGTTTTCCCCAATGATTTTAAACTGGCCAAAATAATTGCCCTCCATAAATCTGGTAATCAGACTGATCCAGGTAATTACAGGCCCATATCATTCTCCCAGCCCTATCCAAAATCCATGAGAAAGCTGTTCATGCTCAGCTTTATGACTATTTAAATAGGCACTGCATTCTGACTAACCACCAATCTGGGTTTAGAAAGGGATATTCAACCGAATCAGCACTGGTCTTTAGACCGACCACTTGAAAAGAAATGTCACCGTCTCTGTGTACCTTGACTTAGCCAAGGCTTTTGATACTGTAAACCACTTGATTCTTTTGGGGAAACTTAGGGGATATGGGTTTATGGGGTTATTGACACCTCCCTAAAATGGTTTGAAAGCTACCTCTCCAATCGCTACCAACAAGTTTCCATAGCTGGTACACTTTCGGCCCCGGCCCTATTTTGGAAGTATATTGGGCCCTCTTCTGTTCCTGACTCACATCAATGACCTACCTAATTGTATCAGAAATCGCCATATTCATATGGATGCTGACGACACTGTACTTTATGTTGACTCTAGTACTCCTAATGGCATTAAATCGAAACTGGACTCTGACTTACACTCCCTTGAGCAATGGTTTAAAGTAAACAGATTGTATCTAATTGTTACCAAAACTAAATTCATGATTTATGGGAGAAACCAGATTCTGAAAAGATTTGCGAACCTCGAATTATCTCTTGATGGAACCCCTATTGAACGCGTCGATCAATTTAAGTATTTGGGTGTCATATTTGATGAAAATCTAAATTGGAGTGACCACATAAATCTTGTGTACAAAAAGGCTAGTTCCAAGCTGTTTCTTTTTCGAAAACTCTGCCCTTTTCTTGAGATTAAATAAACCAAGACCGTTTTTCACAGCTTTAGTTCAATCAATTCTTGCCTATGGGGATATTATTTGGTTTTCATGCAGCCAGTCATCCCAAAAAAACTCTCCAATCTGTGCAAAATAAAGGAATGCGGTGCATACTAAATATTCCCAACAAGCTAATAAGATCTCATCCCGTTTCAGACTTACTGGATACCCTCGATTGGAGAGACCTCCGAACTCGCCGCCAACAACACCGGTGCAGGCTTGTGTTCCATTCCTTGAGAAGAGATGTCCTGCCCTACTCCAGCTAATGTCCAAGCGTCACTTCAGAAACCGCCTAGAGCCAGCTTCAGACAGACCTTTGCATTCCCCTGACTGCTAACAAGACTGCCGACTGTGCATTCAGTGTGACTATGCCTCGGATGTTAAATAATTTTGATGATGTTTTACTTGATGCTGCCAGCTTACGAACTTTTAACTCCCATCTTCGTAGCCATTCTTTAAATCTGATTTCTGACAACACTTAACCTGTTTTAAGTTTCCAGTCTTCATTATTCATCATAAACCGGCCTGTACTGTTTACAAGGACTTGCGATCTTGATTTGTGCTCTGTTTTTCCTTCTCCTTTTTCATTGCTGTTTTTTTTCATGGACCTTGATGTGAAAAAGACCCCCTGGTCTTATTAAGTTATCCATGTAAAATAAAATTATCCTATCCTAACCATGTTTAGGCAATTGGATAAGGCCATTATGTTTTATACATCTGTGAATAAAACAAGAGTATTGAGTATTGATGATTGTCCACTAAGAATCAGTTTTCTGTCAACTTGTCTAATGGTCAAAATTCCGCATAGCTTATTGGGAGTTTGCCATTGTAATTCTAGTGGTGCTTTTATGCTTGTGCTCAACCCAACGACTGCTTGCCATGCGTCTGGTAAGTGTGCATCTCATTGCATGTTGTGGAATACATTGGTTATCTATTCATACAGTATTTTATTTCAATATCTGAAAACACTGTAACTATAATCTATAATTACATAATTTATATTGGTGGCAATCTTGATGTGCATTTGGCTTTGAGCAACTCAAAACGGGTGCTGTGATATGTACGTTGTGAACTTGTTGGCAGGCAATGGGATAGCAACACCGAGTTATCCTCCCCATAAGATATCTATGTAGGCCTATATATAGCAAACTTGTTTTTTATAAGTCAAGTTAGTCAGAAACCACATACTCCCGCATTTGATACTTTGTTGAGTACAAGTACTGTTCAGTATAGCTTTCAGGAATACTTCCGCAAAATGTCAAAACTTAGCAGACGGATGGCAACCCTCATAATTAGTCTTTGTCATCCTCTGACGACTAGATAATTTTGATCAGGGAATCTTTTCTGAAGCAGAAGATTTACTTCCTTCACCGATTCCTCCCACTTCATGGCCGACTCCGTATCATTAGTAAACAGGAAATCCTGTAAAGAAGCAACTTCCTAGCGTTGTAGCATTGACAGAAGTAAATAGACACATCTCACGCTGTGCAATAAGTAGAGACTTCATAACAACTCCAATTGCCAGAGCTCTCATGACCACACCAGTTGTCTGCTCTGTGTTGTCTGCTCTGTGGTTAGTTGCCAAGATTGTCAAAAAAGGTGCCCTTTCCTCGGGTGTTGTTCCAGACAAGATACAAATTAAAAAAGATGAAGAGTGCATCCCAGTCAGATGGGAGAAATGATGAGGCATTCTGATAATTATAATATCGTAGCCCGGAGACCTCAGGTTATAGCCCTTACAAATCTAAAGAAACAAACCTACCCCCCTGATGCGTGCGACCCCTGCCAGTAGCACAAGGGGAGCATTTAACATTTTGGATGACTAAATGACCAATAAAATCAGGATCTGTTTCCTATAATGAACAACCAATAATTATTCAGATTATGCCCTTCACACGTATTCTGTTGTCTGTGGACAACGCAGAGCGTTCTCAGATTCAGTTGTAAACATTTTGTTTTCTCTTTTTAAACTGGGTAAACCACTGGGAAACTGGCTTCATAGTCAGAGTTGACCAGAGCTCATCAGGAAGGGCTATGGGGGGGGGCTTTAGATTTTGTAACTACTAATAATGGCTTTAGGTACTGGGTATGGCAAACCATTGCAAAAATATCAACCAGGAGATGAACTCGTTAACTTGTTTACATGACATAAACATTGATACTTGAGGGACCTCAGACTGGTTGCTGCAATTTCATTAGCTAGCTCAGCTGGACCTTTTTATAGCTGGTGGTGCTACATTCGGCATTACCTTGTAATTATCTACCTCAGCAGGTTTCCTTTTTATCTTTGTGTTGATTGGATGTTCTGCCACGCAGCAATGCCGTCTAAAACACAGGGTATAAATTAGTCTAGGTTTACTGCTGACTACGCTTTCTCTTCCCAGCTCTGAGATTAGGCATTTTTGTTCTACACAGAGACTAGGCCATTCTCCATTCTATCGAATGTATGGGGCAGTTGGAGCCAGAATTAGTGCTATACAGGTATGGCCAGGGGTAAAACCCAAGGTAATACCAACAACCTATTATCATTGGTCTCCTGAGATGCGAGTAATCCAGTGGGTATAGTGCAAGTGTAGCGAAATCATGATACTGGCAACAAAACTTTGGTCTTGCAAACCAGTGTGTTCCAATTTTCTTCCAAAACCACTGTGGATTAGAAACAATTAGGTACCTAAATGCTCTGTGATATGTGATATTGAGTTATCTCCCCATAAGGGTGAAACTCGCAGCTCAACTTAGTCCTAAGAATATGCAACCCATATACAAAAGGCATGGATTCCAATCCTAAAAAAAAGTCAACCATGGTAGCAGGGAGGGAAGGGCATTAAAAGGCCTGCCACACGATGGCGAATTTCCTATTTGCCACGGGCTATGGAAGTGATTGAGCCAATCAGGACGCGCCTTGTAAGCGCGATTTTATTCAGCATGCTAGAACTGCCAGTGCGCGCGACACAGCGATTTTTCACGTAACATTATTTGCGATTTTTTCGCAAATTTGCCATCGTGTGGCAGGCCTTATTGTGATCCTGAGCTCAACTGAATTCTCCAACCAGTTACTCGTTAACCAAAGAGCAAACTCCGTAAACCCCCCCCCCACATACAGGGAATACTAATGTGGAGTATTAAACAAGAGGGCAAACAATTAGCGAAAGCATTTTATTTTACTTACTCTAGGTTTTGCTTGAAACTATATCCAAAGAAGCTCTGCATGGCCCTGAGTTGTCTGGCTGTATCACCTATCATGTCTTTATATATCACCACATGTAGTGGGTTTTTATATCCAGTTAGCCAAAACTGAGCGTGTTTAAGCCACTGCTCTGAGAACCACCTGATGTAGTTCTGCCAATCTGAAATTACGGAAAAACTTCAAATTTGAGGCTGGATTCCATATACTAAATAGCAGGTTAGCTCAGAGGAATTGGATCCTGATCAGTAGATCCCAAGTTCAAGCTCATTGCCGATGTGAGCTTCAGCCACTTTAAAGCATGGGAGGTTCAAGTTTAATTTAATTTCCCTGACAAATAACTATGCAAGGTTTTTCACAACTAGTTCACAACTAATTCACAACTAGTTCTACACTTCAGTTTATTGTTCTACTCCCTCATCCGGCCATCTTCGAACCTCCTAAAAGATGGCTTGTTCTCGAGCTATAAGCGGTGGATACTATGGGGATAGTCACAGCAAGAAGTCGCTGTAGCTTAACTCAAACCCATGCAGGCTCTGTCGATCTCATGCCAAGCTCTATAGGTACTGAGCTCACCTGCTTTTCCTCATTCCAAATTCTTTTTTATTTGATGCATATATTCATATGATTCTGATTCATTCACACGCCAAAAAATTGATCACGTGAATGCATTCATTCCTATTGTCATTTGGCCATTGTCTTCCAACAGTGACATGAACAGCTGCTGGTTTGGTGTGAATATGTCACCATGGTGAATGTGACCATTTCAGTAACTACCAGTAGCTATAGATAACCTGTCTACGTCTAGTTAAGTAGCATAAAAATGCAGCAGTTAAATGTCAAAGGTGAAAGATAGCGAATGATAGCCACTGACGAGAACGGTGTAACGCGAAAGACACGAGTTAAAGCGGTAATTGCATCTGCCTAGTTGAATCACTATCCCTTGGTCAGACACCAATTTCTCAGTGTAGGTATGCCACAGCCATGCTTTCACCGGTTGAAATCAAGAGCAGGATGTCCCATGTGACATAGGCCCCGCCTACACACTCCGCACTCCGCGTTAGCAATGAGAAAATTTGGCGTGGCGGGAGTCGTGGTTACGCCTCCCGTTGTTAGTGAATGGGAGCATTTGTTGTTTTGTCAATATCTTTGTTCCCTCCCAATAAAATCTTTTTAACAGAAATACTTTGCAGTATATGTACCACACATTTCAGTACTTTTGCGAGACATATGATGCTTATTCAAGTCGGCAGCTTTTCGAATCACCGAAATGTGCTAAAACGGAAGTACGTGGATTGCTTAGCCACTCATAAACAAGTGTGATTCTAGAACTTCGCAGTACTGTTGGAATAGCTTCATCTGGGAGTCAAAGATCTGTGGTTCGGTATCACATCTGTCCAAGTCAATTCTTTTTAACATCTAGGTCTGAACTTGGAATATCCATGACTGAAGATGCAAAGACCTAATACGACCAAGACTAACATTTTTATCACTGCACTAGTGACTAGAAATGTTTACAACGGCCCTGGGCCGTTTACGGTTTATTAATCACCGAAATGCATTTGGCAATTTCGGTTTTGTCTTTCTAAAGGTGGCTATGTCTTAGATAAACAGATATAAACCCCATTCATTCCTTTATCATTTGGTTTTGATGTATTCAATTCGCAAAGAGCGCTTTTCATTTGAATGATTGTACACAGTACGAGGGTCACCGATCAGCACAGCGAAGGGAGTAATATCATTACGTAGTGATGCGCCAACTTTGGACGGGTACTTGTAATTATCCCTTTAAGCGAATGAGTGATTTTGTGAGTGAATAGTTAAAGTATGAAAAGCCCCAGACATAGGAAGTGAATATTAAATTCATTGAATTAAAAGCGTGTTAAATAAGAAGACGCCGTAAATTATTATTAACCAAACAGGCAAGCGATACATGAAAGAAGGGAGTTAATACCCTTAATCCTTTAATCCCTTAATCCTTATAGTCTTCCATTGGCCTTACGAATCACGCGTACATCAGCGTTCAAGTGTCACCAACTCAACTATGCATTCCATTATCAAGACTCTGCTAGATATTTCCTAGTCTTTATTCTTAAAAATAAGGACAAGGCGACACAAAGCCCCATTAAACCCTTACGAGAATGGTTTCGGTTACATTAGAAAGAGCAAAAGATAAGGGATGATCGGTCGTATTAACGACTGAGAAAAAGTCTTTAAATTGATCAGGCCTATTTTC
>Ga0224511_10002488_pt1 | contig 12452 bp, 7 predicted proteins | sample SF_May12_sed_USG_2_FD_169988 | JGI IMG/M metagenome (GOLD analysis project Ga0224511, IMG submission 169988) | Sediment microbial communities from San Francisco Bay, California, United States - SF_May12_sed_USGS_8_1 | ecosystem: Environmental > Aquatic > Marine > Sediment | place: USA... | reverse complement strand
ACCACCACCACCACCACCACCATCATCATCAACACCACCACCATCACCACCATTATCATCAACAACACCACCAACACCACCACCATCAACACCACCACCACCATCATTATCATCAACAACACCACCAACACCACCACCATCATCATCACCACTACCACCACCATCATTATCATTAACAACACCACCACCATCATCATCATCAACACCACCAACACCACCACCACCATCATCAACACCACCACCACAACAAAGACAACAACAACTTTTATTCCATTCAGACAACCACATGATGACGGCCAACATAAAATGTGATGACAATCGATGTTTTTAAATACCATGTTTTTTTAACTATTGTCAAATAGAAAGAGTAGTGTTTAATGTTAATAAATAAAATGAATCTATTATTGATCTTATATTAAAATGTAAAATACTTTTCGAGATAGATGGCACATCTTAAATTGCAGCACAAACACTAATTGTCTTGCTTGAACTTAGGCTTACATAATTGCATTATTCATTTTTATATTGTTGTTAACATAAATTAAAGAGATGTTCTCAGAGTAACTGTTGCAGACATTGGAAAATTGTCTGTACAAAAACACAACACAGCGAGAAACACGCACAAAACATTACGAACATAAAAACATGATATTTGTTGTTTTTTTCTTCTTTAAAAAAAAATATGATTCCTCCAACAAATGATGAGTTACCGACTTGGTACGGCCAATGTTGTTTTTCTTTTAAAAGTGTTTCGCCCCCACAAACCTTACACTTACTCTTTACACTTAACGTATCTGACTATTTCAGTTTAATTGATATTGGATATATGCAATCGGGAATAAAGTTATTTTTGTATTGAATCACATAATATGTTATACTATATTATAGTGTGTCTTTGAAAAGGGACGATGTACTGAATAGTGTTTTATCGTCTGTGTTCATCTTTTATTTGACAAATATAATAAAAGATATTTTGAATTAAGTAATGTTCAGCTGCTTAGGAGATTCAGGTGAATACAGTAGATGATTACGGTTTTTTGCTCAATTAATTATATGGCTGGGCATCCGTACACTTCTATCTTCAGGTAAGGATGGTTGTTCCACCCCAGAGGGTGGACACGGAGGCAGAGGGCCTTGATCGGAATGGGCAGCTGGTTCTCCACGACCGTGACACCATCTGTGTTTGCAGGGAACGTCTGTAATTGTACATGTACAAAATATTTAGTGGCATGACCAAGAAACACGATGACATGATGAATATTTGATTGCAATTTGTTTTTTTTTAATTAATAAAAAAACTACACACATAAATACCCTTCCGTCTGTACACGACCGATATTGTATACATGCTTAAATTACCGAGATATATGATCTACAATGAACGCTATAACGTTATAAAGAAAACCTTTCAGTTGATTATTAAAATAGATTAAGCTTCAATTCAATTTCAATTTCTTAGTATTTTTAAACCAAACTAATACCTAGACGCGAAAAATCATATAAATAAAAGGAATACAGTAATAACTGCGCTAAAAATCTTAATATTTCGTTGCATTATATGTGTATTTTACCAAGAATATTAAAACCCGCGCTCAACATACTTCATGCACGCATCCATTTATATTTGTTTGACAACGAAAATATTAATTACTGCGTTATTTCCAGCGACGTCCAGCAGGTTGATGAAAGTCACGCAGTCAGCGGAATAGGCCAGGCGGTACAGGGTGGCCCATTCATACAGATCGCCTTTGATTGCAACTCGTACCACCGTGCTCATTGCATGCAATCGAACCTGTAAATATCATAGATAATAACATGTTTTACATTTAATATTTACGATTACACATTCTACCATAAGTACAAAGATATATTTTATATACTTTTTGTACAGGGTAAAGCCCTCTACTGTTCAATTAAACTGATGAAAGGGATATCCCTCAGGAAGCATAGCCTGCACGAGAAAACAGAAGCCTCGGTGTTATTGAATCTGTTCATCAATATCCAGCAAGCTAAAAATATACGAAAAGTCCACTTCAAATACATATAAAAACCATGAATGTAGATGAGAAGTAGTACAATGGTGTTCATATGATGTAAGTTACAAGAGCTAACAATATATTTAATGCACGAAATCAACAAACCTATTTTCCATCTAACATCATTGCAGTATATAATCGAACACCAACAAATAAAGTCGTTGAAATTTTCGTATAAATATAAATCATGCATCTATTAAATAGACGCAATAAGTAGACTTACAACGCTGGATATATACATATATAGCGTATATAAGATGAATGATATGCATGCGAAGCGGTCACTAGATAGAACAAAGCCAAGAAATGGGTGCAAGAAACATATTTTACTATTGCACCCGCCGTACCTTCCTAGATAGGTGCCGGTATGACAAAAGAACACACGCAAAGAACCACACATATCGAATGAGTCTTAATATTCACAACCAAATTCAATATTCTGGTCAGAATTGTTTACATTTTACATTTTAACCACATTTTAGCAGCGGTCCATGCATATAAAATATTACAGAAAAAATGAATTTGTTGACAATGTGTGGCCCGCAAATTCGGTTTTGTTTATTTTTGTTTCGACATATTGCGTTGAAACAGTTAAATAGCTTGTACAATTGTTACTCTCAGTTGACTCGGTGGGGCATAGGTAACGCATTCGTTAGAGTGCGAGAGGTCCTGGGTTTTCAATTTCGGCTCCAGCAAGGATTATTATGTTTTTTACTTTTTGTCGTTAACCACATAAGTTGTCACTAGATTTTGCAATTCCTTTTGCAATGTTATTTTATTTAGTATACTTAACATATTGCAAGATTTGTGACCGATAATAGGGGTATAAGATACAGACCTCGCATCTTAAAAGGTCCATTTGTTCAACTTACTGAATGATTAAAATATTTTTTTTTAAATAAACACCAAATTCAATACCAAATCTAATATATATCCTTCACTAACCTGCAGAAAAAGCGTTGGTGGAATAGCATCCTTATCAGCCAACGTGGGGGTCCAGAAACTGCTAGTTCCATCCATACGAGCCTTGGGTGCTGCCCAAGTGGCACTGATTTCGCTTGACGCCGTGAAGTAGCTGTCTGGTACTGGGTTGACGCCGTTCAGCAGTGGGCTATCAGCAGCACAGGTTAAAGCTGGATAATAAAGGGTAACGGTTAAGTTGGCATGTTTTTTTCTGATAAAGACCGTAAAACAAACAAAAAAATTCTTTAAAATGTATATGTGAGTATAAAACTAATCGGATTCATTGTGATACTAATTTATAGATGACGAATTGTAAGACTTATATTGTACTGTAACAGTATTTGTAAAGTGAATTTCTTTCAGTAACCCCTGGTTTATCAAGTGTTTTGGTAATTGTAATGACAACAATGCAGTTTGCTGTTAATAATTTATTGTTTCCAGTATAAATGTACAAATAAGAATGATGTCAATAAAAAGAGTCAGTTTATATACTCCAAGCGCGGACCGGATCGGGAGCATTATTATGACGTCATGACGTCAGCGACGACATTAATACATGAATAGAAATAGTTTTGGTACCGGGTTTTAGTATTTTCAAGGTCCGGTGCAGTGTTTTTATCTTTCGGCACAAGAGTTGTTGTTCCTTGTCGCCATGTTACCTTGATTTAAGAATTTCATTTTTGCCTTTATAAATGGCCTTCAAGTGTAAGTCACTTAATTTTTCCTACTGCATATGTAAAAACATGTTTTTATGTATTGATAGATGTATTGGCTTATTTAAAGTCTTTGTACTTTTTGCATATTTTGTGTTGAAATATTCATTGCTTCGAAAGCATGCGACTATGATTACCTCCCCTGGTTTAACTTTTTATTTCTAAACAATTTATAATTAGATCTACTGTTTCATAAACATTGGCAAAATTGCACTTAAAGGATATTTTAAGGTTACCGTAGAACCTCTATATCTTGAGAGATGTTTTGTTAAGGTATTCCATCTGTATAAAAAAGTTTGCTTAATGCATTCTATCTGTAATTTCAGACCCCGTCTTCTAGACAGCCTTTTACGCTCAATAAAAACGAAAACTTATTTGGCGTTATCTTCTGCCAGCTAAGGCAGCACATATATCCGAATATGTCAAACAATATTAGCTAAACCAACAATTTTGTAGACAAACTGCGTCTTCAGTTGTGAAAAAATAAAAAATAAACATTTGATGAAGACAATGTGTTTTATACCATTGGGTTCCGGTTCGTAGAAGAAGACGCCAGTCATTTCATCTGTGGTGTCCAAGACGTCCTGCGGGTCGTCGACGCTCAGGTAACACGTTTTTGTGGCTTTGTTATATCCTGCCAGAGTGCACCTGCCTTTCTGTCTTTCTTGGTTACACTTTTCCACGCACCTTACTTTCGATATCTTCTGCAGAGTTGTGTGGCTGGTAGCCACACACTTTTTCTCTGTAAACTTTGTCGTCACACTCTCAATGGTTGCGTAACAAAGAGAAATGGCCACAAATAAAATAATTGAAGTTTTTACCAAATCAAAATGTTCCAAACGGAAACCCATGTTAGCGTCTAAGAAGATACTTAGGAAACGAGATACAGAGAAACGAGATGTATTTATATTTTCTTCTTAATGTCAACTGCGCAAACGATAAACACAATGCCTGGGTCTTTCTCTACATGTAAACACACAAACTATATTTGCACATATACGCTTTCAAATTGGCTTTATCACTTCTGCTTTAACAATCTCCACGAACACGATATAACAAGGCAACAGTTTCGATCACACGCCCAAGCCAGGCCAGTGCGACCCTTTTTAAAGTTAGCAACTAATGTAACGAGTCACGTGATATAAATCGTTTTATTCTCTTAGATATCATGACGACACGTTAACAACACAAATAATGAATCCACGTATTGACGAAATTGAAATTATTAAATATGCAGCCAATGTTTACGTTTTATTATTTCAGTTATTAATTTAATTCCATTGAAATTGAAATAATTAATAGTTGAAGAGGTTTACTATTTGATTTTGCGGACTCAATAAAACACTGTTTTAACTCAAACAAGTTATAGATGGAAAAAAACCCCAACTCAACTGCGCCTTCTTGTTTTCTCGCCACAACTGCTATCCTATGAATTACTATGTTTTTATCATATTAATAGACTCGTTTATGCTTTGGTCACAAATAAAACGGCACAGTGATTTGCAAATCACCGGCGAATTTAAGAAATCGCCCGGGCACCGGACGAATTTTCACATTTCTTCCTTACTTGGGCACACATCGTACGGGCGCTGGCCGGCGTCTGTATATGATATTATCGTCGCCCAACCGGCGTTTTTAGAGATCAGCCGGAAACGTACGGTGCCCGACCATTGTCACTTGACCCCGCAATGATCCTTGAAAACGCCGTACGGGCGCCGTGAACTTTTAAGTATAGAACATAAAATTCACTGGGCACTGTACGATGTCTAAAACGTTTTTTTATCGTAGGAATGTTCCTGTCGCGGTACGGCCGCCCTAGAGTCGTACAATTTATTTGGTAAAATAGACGCCGTACGGTGCCCGTTGTTGATTTGTGATCATAGCATTACAGAGAAATTGTTCTTGTTTGATAAATTTGTAAAGGAATTTGTAAATACATGGTTTCAAGCATAAAGGTTTGATAAATGACTTATGTTTTTTTTGTGTTCTAGTGCGATATTTAATATAACAAAACAAGTGAAATACAAATAAAACCAGAAATACATGTATGAAAGTAAGATTAACGTGAACTTAATAAGAAGTAAAATAACATAGTAAATGTTTCCCGTTCACACTTGACCACCAAATGAAGTCGCGACGCAAAATATTTTTCTGTTTGGTCGTAAATGGCTGAGAAATGCCAGAAAAAGTGCATTTTCATTAAAAATCCTGTCTCAGTCCAGAATAACATAAACAGGGAACTATAAGCATCTTTGTTCATGCATGTGGGTGAATTATGGCCAGGATAATATGAAAGCTTCAAATACACCACCGACGAGCCATGCGCAGGACATTGAGAATACCAACCAGTCGTCAATCCCGCACACACCTTGCCGATCGTACCCAAGGCACGCGAGTTACTACCTCATGTTAAGGCCCGTTTAGCAACTAGGGCAATACTTGCATCCAATTGTTTCAAACAGCAAAATCGCCTAGTGTATTTACTGCTGTGAGAATAGCACACAATGGAGGTACAAGCGTATACAGACCTGCAACCAGATAAGGTTCCTCCTGCTACCACTGCACGAATTAGAACATGTCCTATTCCTGAGCATCCATTTTCCCATACATTTACTAGTAAGACCGGGGAAGGCTGTCCAGTAGCTAATTAATTTTTTTTTAGCTTGGACTGCTGATTATACCGATTAATTAATTAATTGAATAAAATCAAAGGGAAGAAAACTTGTGGAAAATATCTCTTTCTGGTTACTCAAAGAAAGAAGTGGGAATTAGATGTGTTGTGCCCTAAGCTGATGATTATTTATGCACTGAGAAAAAAATAAAACAATTTAGAGGAACAATGTCTTCCTCACTGTATACTTTCATTTTGAAGGGAAATGCAATATACTAATCAAATGTTCTAACGCATCACTTTATAAAACTTATAATTTATTTAAATGTCAATATATTCGAATAAAAATTTAAGAAAGTATGGTTGACATGTTACTTGGATTTAACAGGTTAAAAAATCGACCAAATCACGGGACGATTTGCTACGTGACCATGCGGCGGTAAAATCATGTGATTTAATCTGCACGAAAATCTCGTGCTTGTGTTGTTACCCAAAGCACATAATTTCATACTGGATAGAAAGGCCATACACGTTGTGTCTAATGGTGTTAATTATCAGTTTAATGATGGCACGAATAAGCACCGACAACAGAGGACGCGTCATCGGTTTGCTCCAGGCCTGCCTTTCACAACGCGAAAAAGCCCAACGCTTACACTGTCAGCAAAGGTCTGTTGCAAGGCTATGTGAGAAGTATCAAAGAACTGGTAAGTCAATGTTCCGCTGAAAAATCTTATCATAATTTGCTTCAAACGTTTGTCATAACGTAATTTGTAATTTACGTGACGGTGTTTGATAATTTACGTTACATTTCAGGAAATGTCCGGGAACAGCGAAGGGTACCCAGTACGTGCGTAACAACTGCTGTCACAGACATTCACATCAACATTCAGCACCAGCGAAACCGTACCATGTCCGCAGAAAAAAACGCTTCCGTAACGATCGGTCCACACCAGCGTCCCATTTCCGGCCAGACAATACGTAATCACCTGCACGAAAGTGGTATCAGAGCACGACGACTTTATGTGGGCCAAGTGCTGACACCCAGACACAGGCTTGTGAGACAGCAATGGTGCTAAAACCATCGGAGTTGGACACAACATCAGTGGGCGGGAGTCAACTTCAGTTACGAGTCCGTGACCATCTTGTACAACCACAGAACCTACACGCGTTGGAAGCTACACTTCTTCAGGAGTGGGATAACATCCCTATGCTAACCGTATCCAATTTGATTCATTCTATGCTTAGGAGATGTGACGCGGTTCTGTCTGCAAATGGTGGACATACACGATACTGACTTTGGAGATTTTTTACATTGACCATTGCCTTACCAATTGACTCAGATCGCCTTTAATGTAATGCTGTCGTACGGTGTGTTTTTTTAAACCACGTGATAAAACCCTACATTATGATTTGTCCAACATTTCTTGTTCTTTTTGTTATTTGTTTTTCAATAAAATAAACTTTTATCACGTGATGCGTTAGATCTTTTAATTAGTAGATATAAAAATGTTAAGTGCTGACCGTTTAACATGTGATACACACTGATGACAATGAACAGAGGTAGGATAGCAAATGTTGTCTAAATGTATTCAGTCCTGAAACATTTGCATGCATTTTGGTTTGCAAAGATTGTCTAAATGTATTCAGTCCAAAAACAGTTGCAAGCTACGACTGCCCTAATGTAAACGGACCTTAAGTGTGCAACCGCTGTCACATTTATTACCAAAGTGAACGCTGCCAGCTATTAACGGAGATTTGATCGGCTGGACAACATTTAGGGATTCGTTTTCGTCAGCAGTTCATAACAACGACAATTTACTACAAGTACAGAAATTTGCGTATCTCAAGTCACTTCTAATAGACGAAGCTGCTAGAACAATAGAATGATTTACGCTCAGCAACGCAAACTACCAGCAGACAATTGCTACAGCAACGCTATGGACGGAAGCAGAAAATCACCGCGGCCTACAAGACAAATCTACTGTAGCTGCCGTCAGCTGCTACCACCATACGTGATTTACGCTACTTCTACGATCGCCATAAGACCAACATCCGGGGACTCGAAGCGCTATGAGAGGCACACGATTCATACGGGTTATACCGTATTCTGTCGATACCGATTATTTTAGAACGGTTGCCGTCGGAGACCAGAAGAAACCTAGCGCGTGAGAACAAAAGCGGAAGTTGGATTTAATCAGACCTTAGGCAAGCTCTTTTCCCGCGAGATAGAAATAATGGAAGCAGGAGAACCCCATAAAACTCATAGCACACCATTTCCGACAGAATCGTTCCATACAAGTGCCCGGATGAACAGAAGCCAACAGATGCGATACAACACAAGCGCCCGGTTGACTGGCGACCGCGAAATTATGCAATGTCCACAGAATGTGTGCATTGTGAACATCAACACAGCGGAAAAAGCTTAGCAATATGCGACACTATCAAGAGACTTGCAATTATAAAAGAATGTGTGTGTAATACAGGCTGCATTAGTTCTAGCTGTTGTCTGTTGACTGCTTCTCTACCAACATCTTCAGCATGAAGCCCGCTGAGTATATCGGTCCATTAATTCATGAACACTCTTTAATAGCGGGTGGGCCCACAGTGGTGATCAGTCACAGTGTGTTGGTTGATGGCTTCCAGCTATTCTCCATCCTTCTTATCCACAACCAGATGGCTGCACCTTCCCAAGCTTGGCTCAGTTTCCAGATAGCTTTCCTTCTGTCCCTGCCAGTTGTTCCAACTACTGTCATGAGTCTATGTACAGACTGAGCGCAAAACCCACTAACGTCAACTTCCACGGGGAACAACCAAGTACGCCAACCCTGTTTTCTACATGAGCTCGGTGTACTTCTCTTCCCGAGGTCAACCTCCATATTCCACCAAGTTGTACCATCAAGGATCGATGCCTGCTGTTTTCCTCCTCTTGCTATGGTTTTAACCTGCTTTGATGAAGGACACTTGTCCGAGTTGGAGGATATTCATCCGCTCCTTTTTAGCTCACCTGAGCACAAAGTGCTCAGGTTGAGCTATTGTGACCGGCCTTTGTCCGTCGTCCGTCGTCGTCCGTCGTGCGTCGTCCGTCGTGCGTAAACATTTTTACTTAAACATCTTCTCCTCTGAAACCGCTTATTGGATTTTGACCAAACTTCACAGGAATGATCCCTGGGTGGTCCCCTACCAAAATTGTTCAAAATGGTTCTGATTGGTTGCATAAGTAGGTCACGGGGTCAAAAAAAGGTTTTAAAAATGCAATTTTCAAAAATCTTTTTGTTTGAAACTACAATGCCCAGAGCTTTTATATTTGGTATATAGCATCATCTAGAGGTCTTCTACCAAAGTTGTTCAAATTATGCCCCTGGGGTCAAAATTGACCCCGGCCCGGTGGTCACAATTTTACATTGATTTATAAAAGGAAAACTGCAAACGACTTCTTCTCTTGAACCGCTAATGGGAATTTTACCAAACTCGACAGGAATGGTCCCTGGGTGGTCCCCTACCGAAATTATTCAAATGGTTCTGATTGGTTGCATAAGTAGGTCACGGGTCCAAATATAGGTTTTCAAAATGCAATTTTTAAAAATCTTCTTGTCTGAAACAACAAGTCCCAGAGCTTTCATATTTGGTATATAGCATCATCTAGAGGTCCTCTACCAAAGCTGTTAAAATTATGCCCCGGGGAACACAATTTTACATTGAATTATATAAGGAAAGGTTTAAACGACATCTTCTCTTGAACCGCTAATGGGAATTTTACCAAACTCAACAGGAATGGTCCCTGGGTGGTCCCCTACAACAATTGTTCAAATGGTTCTGATTGGTTGCATAAGTAGGTCACGGGGTCAAAAAAGGTTTTAAAAATGCAATTTTCAAAAATCTTTTTGTTTGAAACTTCAATGCCCAGAGCTTTTATATTTGGTATATAGCATCATCTAGAGGTCTTCTACCAAAGTTGTTCAAATTATGCCCCTGGGGTCAAAATTGACCCCGGCCCGGTGGTCACAATTTTACATTGATTTATAAAAGGAAAACTGCAAACGACTTCTTCTCTTGAACCGCTAATGGGAATTTTACCAAACTCGACAGGAATGGTCCCTGGGTGGTCCCCTACCGAAATTATTCAAATGGTTCTGATTGGTTGCATAAGTAGGTCACGGGTCCAAATATAGGTTTTCAAAATGCAATTTTTAAAAATCTTCTTGTCTGAAACAACAAGTCCCAGAGCTTTCATATTTGGTATATAGCATCATCTAGAGGTCCTCTACCAAAGCTGTTAAAATTATGCCCCGGGGAACACAATTTTACATTGAATTATATAAGGAAAGGTTTAAACGACATCTTCTCTTGAACCGCTAATGGGAATTTTACCAAACTCACCAGGAATGGTCCCTGGGTGGTCCCCTACAAAAATTGTTCAAATGGTTTTGATTGATTGCATAAGTAGGTCATGGGGTCAAAAAATAGGTTTCTAAAATGCAACTTTCAAAAATCTTCTTGTCTGAAACTGCAAGGCCCAGAGCTTTCATATTTGGTATATAGCATCATCTAGAAGTTCTCTACCAAAGTTGTTCAAATTATGCCCCTGGGTTTAAATTGACCTTGGCCCGTGGGTCACACTTTGACATTGAATTATTTAAGGAAAACTTCAAACGACTTCTTCTCTTAACCCGCTAATGGGAATTTGACCAAACTCAGCAGGAATTATACCTGGGTGGTCCCCTACCATAATTATTCAAATGGTTCTGATTGGTTGCAAAAGTAGGTCACGGGGTCAAAAAATTAGCTTTTTAAAATGCAATTTTTCAAAATATTTTTGTCTGAAACTACAAGGATTAGAGCTTTTATATTTGATGTATAACATCATCTAGAGGTCCTCTACTAATATTTGGGGGACAACATTAGTGGTCCTTTGTAAATGGCTCTACTGTGACCTTTGACCTTTTCCTCAGGTGAGCGACCCAGGGCCCCTTGGGCCCTCTTGTTTCTTTCTGTCTCGAGCCATTTAGCTTACTATTTAAAAACGGTGTCATGTCTCCAACTGTATCTTCCATTTGTCAGTGATGTAGAACATGAGGAGAGAACATGATCCAGTGTACCTGTTTCGTCACTTAGGCTACACTTGGGATCATCAATTAGTGCCCAACGGGAGAGGTTAGCTGGAGATGGTAAGAGGTCATAGACAGACTTGAGTAGAAATGACAACCTTAGTGATTCATATTTCCATATATCTCCCCAGGTCAACTTCATGTCTGTGGTGTTCCGTGTGGTCCATGCCCCTTGCGCTCCCATTTCCACTGCCTTCGCTTGTCTACATGTAGCATGTTCCTCTGTCCGCCTGATTTCTGACTAGATTATGGTACGTCTTTTCTTCTGGTCTGACCTACTCCAGAGAACAGTCTTCGTGGCACCGATGCCTTGGCGTCAGACCGCAGTAATCCCGACAATGTCGCTGTGCTTCAGTGCGCTCTCTGTATGGCTAACTGACTCTGTTGCTGACCATTTCCTTCCAGTACGGGTTACAATCCCTGCCCCACTAATGAGCTCGTCCGGAGAATCTCTAACAGTTAACACCAGTCTTGTCTTTGCTGTCTTGAATTCTTCTACCAGTAAGGACACTGGAAGCTGTAGTTTGTTGCTCTTACCATACAGTCCATTACTGGTGAAGCTGGGTGGTATTCCTAACCACTTTCTGAGGTGTCGGCTGGTGAGTCTTTCCAGGGCTTCAACCGCTGTGCTGGGTATATCGTACAGCATCATTGGCCTTATCAGCCTTGGCAACAAAGCATTCTAGTAGAGCCAGGCCTTTTCCAGGCAGTCCGCATCTTCTTCAAACCGTCCTCCACCTGGTTCTTTAGCTTTTTGACGTTGTCCTTTTCATTCAAACTTGCGTCAAACCACTTGCCCAAGCACTTAATTCTCCACTATGGTGGGTATCTCCCCGTTCTGTACATAGAGTTTGAATGTAGCTGTCGTCTTGCCCTTCTTGATGATGATCTAGCCTGGACACGTGTTGCTGTTGTCTACGTAAGGTCATTTATAAAACCACGACTAGATGGAAGGTGGATTCCTGATTCTGTCTTAGGTCCGCGGGTCTCTCTTTGGACAGCGTCGATCAGCAGATTCATCCCC
>Ga0224511_10002487_pt1 | contig 12452 bp, 7 predicted proteins | sample SF_May12_sed_USG_2_FD_169988 | JGI IMG/M metagenome (GOLD analysis project Ga0224511, IMG submission 169988) | Sediment microbial communities from San Francisco Bay, California, United States - SF_May12_sed_USGS_8_1 | ecosystem: Environmental > Aquatic > Marine > Sediment | place: USA... | reverse complement strand
TCAAGATAAAGAACACTAATATTATTGCATTCATGTTTGAAAATGTGGATATAGAATTAGAACAAAATGTTTCACAATTTTTTTCAGTTGTAATATCAGGTGAGAGGAACTCATCGGAACTTAAAGAAACCTCATTTTCGTCAGATTTCCTTAATTTCTTTAACCTATTTAGTAATTTACGTATGGCTTCGTATATTGCATATGCGAACTGACCGACTATAGTAAGAATGGCGCTAGCTTGGAGTAGTTCGTGTGTAAGTTCTACACTATGCTCGAACATGGCAGGGTCAGTGTTAAACAACGTCTCATTGTGTTGGACGATTTCAGAAGAATGTGGTGGTGTTTCGCCTGCTTTTTCTTCATGGTCATGGTTGCCAAAGTTATTTCTATCAGACACAAAGTCACTTCCTGACTCTATTTCCCTGCGTGAGGAAGTATTAAACATATTTTACCAGTCTGAGAACTGATCTGAACTCAATGTGTACTGTATCGGCCGGAACTTGAATGTCTCTCAGGTCCTAACACATTGATTTCAGGTATGTGTAATCTTTTTGTGTAATGGAAATGTATATGTATACATTAATTAAGCACATGCTATAAATAGTTCACTCTGAAAATACGTTGCCAAGCTGTTTGCGTTGATTTCATTCAGCAAAAGATATTTTTGTCTTTCGGGCATCTTTCCATTTTCCATATGGTGTTTCATCAAACATCTGCATCTATCTGCAATACAATTAAATAAGACACGTATAGTAAAAGATAATTAATGACCGTCAAAAGTGTTTACACTTAGCAACAAAAGTAGATATTTTACTACAACTATAGTTTACCCCTTGTTGTTAACGTCGTCACAAACAATTTTATGTTCTAATTCCATAAGTCTGTACAATGAAATGCGTTTCATTTCGTCTGAATTTGTTGAATGTGTACAACTATAAAACTGATGAAAGGGAAAGCCCTCAGGAAGCATAGCCTGCACGAGAAAACAGCAGCCTCGGTTTTATTGAAGCTGTTCATCAGTGGTAATGAATGATGCCACACCACTGACGCCCCCTAGCGCATGAGCAGAACTCCATTTTCAAATGTAAAACAGTCTTTACGTTTGGAACACGTGCTACTAGTATTATACTGTTTACTTGTTTGTCCTAAATCTGTGCAGGAATGCCACGACAAATAAAAACGTCTCAATGTTTACGAACCGTAGCAAATTATGCCCCTTATGAGCAAATTTCGTGATTCGAACACCGAGATGTGTCGTAACTCCAGACTTCACAATAAGAGCTAGTCGGCGCTATTTTACTTATAAAACTCTAACATAACCTTCGTTGGTGCATGGAGTTAAATACGGCTAAATGTGAAAGGTATGTTCCTATAAAATTTTAAGTTCTGCATGCCCGCGTGGAATCTATTGTTTTGGCTAGTTAATGGTTAATTAACGATAAATGTTGAGTTTTATTACTAACTGTAACGGAGGTAATCTTAGAGTTTTATAAGTCAAACAGCAATAGTTTGTCCAAAAAAGACCAATCAATTTTGGTTCAAACTTTTGTTTACGCCCGACTTTCTTACCTTTTCATTTTTGGAAAAACTATTGATGTTTCACTCATAAAACTCTAAGATTACATCCGTTAGAGCATGGCGTTTTATATGCCTAAGTGTGATAGGTATGCTCCTATTAGATTTTGAGTTCTGCTGGCCCGCGTGAAATCCATTGTTTTGGCTAATTAATGTTTAATTAACAATTCATTTTATGTTTTATTAATAAAAAATGGTACTTTTGAGGTAACCTCACAGTATTTTGCTTATTTCATTTCAATATCATCTCTAGTTTTTGAAAATGGCAAATGGACTTTTTGGGGGCTGCTTTTGGCCATTTCAATATGTCTCACCACCTTAATGAAATAGCCAGTTTACCGCGTTTGTCACGGGGTAGAAATTTCGATGAAATAATGATAAAAGACAAAAACAAGCGACTTAAAACAATTGTATGCCACAAGCATGATTTTATTGTTCTGCCTACAACCAGTACACTTTTTTGAACGGGTCACATAACAGGAGCGTAGATAACAGGGCGGCAGGGGCGGCGGCCGCCGCCCCAATAATTTTGCTAGTCATCGTTATACAGAAATGAAGGGCTTTTCGGCTTCCCACACAAATTTTACCTTGTGTCCCAGTGTCTTTATTGCAGCAATTATAACCCGGCTTTCATGGTATTTGTTTAATTCCTGTTGTTCGTCTATAGTGATTGGTAAGAATCTGTTTTGTTTTGTTACTGGTAACTGGTAAACTGTATTGGATCCATTTCTGGTGCAAAGGATACGTTGTTATTTAAGCAATAACTCTGTGGTGCATTAATTTTATCTTTTTTTCTCTGCCTTTAAGAATAATAGAAGTCAATTAATTTCAATTTGAGTAAATTTTAGCGTGACAAATCGCTAGCGGGTCGAGGGGTCGTGGACCCATGACTTTTATGCCCCAAATGCTCCATTTCCTCATTTTTTCCGCTCGCTTCGCTCGATATTTTATTTGAAACAACATTTTAATAAAAAATATGGCTAAAATCCTGCTACAAATACAATAACTTAATATACTATAACCGGAAATACGTAAAATGATTTTACAATTCGGACAATTTCTTTATTGTGGCAAAGTGTTACGGCTAAACCCTTATAAACGTCTTTTGCCTAGTGACGTGGCATTTGTTGACGTTTTACGGTATATGTGCTGGAAATTTTCTATACGTTACAACATGCATTTAAGTACCAATGTGTTTTATTTATGTTTGTTTTGTCATGCTAAGTAATTGAGAAAATACCTTTCGAAAACTAATGGGTATGTTATTTTAAAACGTAACTGTTACCTATTACTCAGTATACATGTGTAAAACATGTGGGTCTGTATCCGTCGTGCCCAAAATGAGCGTTAATTTATCGACGTAGGGTTTGCCGCCCCAATGTCAGAATGTTATCTACGCCCCTGTCATAAATGCCTATTGTATCGAGCTTTTGAAAAAAACATGTTCAATAAAAAGGAAAATATTTCTTTAAGTGTTTGAGTCACAAAATGCATCCTTAACAATTCCACCGGAAATAGCTACTTAACATTCGCACCAGAAGTAACGGTAGCTAGTTAGCTATTTTTTGTGGGATTGTTAAGAATAGCATTTTGTATCTTAAACAATAACACATGCGTAATAGGGTAAAATATCTTACATGAGTCAAACATAACATACATGTACGTACACGTTTGTTGCTTCAATTGTGTTTCTCAACATTTTAGGTATTTAAAAATGTTTGTTTATTTAGTCAGAAATTGTTGGCAACGCCCTAGTATTTTGTATACTAGTTTAATGCTTAATTCACCCTATTTTAACAGAATTTTGAGTACACTTTGTTCACACTTGGCTGGTTCCTCATACAAACTTTAAACACATAACCTAATATGGACTACAGTACTCTTATTTATTAACATACACTTCCTCGTTTTTAAAACGGATTTGTATTAACTACCCAGTTAGTTAAAATCGAACGTACATACCTTTTTTATTCGAAAACATACGTTATCCTTTTAAGTTTTATCGTGACACGTTTTTCGAATTAATCCGATTTTCTTCCTCTACATCACACGTTATAGCGAGAACTAAATTGAATACATTGTTCAAGGGAAGTTAATGTAAAGAGGCCCACTTAAGAGCATTCAACAACATCGCTTATTTAATAGGTCCATTTAAAGATGCTAGGTCTGTATCTTGATATCCTCACTTAGTACAACTATAATCGATCACATACTTTGCAATATGTTAAGTTTACTAGATGAATTAACATTGCAAAAAAGAATTACAAAATTTCGTGAAAAAATACAGTGTTTTAGACAAACAAAAATAAAACCTCAACAACAACAAAACACAAAATCGTTGCCAGAACCGGTATTCGAATCCGGGTCCTCTTGCATCCATGGCGGTTGCGTTACCTCTGGTCCAACGAGTCAACTTAAAGGATAGATTGTTGTCAAGTTATTGAACAGTTTCAACGCAATGCAATGGGTCGAAACGTAAATAAAAAAAACGTATTTGCTGGCCACATATTTTCAGCAAAGTCATTATTCTGTAATATTTTAACATGCACGGACAACTACAATGTGCAGTGTGTCTTATTTACTGGATTAGGATTCACTACTTAAAATGGTTAAAATGTAATTCTGACCCCAACAAATGTAAGGCCAAAAAATTCTTGTGTTTAGGGTAACGGTCTTAAAAACTTTAGGTAGGGTAGGCTCTGTTTTTTGGGTAAATTTTAAGAATTGAAACCTCAATTATAAAGACTATATACCAGTCCTTGCATAAATTGGTACTACTAGTTATTTTATTAAATTAAAACACAACTACATTGTACTCACACAAAGACAGGCAAGTTTCGGTATGCTGCTATAACAATGCAGTTTAAATGTTTGTGTAAACTATGCTTTTAAAGCCAGACAGCCATAAAGTGTACTTAAAGTGCAAGCCAACAAAATCCCCAACGAACAAAAACGGTATTTTCGTAAAAAAAGTCTAGGGTCGGCCGGTTCCGATAAGTAGGGTCGGGTTGTCCGAAACACAGGATTGTTTAAGGCAAAAAGTTATTCACTTACATATTTTAATTGCCAAACGCTTCAACGACTTTCGGACGTCACACGCGATTCTGACGTTACGTCCATACGTTGGACATTGATTTCCAAAATGTACATATTGTGGTTATTAATGATTGAGAATATAAACTTAACTTAAACCGGGTCCTATGCAGAGGAGGATAACAGTTAACAACTTAGTGGGATCACTATATCAAAACACTGTGCTCACCTTCAGTGTCAGAACATTTTGATGAAGAGTGGAAGGCGAACATTGAGCAAAACGTGAACGAAAGATTTGGCATGCTAACGTCAGAATGTATAACATGTTTTATGCTAAACGGTGGAATACACTTATATTCCACTGTTCGTCAATTTTTTACTACAGTGAAAAATATAATTGTACAATGTATAATATCTTCTAACTTAATGTCAATTTGTCACAGATAATCACGCACGTGGCGGCGATTAAAGCATCTTAATTCTGCTTTAAATTCTTTATATCGGGCCCTAGACGTAACGGACGCGACACGGGGTCGTCCGTCCTTGCACCAATCTGTACGGGCACTTTTCATTTAATGGTGGGCTTACAGTTATAGTTCGGTGGACCAAAACGGATCCATCCATCCACCCACCCACCCACCCACCCATCCATCCATCCATCCACCCATCCACCCACCCGCCCGTTAGGTTATATTTGCTGAGTATTCGGTAAACGTCCGTAATAAACCCAGATTGTCAAATATCACCATACTAGAAACTAGTAAAAGGGCTTCGCTGCTGATTCCCATTTCCCCCCTGCGTTTAGATTTTGATAAAAAAAGTGTATACGTACCAACAGCTTATGCAAACGAAAGACAATTCTACGATAAAATATTTAACAGTTACAAATATGATAGTGCTAACAGAATCAAGATCATAAACTTATTTAGGGAACACTTTGTTGCGTGCCACCAATCAAAGTTAAAAAATATATACTCAGTATCTCAAATTTTCTGTGTTCAAGAAATAATAATAGGTTTATGATCTGCATTATAATTGTTAATGCCTACCTTGCAAAAATAACATTTACAAATGTGAGTTCCCTCTGGCTGTACTAGTGCTAATACTTTTAGTGTAAAAACCTCCAGATATCATCTAGAGTGTGTCTTTTATGGACATACAATATAAAACGTTTGTCGGAAGGGCATACTAAAATTACCAGTAACTATAACCTTCTCTATGCATGTCGCGCTCTGCCCCTTTAATGTCCGCCCTGCCCTTTGTAAATGCTGGCTAAATCCATAACCAAATATATCTGTATTGTTTTGTAAGAAAATGAAAGATTAATTTAGTAAGAATTAATCCACAAGGTAGCACAATAGCACACATGGCAGTGTTATGGATCTATTATTTAACTATGAAATGTCGAAACCATGCACACATGCGCGGAAATAATAGTGAGTTATTTAGAAAATATGTTTTGATGTTGCGTGCTGTATCGTTAGTTAGAGCACGGTTGCGATTTCAGTCGCGTAGTAATTTGAGCACGAAGGCCGCTGGCTGTACCTTAGTAAATAGGTCTGATGACAAAATAATGCAGTCTTGATTATACTGTAGTACTGCATCAAGTACGGATTGTAACCTCACCGAGATCCTACTTTTAACTATTTCTCTGTTAAAAGTTCGCTGACCCCTCATTTTTTGTTGTTTTACGATAATAACATATTGCTTTACACCTTTGAAAAGTTTCGCTGAAATCTGAGTACTAGAAAAAGTATTTTTCAAACATGTCGAACAGTTGTTAAAAAAAACCCGCTTCCCTGACTGCACCTGATAAAATAGGAAAATATTTTTTTTACCCAAATTCATCAAATTGCTTATTGTTTTGCACTATTTTGAGTTAGCAAATATTACTTTATACAAACATATAGACAGAACAATTATGTATTAATTTTTCTTACTTTTAATTTCAATTTAAATTAATACTGTTTAACCTACATTGAATGCAAAATACCATTCTACTATAAAATAAAAAAAGCCGATGACCAAATGTTTTTATTTTATTATTCACTTAGCTAAGGCATAAGCTGTTGGTACGTATACACTTTTTCATCAAAATTTAAACGCAGGGGGGAAATGGGAATCAGCAGCGAAACCCTTTTACTAGTTTCTATAATGGTGATATTTGACAATCTGGGTTTATAACGGACGTTTACCGAATACTCAGCAAATATAACCTTAAGGATTTTCTTGAAATATATGTTATATCCGGCGATTTCCCCACAAAGTGTTCGTGGAAACTTACACGGATGGATGGATGGGTGGATGGATGGAACGCGGACTATTTGCACAATGATTTAAATATTGAAACTACTTCACGTCTGTGGAATATCTGTAAGCGCAAACCTGCAATAGCTGACATATATAGGACTCTTGACAGAACCGTTGCAATGTGTGTATCCCGAAAATTCCGAAGTCCGTGCGCAAAATATCAGACTTTATGTGTGAACAAAGTTGAACATTTACTTACACTTTGCACCGGAAAGAGTGAACTGCGAAAACAGTTGTGGACTTCACTTATTAATGAAATGGGCACTGAATGGTTCTTGAATTTTATACTTCGTACGAAAATAGTTCGCATGACCAGTGTAATATGATTCTGAGGCTCGCAGTGCTAAATGATACATTGACATATGGTATGTCTATATCTAGTACATATATAGTTTACAATCAGTTATTTACATCCAATTTGTAAGAATGTGTGAATATTTGATGTGTGTCTATATGATTATATTAGTTGTATGTGCATATGTTGAGATATACTTGTTTGTCTAAATATCTAAACATGCTTGTGAAATAAATATTTTTTGCTTACTGTTAACCCTGAATGAATAGGGTTTTCTGCTAATTGTAAACCCTTGCTTTTTTCCTAATTTTATAAAGTAAAGTATGTTTAATTTCCTCTTAACAATATCTATTTATTCGTCGTTCGAAAGGCCAAAAAAATGTAGTAAATGGTTAGTCATTCGTCAGTGGATGTTTTCACTTTTATGTCTTGAATTTCGCTTTCGTTTTAAGACATACTTTTATTGTGAATGTTTAATTAAAGTTAAATTCTACCCTATTCTAAATTATATCTCGATACATCCAGTAAGTTTATTACCAACAAAATAAGAAAATTAAAGCATTTCCACTTAGTCTTTTTATGTGAATAGACCCTCTTCTAAATTATAATCTTGATTCTGTTAGCACTATCATATTTGTAACTGTTAAATATTTTATCGTAGATTTGTCTTTCGTTTGTATTTATATTGTGAAAATAATGTACCTTGTATATAAGTTGTGCTCTCCATGACCTGAGGAAATAAAAGTATCTATCTAGTCTTGTTTTGAAATTCACCTTAAGTTTTACGATCCTAACTTTAACTTGAATAAGACTAGGCACGTTGAAGTGGAAGTTCAAGTTGTTTTTCATATCTTCGTATTTTCATTAAAACACTTTCTCTCTTCTTTTTTTTTGGTTATTAACTTTACTTCACAGGGATGATTCTTGAGTGATTACTTCCCATATTCGAAACGGCTCTGGCTGACCGCAATTGTTTAACATGTAACGGGGCCAGAAACAGGGCGTCAAAAACAAAGACACAGAACTTTCATGTTATGTATATATACATCTTAAGGTCTTTTACCGAAGTAGTGTCCCTGAAGTTACCCCGCGTGATCGGTCATACGTTCACATAACATTGTTCAAGTTATGATTATGATATAAAAAAAAATACACCCACTCGTTGGGTCACATTTCAAAAAAGAAAATGTTTATAAGGGCTTACTTTCTTGAACCTAAAATCTAAATTTGATGAATTCTTATAGAAATGAACACGATGCAGTCACTTGCAGTTCCGTTCAGTTAAGGTCATAAGGCCAGAAATAGGGTTTCAAAACTATTTTTTCTCTCCTCGAAACCATCAAGCGGGCCACGAAATGCTTCTTGTTTCAGAAGCATAACGGATTTTAGTATTACTTTTAGTGTATGACTATTTCTTCCTCTGAGACAAGGATTTCCGAATCAACTTTCGGTGCTGGAGAACTCTTTACACCCCCATGCAAGACAGGTCGCGTGCGATTTCTCGTGCGCTACTTTTATACGATTTTCAGTTCTGACCGCAAACAGTAAAGATAGGGTTTTAATCGTTAAATACGTAAATATAAGTATATTAGCTGTAGCACCTACAATAACTGTCCACTGTCGATTTCAACCATATAATAAATACATACCCGTTTCTTAACGACCGGCCGTGGGAAAATCCCGACTTCAGGTGAGATTACCTCGAATCCGGACTCAAAAAATTATTTCAACTATTTTGAAAACACATCTTACATTTTCAAATTATTTCCAAATACAAAAATCTATCAGGCAATCTTGAATCAATTGGACAACACCGCTTTGTATTGACCTTTTTAATGACAATTTCCGTATGGGTCATATAGTGATAGAACATGCAGTGCTTTTTAAACAATATTATTTAATAACTCAAGTTTATTTTCAATGAACACATAGACACGTTCTATAGAGTGAACATCTAACACATATTATTGGGATATGTATTTGTTTATTTTATTTAATTATACATACACCTTAATAATATAAAAAAATCATAATATAAACATTATATTCAAATAAAAATAATTATCTAACTTGCGTGTTAAATAGATAAACTCACAACCGACAATACCTTTTATCCATGTGTAGTAGCATACCTTATTATACAACATTGTTCCTTCATTACATTTATCAATTCTAAATAATCGATTTATTGAAATATCATCATTTGTCAGATGACGAAATACATGGTATGAAATCATATCTTTAAAATAGGCCCGTTCACGAGAACAGACGATTCTCTGAGTTGTCAGTGGTTACATGTCTTAACGACTCTACTCGGTGCTTGCGGTCGATGAGGTCGAAGAATCCACCAACCCTGACGGGCAGTGCGAGGAACATGCGGATGTCCTCAGGGTAGATATTGGTGAATGTCACCTCGTAGGCAAAGTACAGCGCGTCGTGGAACATAACAGAAGTCGCAAGGAAAAAGGACACACGCACAAAACTATCCTTTGAATTATTGCTACGTTTGTTTTTAAAATTAACTCCCACTGCTAAAATCACAACCCCAGCATGCGTTCTCGTCAAAGTTAGTTCATCAAACTTTGGTCTGTGTTCTTCTAAAATAACACGCAATTCCTTCACGATCTGTTCTAGCACATCATCAATATGTCCATGCTGGATGTCAATGTTTATTGGTATAAATTCGGATTTCAACATGGAAATGTCTGTTTTATAATGATTTGTTGCAAGCATTGCAGCGATCTCTTCTGGACTTAAGCTCCCTGAAGTCCTTGATATGAAGTGTATAACTTTCTTTACCATATCTTGTTTAGGCCTACAGAGTAGATCTACATCTGAACTCATTCGTATAGTTTGATCCATTTGCCAGTTCTGGTTGGCAACCTTGTATAACTCTGCATTGTATTTATTGGGTGTGTCTAGTACCTGTACCAGAGGATGAGGTTGTACTAATGTATTATATTTTTCCAGAAAGTTGTTGTCTAATTCAGTGTGTATGCGAATCTGAGCCTGTGTAGGATGTAAACACGTTGACATTAAGTATTCACTTTTCTTAGCCGGACATTGTTTACAGAACAGATCAAAATCTGAACTCATTGGTATAGTTTGTTTATTTTGCGAGTCCATGTTGGCATCCTTGCATAACCCTGCTAGGTATTCATTTTTTTCTTTGGCTGTGTCGGGTGTGTAAAGTTCCCGTATCCGATACTGGTATTGTTCTAGAGATTTATCTTCTTCCAGTTGCTTCAATAAAACCGAAGCTGCTGTTTTCCCAAGTGTGATATCCTTAGCTAACATTTCTTCATAATACATGTCTACTAGATATTTGTACTTGCTTATGTACATATCTAGCAAAGCTCCATAAAAATTTATAGTATAAAAATTACAACACCATGACAACTCTTTTGGATAGTCTGATTTATATTTGTTCCATGAACTAGGCATTCCCAAACAGTCTGTCATTTTGTCTGAGTTTTCCTTTTGTAACATTTCACCAAAATGCTTGATTTCATTATGTGGGTATTTGCCTATTCCCATATCGCGAACCGCTGTCTGAGCCTGTTTAGAATGTAAACACGTTGACTTTTTTGATGAGAAGTTTGATTGAATTTCAGTCCCTGAACTAGTAATTTCTAGATATTCTGTCATTGTGACAATGGTTTTCTCATCTAGCGTGTCTTTAACTGAGTATTGATATTTGTGCCTGTCAGTAACCACAAAACTGTCTGTTTTTGGTCTTAGAGTTTCGAGCACTTTTCCTTGGAATGATTTTTCTTCATCTAGCATTTCAGGGAAAGGCCGAAGCGGCCCAGTGTATTTTCCTGTCTTCTTTCCATATATTGTTTCCTCGTCAGAACTTTTACAAACTTCGATTTTGCTAGAACCCTTTGTTAAATTCTCTTTTGATCTTATTGGTTCAGTCCACGTTTTACGTACGTCTTTTACTTTTTTATTTCTGACACGACCCACTTCATATTGGGCTGCTTGTTCTGTTCGGTTGTAATGCTGTCCCCGTACTTCACCGGCGTTGTGGCTCCTCTCGGTACTAGTTAAAGACCTTTTATCTTTAACGAGTTTGGGATGATGGTGGTGGTAGGAATCTGTCATGTTGCCCGATTCTACTTGTGTTTCCACACTTTTATCATTGCTACGTTCTGATGGTAAAGAACGGTGTGGGTTTTCAACTATCTTTTCCTCATTACCGATGGTATTTGGACCATACTCAAAGTCACTCCCACCCTGTATGTCCCTGTCTGAAGATGATTTTCTGATTTTTCTCATCTTTAACGAACAAAGTGCTCCACTTATTGCATGCTACGTTGACTATGTCTCTATTAATCAGTGTTCTATACATTGTTTTCAAAAACTGAATATAACACTATGTCTTTTACAAAAACAACATAAATAGGCTACTATGAAATTACTTTGTTAAGTCCTGACACTCAAGTGTTTCCTCACTTTCATTGTATCCAACCTTAAGTTGTATAGTAAATTCCATTCCGGCAATTGTTGTTATCTCCCTTGGATTTGTTTACCGTTCTTGGCGAAAACTACTTCCGGTGCAAATCTTTTGCAAATAGCTGGCAATGATCCAACCAGTCATGAGGCGATAATTCAATCTGACACCTCAATTAATCGACTGCATTTTGCTGAAATAAGAAAATAAATATGAAATGCGTATCGGATCGGATAATTTATCAAATTAAACTTTGTTGATAGAGGCTACCCACCCTAATTTTGGTTTCAATACGTTACAACAATCGAAAGTAATTACATGGAAGCTGACTTTCTTTATTGCAACAGTGACCTTGATCACATTCATTTGGGTAGTAATCCAAAGCTTCCTCAAAATTCGGCGTCTATATGCCTAAACAAACGCAAGCATTCGGCGGAAACTGAATTTCTATTTTTAGAAACAGAGACATTGACCTTGATCACAGACTCTTGATATAGGCTACCCATACACTATGTTTGGTGACGAAAGGCCAAAACAAACTTAAGTTATTGTGCGGAAACCAAAAGTTGACGTCCGCCAGCCCGCGCACCCGCCCAAACGCCCCGGCCGCCCCGCTTGCACTCTAGCCAGCACCCCCAACCCGCGCACCAACCCGCACGCCCTGACCGCGCACAAACCTGCACGCCCCGCCCGCACACCTGCCCGCACGCTCTGTCTGCGCACCAGCCCGCACGCTCCGTCTGCGCACCAGCTCGCCCGCCCGCCCGCCCACCAGCCCGCACT
>Ga0224511_10002486_pt1 | contig 12453 bp, 11 predicted proteins | sample SF_May12_sed_USG_2_FD_169988 | JGI IMG/M metagenome (GOLD analysis project Ga0224511, IMG submission 169988) | Sediment microbial communities from San Francisco Bay, California, United States - SF_May12_sed_USGS_8_1 | ecosystem: Environmental > Aquatic > Marine > Sediment | place: USA... | reverse complement strand
TTGGGGCTGACCTGGGGTTTCTTGATCTGCGGTCTCACGGCAGTGGGCGAGGGCTGGTCCTGGGCGATCTCACGCTTCAACTCACCCTTCAGGGTCTTGATCTGCTTGTCATACACCTGCAGACAGGAGGGTGTAAATCATAACCTTGGTGCAAGAGGGCATTATCTGTTTCTATACTATAGCGCAGTCACAAAGTATCACAAAAACATAACCCATGGTTTAGAATGCAGTGACTTTTTTTACCATCATTTCAGGTCTAAAGACTTCAGGGCAGCTAAACAAATATCTTAACCCATGCCTCAGCATAAAGGGAAAAAACATATGAAGGTGCATTATCAAGGTCCGGAGTTTAGGCCTGCTATAGACCAAACAAAAACCTTAACCCATGGCTTAGCATGCAGTGAAATAATTTAACCATTATTTCATGGTCTGTAGACTTAAAAGCAGCTAATAGGCAAACAAACATCTTAACCGATGCCTTAGGATGCAGGGAAAATTAAAAGTAACTCATAGGTGACCTTATTCAAGATCAAGCTATGGGCCAAACATAAATATTAAACAATGTTTTCACCATACCTCGAGTTGTTTTTTCAGCGTCTCCTCCTTATTCTTGAGATCCTCCTTGCGTCGTTTCTTACGCTCCAGTTTTAGTCGGTCTGCCTCCATCTTACGTTTTTTCAGTTCCTCGTTAAGAGCTCGAATACGGCCCTCGAAGTCACTCAGCTCAGATGTGGACTCTGGGACAAGGATGAGAAAAATGGTTGAAAATATGACGGAAGAAGATAAAACACCTTGACAAATAAGTTTTATTATAATTTTCATTAAAATCAAAATTTTAATTTAAAGACTATTGCAAACAAGTTCCTCTAATGCCTTCACTTTTTACAATTAAAATCAACAGCTTTAAGTTTACATAATAAATGGAAGAAACTAATTTCACAATTCCTGATGACTTTAACAGACTAATCTCATCTCAACTCACTGTTATCGGAGAAGGAATCCTCCGACTCGCTCTCGGAGTTTCTAGCTTGTCCGGCCCGATGTACGAGACTGCGAGGAGATCGCGGGGATGACAGGCCAGGCATCTGCTTCTTCAGACTGTCCAGGGGAGATTTGCTGCCTGTGGACATGTAAAAAGTTCCTTGAATTTGTTTGTTTTTAGCAGCGATTGTTTTAATAAGTTAGATTGTCAAGATCTGGTGAATTTGTTATTTTTCTTCATTCTTTTCATGCCAGATGCAATATTGTAATTATAAATCCAATTAGTGTATACCTTTCCTAATTTAAACTTTTTAAAGTTTACAACATTTACAGAATATAAATGCACACATAAAAAGCTTCACATTGAAAAACAAGGTCCACGTGACAATTATATCGATTCCTTTCGATATTTGTGTAATTGCAATAGTAGTATTTTGGTCAGAAGATGCAATGCAATGCTAACTACGCAAATGTATACATGTTTTTGTTGAGTAAAGCCAGGAGACAGTACCTTTTTTGTTGTTGCTCCTGGTGGTAGTCTTGGTGTGGGTGGTGGTGGCCGTGTCTTCAAAGGTCTCGTTGCCATAACTGTTGGTCATCGTGTCGTCACTCGACTCAGCCCTGGCAAAAATAGGGAAAATGCATTTAAAGCATTTTGTTATATTTAGATTTATATGTGGATTTCTAAATTACTATATTGGTTGATGAAATATACATGAATAACGCAAAGTTGTGGCTATAACTACCAGTAAGGTTAAAGAATATAAGTTAAACAGGCCTTGCTAAGTCCATACTCTAGCTGCATCAGGTTTTGTTGTGAAAAATCAATTTTTGCCGTCAAAAACCAACATACTAAAATTCTGCTGTTCAGCTTTTACATGAGAATTAATTTTGGAGCTTTCATGATCCCTGCATAGTAGTAGCTATTATTAATATTGTGTATTGCATGGTTAGGACACTCCACACATTTAAGATCCCCCCAAAAATGTTGATTTAATTTAATAGTTGTGTGTTTAATTTAAAAATCCATGAATTCAAGTGTCCACAAAACATGTCCATAAGTATCAAACCCCAATATTGTGTGCCCACAAAATAAAATGATTTCAGAGTAACTTCCAAACCAAGCAGCCAGTCTCACCTCTTATAGTCACTGGAGATGGAATGAATGTCAGAGCTCTCACTGCCACTACGGTTGTGTTTCAAGTTGCTGGCGTCGTTCATCATCCGTGAATGCTTGTCTTCTGTACTGGCTGACGGAAGGTCCTCCTGATGAATTAAAGTGTTTTTATGATTGTTAATTCTAGACATGCTTGCTCAAAAACCTGCGATTAACTGTACCATTACCGAATACAATTAATTTGTGTATAAAATAGGTAAAATCTCTAAAATCAACATTCAATTATGAACTTTATGGCATAACTATTAAATCCTGTTTTGCGTTAACACATACAAAGTGTGAAACGGAAGAACTGCTCTACATAAAATATTGGCTGTAAATAAACTTTAAATAGAATAAATAATTTATCCCTCAAATTTTTCAAGTTTGTTATTTCAAGTTAAAAACACTGTTTTTCTGAGGTAGTCATGTATCTAACTCACCTTGATGGTGGTGTAGAGTGACTCGTCTCGTGCTGTTGTGATGTTCTCCGACACCAGCGTGCTGTCACGGTCCGTCGTGTGGGCCGCCGACATCGTCTTGATTGTCGAGTCTGAAACACACACATATTAGTTTATTGATTATAAATACCATGCGGCAATTTCACAATATTTACATACACCAATGGCAGATGGCAAAAAGAAGAATTTTAAAATACTTATTGCATTTGGTCAAAATGTTTTGTTGTGTAAAAAAGGAGACAATTAGAAAATTTAAGTGTCAATACAACGTAAAACAACTTTAGTATAACATAAGCAACTACAAAGGTGATAAATCAGAATGATGCTTTTTCATATACAGAAAATAAGTTCGGTTATTGATATATATACTTAATTTTCTGAGTGGATAAATCGCAAGAGAATTCAACGACCCCAAAAACCACCAGTATAGATTCCCCGGTGTACCTTTGGTGGTGCCATTGTCGCGCCTGCTGGACGGTTTCTCCGTCTCATCCCTGGTGACCACCGCAACACTCTGTGACGTCTCCTTCTTACTGGCATCCTTATCCTTCGTCTCCCACACTGCAGGGTGTAAAGGTTGAGTTAAGTTGAGGAATGTTGAATGAAAAGATATGAGGTAAGTGTTCTTAAAAAGCATTTTCAAAATCTGCTCTTCATTTTGCAGAAAACAAAAATGCTTTCTAATGTAAGCAAGATACCATATTCAAAGTAATTCCAAAATCTTACGTTTTTAGCATAGACTAATGCATGAACAAAAAGCTATCACTTATTTCAAGCCTTTATTTAAAATCATAAACAAACTAATTTTACAGTACTCCTCATCAATCCTGGACCCGTATTTATCAAACAATTTAAGTCAAATTTGTATGAATCACTCCCTACTATTCGCTCGCTTTGATGTTACCTAAATTCTTATTGGCTAATTAAATTTTATTTATGAATATGGGTCCTGCACTCACATTTGAGGGCCTTCTTCTCCAGCTTGTAGACCCTGTTCTCCTCCGCATCCAGCATCTTCTTCCACTTGAGCAGGTCCTCTGCATTCTTACGCCGCTCCATTAACTTCTGCTGACGAACTGTCAGGTTCCTGAGGGAGAAGGTTTACAGTTTTATCATTATGAATTTAATATACATGTACAAGGTATATTTTAGTTTAACACTGACAATCATTTAAATATGTTATATTATTTAAAGGTTCTCTATAATGGTGTGGACTTAACTATGGAGGTCTTTGTTCTAAATCTCAAAGCATTGCCTTAACTTGCAGGAATCTATGTTTAGGATTTCCTCATACATATCTCTTATGTTTACATTATGTTATTACACAATCCATCAAGAAAAGACTGTAGTTTAACCCAGAACAATTCACAAAGGGGCATATAAGCTATCAGTAATGATCAGACTGATTGCTACACAGTTTACACCATTTAAGAGCATGACCTAAATGCTGATATGCTAGGATAAAAAACGCAATGAAAGCTGAATAAATGAGCGTTGGCTTACTTTTCATCAAGCTTGTATTTCTTGAGGTCCTTGTCCTGTTTCGCCCGCCTGGCGGATGACTTCGGCTCTGTGTAGATCTCTGAGTCTGACTTGTAGTCCTTGCGCTTCTCCACGTCCGAGCCTCCGTCCAGCTGGAACCGGGGCAAATACACAACATGATATCTTCTCTAGGTGACAGTGAAAAAATAACTTGTTACCCTTTCCTTTTATTTAAAAGGTGAAATTTCTAACCAATGTATTTCCACATTACCAAGTAAATTACAAACTAATTTGTTTAAAAAGCACATTAGAATAATACATCAATATGCAGCAAAATGTTGGACTACTTTGAATTTCAAACAGTAAATACAGTAACAGATGAATGATATATGAATAAACTGTTGTTTTGTTGACATTGGGGTTATTTTAACAATAACATTAAACATTTGTAAAAAAGTCTGCTTTCATATTCGTCTAACAAAAACAACATACAACTAACTACACAATTAGGGCACAGCAAAAGGTGAGTATGCAGGGTAAAAAGCAATTATGAAAGCCAAAGAAAAATGGGCTGGTGTTTAAGATACATACTGAGTGTTACCATAACTGTTATTTTTTAAGTGTTTGTTTAAAGTAATGGTTCTGCCATAATTTTAAGAAATGGATATTTAAAAAAAATCATATAAAATTTTACATATTGACAAAGTGTAAATATTTTGCCCTAACTTTAAGCTATGAGAAAAGCAACCGGTAGGCTTTGTAATGAAAGCGACCCGAAGTGTAGGCATACTATAATTTACGCAATGGAATTAAATTCCAAGAATTCTATAGGATCTTTTTTACTTCCAAGAATTTATCTACAAAGTAGCCACAAACCAAAAATGCTACAATAGATTTGCCTATTAATACAACAGTATAAAAAACATCGAAATAAGAGAAATAGAGAAAGTTAAAACAGTGACAGCCACACTCATTTATATAATTTAAAGGAACATCACAGTAAGGGTAAACGCAGGACAAGTGCAAAGTGAGCCAACATTTAAACCCACACTCAATAATATGAAGGAATGTCACAGTAAGCTTGAACGCAGGACTATAGCACAGTAAGCCAATCGTTAAAGCCACACTCAAAATGAAGAAATGTCACAGAAGCGTAAACACAGGACATGTGCACGGTAAGCCAACAGTTAAAGCCACACTCACTGAGCTTACTTCAGCCTCTGTGTGAACCTCGGTGGGCCTCCCCTGTCGCCCCTTGTTGATGATGGCGCCCCGGGTGTTGCGTAAAGCCTGTCGTCGGTTGATTTCTTCGTACAGTTTCCGTTGCCTCTCCTTTGCTGCTGCCTTGTTCTCCTCGCGAAGACGCTTGATTTCCTCCTGCTGCTCCTACAGAAATAGAACAACATTTCGTTAATTTTTAGACATTTACTTGTTTCTTTTACTGACCCAGTTTGAACATTTTACTCTCCATGCTTCTAAGTGATCTGAGGGGTATGTCATTAACACCATTACCTTGAATAAGAAGTCGTTTTTATGTTAGCTTATGATTATGTTACTTATTAGGTACGTTATTGAAAAATTTACCTTTGTTAATGCTAGGTAAGCTCTTAAACTATCATGCATTAGATATTCAGGCACCCCTGTGCCCCTTCTTGAAATGTGCATTAATTTTACCCATTTACTGTTTCAAGGCCTGTGAATTCTTAAAAGCCATAATTCACTTACCTGTAACTTGAGTTTGAGCCCTCTTTGTCGTTTCTTGATCTGTGGGTATGCGTCGTCTGCGCCCTTGTTCCGGATCCGTGACCTCTGCTGTTCCAGCCACTGCAGCTCCGCCTTCGTCTTCTCTACCAACGCATTCTCTCGTAACCGTAGCAACGATGCCTAAAAATGGATGTACCACGCTACAGTTGTCATAAAACAGCAATATCAAATTTACCAGGAAGATTTGTAAATGGCACTAAATTTTATCACAGCCACAACACATCACATTGAACAATTTAACTTCATAGATCTACTGGATAAGCTCAGTAATGACTGCACTAGCTCATGCTAGGATATAACAAGAAACATAACAGAAGTTGTTCAGTATGCCCTAATGTCAGCATTATTAACGTATTAAGAGCTTGTCTGAAAGAGCAATTTAAAGTGACGTTTGGTCCCACAAATGCCTGGAAGTTACGCAATGTTCTAACGCACGATGTCATTTTGGCCGATCAGACAATTTAAATTTTTTTGCATCAAGGGAAACGCACAAACAATGTATGACATGCCATGCTTTAGTCATTTGTCAGAGCATCCGATGTCATTTAAAGCGTTCTGTTGACAATGTTGACTCGTGTACCTGGTGTTGAGCGCGGACCTCTTCTTCCTTCATTTATTGTTTCTATCAGTCAGACAATAACTGGAAAACAGACGTAATTCTAATTTAAGCCTTACATAAGTGTTGCAGTTTTGTCCTAATGACGCCATAACAGTGACTCGTGTACCTGGTGTTGAGCGCGGACCTCCTCCTCCTTCATGAACTGTTTCACCATCTCCTCCGTGAACTTATCCAGCTCCTCCTCTCCCGCAAACAGTGTGTGGAGCTCCTTCAGGTGGGTCGACGACGCTGAAACACATTAGTGGGGGAGAATAATCAGTCTGGGTTGTATGCTGTTTGCATTTGATAATTGAGTTCCGCTTATGAGCTAGGGGGCATCAGTGGTGTGGCATCTTTCATTACCACGGATGAGCAGCTTTCAAATTGGTGAAACTAAGGCTTCTATTTCCCCCATGCAGGCTATGCTTCCTGACAACTTTACTTTTTCTCAGATTAATTAAAGCTGCAGGTTTAAGAGATCTGTTTCATGTTTTAGAAGAACATAAAGACAAAATGAACAACTTAACAACGTAAGTATGCGAGGTAAAAAAATCAAAATTAAAGAAAAAGAACATGCTGTTGTTCCACAAGGATTTTACAGACGTTAACATCCAAACTTACCTTCCGAGGTGACAGACTCGTTGTCAGAGTGGTGGTGCTTGTTGTATCTGTTCCGATGGGACTTGGACGGCAGGATGATGCTGAACGACTTCTCTTCCTTTTCATCCTCCGTCATCGTCTCGTCTATACTGAAGTCATCTGTGAAGACAAATGAAAAATTCTTATGAAGTTTTTTTTTTTCATCTTTTGCAATTGCCTTGAAAAAACTAAAGTCATTTGTGAATACATTTAAATGCTTTTCTCTGCTCAACGGATAAATTACAAGGTTTAAATGAATTGCCAACCAAAAAGGTCATATTAAGGTACAAGATAAAAATAATATAGGTTTTCAAAGTCCCTTTAATGTTGAAAGCTTGAGTGATTAAACTCAAACCATAATTATACTCATCCTTGTACGGTAACTCATAATAACTGTTGGATTTTTGGTTTAGACAAAGCAGACCAATGACCGTAGAAAAATCATCATCATCAAAACCATCCTCAGTGCTCTGACATGTCTCACCTATACTGTCAGTGTCGTCATTATCGTGGGGCTCGTCTGAGCGTCGTGGGGCCGTCTTGGGTCTAGCGGACTCCCCTACACCCGGCACCGTGGCCTTTACCGCCTTGGTGAGGGCCTTCACTGCGGCGGTCTGGGACTCGATCAGCTTACGTGTCGTGTCTGGCAGGGAGGTAGCACCTTCCTCGCGCACCTGTTGAGAATAAAATATTAAATTACAAAAGACGGAATATTATTTTTAACAATGTCTTCCTCTGACAATATCCTACATGTCCGGTCATTGAGAAATCCATTTTCATAAGACATACATTGCCATGCATTCATATATATTGTCCTTTAAATGAGAATTTATAACAGCAATGTCGTGTAAGGTTGAAAATAAAACCAGCAGGAACCTTCCAAGTTGTAGCCCTCGAATTACATAAAGCATAGTTATACACCTACTCATAGGAAACAAATGATTTTTGACAAGTTTGTATTAACCACATTTTCATATGAAGTTAGTACAGCAGAAATAAACCTTCACGTTAAAGGTATTAAATTTCAAACTAACTCTACCAACCTTTGCAATCTCGTCGACGGTCTTGTACACAGAGTCGGAAGCCCGTTTTCTGTAGTCCTCGAGCTGCTTCGTTGATTCGTTGGCCTCCGCCGCAGCCTTCAACTGTATCTCTTTCATCTGTAGCTCGTGGGCTTGCTGCTTCGCCTGAAATTGGTATCATAAAATGTTGTTGATAATTTTGTGATTATTTTTGTCTTTGATAAGATTATAGGACAGCTTATTTTCTTTTCATACAACAAACATATGGAAAAAAACTGTTACAAGATTGGAAATATATACTCACTTCATACTCATTTCAACAAGAATAAAGGAGTTATAATTGTAACTTTTTACTAATTACTATAGTTTTTTACCAATGTTTAACTCACAAACTAAACATTATTTTTTTTTACCCACCTTCAGCATCTGAGCTAGGGACACTGTTTCCTGCTGCGCCATGGCAACCGCCCTCGTTCGGTCGACCGAGGTCAACTGTTTCAAGGTCATCTCCATGCTCTCAAGGTCGTTGAGGGCGTGCATGAATTTCTGCTCCAGGGCGTTGGGCGAGAAGCGCTGGGGCTGAGTGGGTCCGTCGGCCGAGACATCAGCTCTTGGAGTGTCATCCTCCTGCAGATCAGGTGGAAATGTGAAACTGTGCACAGTTTGTATACATCAAAGGCATAATCATAACTGTCAATCCATCTAACCGCGATTGTGGGTCCACTAGTAATAGTTTCTTCAATCCAAATGTTGAGTTTTTTAAATGGGGAAAAGTTTTTTTTTTTGCTCATATATTGTGAGGATTATTAAACAGGCACATTTTTAATGTTACTAGATCAAATTAAAGCAATAATTACAGTACATGTACAGTATATAGTATTTTCTTAGTTACAAATTCATGAGTATTTTCACAGACAATTCTAATTAACAATGAAAAGTTGTTTGAAAATTGAAACTAGGTATTATTCAAAACATCCCATGCAAAGTGACAATGGGTGAGTTTCATACCTGTGACATCTCCTCTCCAATGCTAGAGTCAATCTCAGGCGACATTCTGTCTGACTTCCTCACTGACGATGATTTCACTGCTGCTGACCGCTGACTGACCGCAGCAGACTTCTGACTGACCGGGACTGATGCTTCAACACTTCGGGCTTTCGAGGTTAGCTTGTCCTCACTGAAACAACAATTGAGTGTTATCTAAAGATGTTATTAACATAGGAGTTGTCTGTTTTGCTTTTAAATCTATAATTTATCTTAAGATGTTAATTACTTAGAAGTTATTTTGTTTGCTTCGCGTTTAATTGTACACATGACTTACCATGACCACAGTACCTTTTCTATAACAAGCATCCATGATGTTTTACAAAGAGAACATCTTCAGCCAGTTTGAAATCAACTTGATACTTTGTTTCTTTTAAGAGTTTATGCTGTTTCAAAACCTGATAAGGACATTATGGTGTTCAACTTTTCTACTGAAACATCTCCTGGGAACTTAGGCGACCTAAGCTTAACAAATAATGAGTACATATACTTGGTACAATGTATTAGTAACTGACGACTGCCTTACTTGATAAATGAGAATGAGTAAAATGGCTGTGATTATAATATTTCGTAACTAAATCGTTACACCAGGAAGTCCCTGAGCAGGAGTTTCAACTTGTGACCCTGTGCCTATTACCTTTCAAAAGACTGAGTGTAGGATTCCTCTCTCAGGGTGTCTTCATCCTCCGACTTTTCACTGAAGTAGGTCCTGGTGAAACAATAATAACTTTTTGCTAATGCTCACAAAACAATACAGTGTCATTACACTTTAGTACTTTTCACTTAATTCAAACAGACAGTTTTTATTTAAAACTACATGTACCACATTACATCTAAACAGACATTTTTTTGTAAAACTAGCTGCTGACTGCTGTGTTGCATATCCAAGCCATCTTCTCCTAATTGCTTGTGTTTGAAGCATAAGAAATGAATTTTAGCCAGAATATCAAGCTTTGCCAATTTCATGGTAATAATTATACTTACTTTGCTCTACTGGCAGGGCTCTGACTGCGCAAGACATCTCCAGCACCAGGTGAGCCACTTCTCACCCTTGACCCCAGAGCCCCTGCTGCTTCCAGGGGCTTGCTACTTGCTGCCCCCAGTGAGCCCAGGGACAAGGGTCGGGCCTCAGGCTCAGAGAGGGAGCCTGGCTGAGATAGGGCTGCGGTGGTTGGGGCGGTAGATGGCACTGGAGATTTCCGGCGTGTCACTGTCGTTGTGGCGGTTGACATGGGCTCCCGGCCTGGTCGCACCACTGTCGAGAATATAACATTGGATATTATAGTGAATGTTTTTATTTAAGACAATCTTGTACATGACTCAAAATGTGTCCATAAGGGATGCACAAATTTACGCAGAATATAGAACTGATTTTAGACCCAATGGTGACCTTGAATTTTGAGGCATCACAACATGGTTACAAGTATTGAATTGTTTCAACAGCCCTACCACTTAAACTTTCGAGTTACACAACATACAAAGTTTGTGATACAAACATCTAGACATGGGCAAATCTAAGAGGTGGGGCCACAAAAATGTTAGTTTTTTTTAATCTGCTGAAATACATAATTAGCTTATAATTTCTTTGCTTCTAAAGTCACAAATTTTCCTTTAGGACATTATAAGATTTCAACCACTCACTTCTCTCCTGTCGTCGTGAGTAGATACTGAACACATTGTAGTCGTCGGGTGTCGGATCATCCCAGGAGTTCGACACCCGGGCCGGTACGGTGGAGCCCGACGGGCGGGAAATGTTGGGAGGCCCGGTCGTGCCTCCGCCACTGCTGCCTTTAACGTGGAAGTCTTGTTTGCGTAACCCAGAACCAATCTGAAACAGAGAGAAAGAGACATTTAAGTTTAATAATTTATACAGTAAAATCCGCTTATAAGGAACTCACCGGGACAATGAAAATGTGTTCCTTATAACCGGAGTTTCTTGTAAACGTATAGTGAACTAGTTCCTTACTTAATATTGGGGAATGAAAATCAGTTCCTTATAACCATTAGTTCCTTATAAGCGGGTTCCTTATAACCGGACTTTACTGTAGTTGATTGTGAAGACATGATTTTAACTTAAATAATTACAAATGACTGCATAATATATGTTTCATATAAATAACAAATTTTCATGAAAAAGTAATTTAGTAAACTTTGTTGATCAGCCAAACTTTAAAAAGAAGTGGCATTCGAAATCTATTAATCAAATCTAGCAACAAAAAGTTAAAAATTGAGAGTCTGCCAACACTTGTACCCCAAAACATCACAGCAATAACAGAACAGTTACCAAACCCACCTTCCCAGCCCTGGGCATAATATCTTCATTATCAGACTCGTCAGTGAGTGTGATCTCGCTAAACGTTGAAGTCTCCGTGACTTCCGTGTCCTCGAGGTCAACATGGTTGGTTCCCGGCTTCACTGAAGGCACTGTTGGCTCAGCCGTGTGCAGGGGGCCAGAGTTTCCTGAGAAATAAATTTTAAGTGTTACAGCATGATATTTAGCTTAAAGAGCTGTAGATGAAATGTTGCACAAGGTTACTTTGATAGTCAACTTGAGGTGGCAATGTGGTATATGTTTCAAGGCTATTTATCACATTCACAGGTGTTACTGCCAAATCTGAAAGAAGGTAATTTATTTAATTTCTTTAGGAAATGTTTACAGTTTTCACTATTTTCTAAAAAAATGTGGTATTATCTTTCTCATTTCTTTGATTATATCATATTTTGTTTTTGGCACTTTTTTTGCTCCAACAACCTACATCTAAAAGGTTAGAATTGAGATAATTATAACTCAATGTCAACTGAACATTCCTGTACATAGCAAATCCTGTCGCATGTAGAATGTTACAAGAGAATGAGAGGCCAAACACAACTGAGAAAATAATTTCTACTATTAAATAAATGCAAACAGATCTTTCATTTCATTTTTCCACAAGTATACCAATGTCAGGAGCAATTTATCATTTGCCAAATAGGTCAAACATGTAGCAATTTCTGTAGTAAAACATATTTGCAAATTTCTAAACACACTTGGCAAAAAAATTGCTTTTCTAACACCTTCTTCGAAATTGCAAAACGCCGAGCGTTCACCTCTAAAAGCAAATTAGTAGTTTTCCTTCCCTTATAAAGTATGCACAAGTCATACACAATATAATATCTTAGGCTGTTGGTAGTAATTTTAGGTTTGCAGTGTGAAAGTACACAGTGGGATGTGAGCGGAATTGTGTTGTCTGACAACTTTCTATTGTAAACATCGAGTAAAAGTAGGCCAAAACAGAAGCGAAATGCAAATATTGAGATTTTGGAGAC
>Ga0224511_10002485_pt1 | contig 12456 bp, 7 predicted proteins | sample SF_May12_sed_USG_2_FD_169988 | JGI IMG/M metagenome (GOLD analysis project Ga0224511, IMG submission 169988) | Sediment microbial communities from San Francisco Bay, California, United States - SF_May12_sed_USGS_8_1 | ecosystem: Environmental > Aquatic > Marine > Sediment | place: USA... | reverse complement strand
ATGGACTTTGATCGGATCAGAGTTGTCCTCTCCCAACTTTAACTCATCGGTTAGAGCTGAACGATTGTTCGCGATTCGTTTTTTTAACGTAGTAATCAAGCCTCTTTGCGGTAACCTTGACATTCGCCTGAACTACTAGGCTGACGCCTACTTTCGGGCGTGGAATTCTGTTCACGTGCTTCGGTCGCAGATTGCGACCGAAAGTGAAAGATACCTTTTTGGATCGCGCTTTTTGGCCGCACTCTTGCGCAATTTAGCAGATTTCGCGACCGAGAGGAATTTCAGTCGCGAAAAACCAGAGCACGCGAATGCACCTATTGTCAATACATTGTATCCGCAGTGTATACAAGAGGGTAGTTAGATGGCCTAATGCAGTGCCTGAAGTTTCTGCCTGGTACCATCCCAGGTTCAAGACTTGGTCAGAAGATCAAAACTGCTACTGATGTAAAACAAGCGTCAGATCGAGACTGCTATTAGAAAGCCCAGTAAGAGCTGCCGTAAGTTTTGAGTAGTTGACTACTCACTACCGCCTGGTACTTCTGAAAAGTTTAAAGTAAGACCTTCAAGACACCACCGCTCGATAATATTCCTTCAGTTGGAGTCAGGCTGTACAACTACATGGTTTAAGGAATACAGTTTCAATCATTTCTCCTAGTTGAATTAGTGCGGGGTTTACATAAACGCACATATATTGAAACTGTATTTGTACATGTAGGTGCACATGACTATAGAATACTGGACATGCTTCACAGAGTGCAAAAGAACCAGCTGTGGTGTAGCTGATTCAATTTAAAGTTTATCGTTTTTTTCAGGGTCTTGGCTGTCCTATTTAATGGACCCCCTAAGCCTGAGCAACGAATCACTTGAGGAGCTCATTCTCTTAGTAGGTGCTCAGTATGACTAGAACGTAAACCAAGGAGTCACGTTCTTGGGTGAAGGCTATCCGGCTATCCGGCTATCCCGTATGATGCTCTGAAGTTGCCCGTTTCCTTGCTACCAAGTCAGTAGTTCCCCTGGTCACAGCTTTTAGATACCTTACACAAGCCAGAGATTGACCTCACATTGACGTATTAGTTTTTCTGTTCTGCTCTGGCTAGTTCAAATGCAATTCTTTATCAAGCTCACGGCGTGACAGTAACTGGCCTCAGGTCAATCAAGAGCCAGGCACTAAGAGTAAAAAAAGATCTAATCATTCGGAAAGGTTTGTTCTTTGTTAGTAACTCTTAGTCTAAGTTGTTATTGAATGACATACCACGGAGCTAAGTAACAGCTGATTGACACCCCAACTGATCATATATCACACACTGCGTTCTCTCACTAATCCTTTTATGTGCTGGGTGGAAGTGCTATTTATGGCATTTTTTATTATCTCATGGGGAGGGATAAAAGGGCACTTGCTCCCTTTGCACGCTGCGCGCAGTTCTGCCATGGCCGAAATGCGACTTTCATTGACTACGTCTCTACAGAGATATACCTGCAGAGCATTTATAAAGCGTTCTGCCTGGGGGCGGATGCTGGGGGCTCATAGCAGCAATAAACCATAGGGTTGTTTCCGGGATGGTCCAAGGTGTGCCCAATGGAGATGATAACTCTATAGATCGACCGATGTTCTGGAAAATTGCGATCAGAATTTGAGGAGGGTGAAAGACAAAGTAGCATCTGAGTAGCATCAGACTGAGAACCAGTCAACTAGACTCGCAATAAAAAGTAATTACGTGTCTACGTGGCAGAAGAGCTGTCAAAGTGGGGCAGTAATTGACCTAATAAGTCTATTTTACTCCATGTTTTCTGGGGTGGGTCATCAGAAGACTTCTGCTTACACTCGCCCCTCTATGGGTACACTTCCTCTGTTTAACGTTGCAATCAAAAATGGCTGAGTGCCTTGTCAAAGCTCAAGTGGAAATCAGAAAGCCCAGTAAGCTGTCCTGTAAGCCATCACTTTAACTCTGCGCTCTTACTAATCTCCCTTCTTGGTGCCTGTGTCAGTACGCAGGCTCACCAGTGCTCAAAATTCCCGGAGGTGGGGGGGGGGGCGAAATCCCTAAATAGGTTTAGGCAGGAGGACGTTGGGTGGTCAGCATTTACCACTACAGCGTCTCCTCGCCATGTTTCAATGTCAATTTTTACACCTGAGCACAGTGACTCTATGCCTAACAGTTTTTATAGTTTTAGCCATCGAGCCCCACTCACCTGAATGGCTGTTGTCTTCGAGGTTGGCCGGAGAAGAGTTCTCGGAGTTTGCGACGGCTGATCTACTAAGAAAGACGACTGAGCTATGCCTCCTCGGCTCGCCTTCTATAAAACGATAATCATAGACCACAACATGAACTATGAACACGTTAATGATATACCATAACTGAGCGGCACAAACAGACAGACCAACTAGTCTTTATTCAATTAAACAGAGAACGAGAATTGCTATCTGCGCTGTCAGCAACTGGCGAAGTATGTTGCTGGTAGTCATATATAAAAGATATGATCATTATATTTATATGAATAGCATCAGTGTAAGTTAGAAACCAATAGAGAAACTATATATGGGTGGGTCATATTAATTTAATGACACAATCTGAATCCGGCAAGGGTAAGACACAAAATGTTGGCCAGCTGGGTCTTGTTGATAGGTAAAGCATCATGGGCCTTTCTGTTTGTACCCATGTGCCCCATACAGGAGGTTACTGCATAGTTTGGCCTTCACACAATACATCCAGGCTGGAAATCTGGCCATGGGCCCCTGATTCTAAGCCCAGTGTGCTTTCTAATCTACTAAGCAACCGTGTTAGCCCCAGCAGTCATATATCATGGATTTAATTGAGATATAAGTGCTTTTGAACTGTGCTATTGAGTTCAGACAGCGATTTCCCAACTGAAGAGACACCCAATTACTTTTTGTTATCTTGGTAGAGCTTATAATGGGCAAAGCACTAGCTATTTGAGGATCATTAACAGGTCTGAGGTCTCATGGGAACAGCCTTCTGTGAAGCCACCAATGTGTAATATCTTAATATACCATCATTATTTCAAGGGTTTCTTCCATGTAAATGAAACAGCTAGGAGTTGCTTTATGTCACTGGGGAGTCCAACAGAACTGGGGTGCAATAAGAAATTCAGCATATAGGTAAAATGAACCCATAGCCTTGTAGATTGCAGGGGCTCAGAGGGCAGAGAAGCTGTGTCGCTTTGTATTCCTCATGTCCTTTCAACAGACTTTTGAGAACTTGATGGCGGCCATCTCCTCCGTGAGGTTATCTTGGCTAATTCTAACGCCGTGTCCCATGACAACTGTTAGAACAGTGTCTCCAGCCAGGAGTAACTGGTGCAGAAATCGCCTATTGAGTCACCCCTCTGAGTAATCTTTCATGTACGTTCGGTGTTCATAAACCTCACATATTTGTAGATAAGGTTTGCTGGGGTTAAAGGCGATCTAAAAACTGTTACCCAGGGTGCGCTGTTGAAAGACATTTCGCTTGCACCCACGTGCCCCATGAGTTGGCCTCCTTTATTTAGCATAGCGATTTGAATACGGCAAGGGTGAACCGCGGAAGGATGTCCAAGCTACGAGCCCCGAGCCAAGGACCCGTGATTCTAACCCTAGCATAAAGACCGTACTCACTTCAAGATAAGATTCCCATCAACAAAGAATGTTTAATCCACTGTTTGTTGTGAAAAACCTAATCAACATTTTCTAGAAGTAGCCTTTAATACATCTTAATGAATCCGGTCCTAAGCTATATACTACCTTTGCTTCGACAGCCAAATGCCACCTATGGATCAATGGATCAACCAATGGGGTCTAAATTTCATTGGCTCACTTACAATAGCTCACCCATGTTTATTGTGCAGTAATACCTTGGTTTACACTGAGATGCTATTTGATATGTGGCTCAATATCAAGCTAGTGGTTTGGTGTTAAACTCACATGGAAAAAGAATGTTGCTATTGTCATAAGGAGGATTATTGAATTTGAGCAGAGTTCACCTATGTTCTTTGTGGCGTCTATATAGCATGTGTTGACACAATGACAAGGGACGAGAAGGGACATTCATTATGCATTTTGTTTTGATTACAAAATTGCCACAGCGTACTGGGCCTTGAACCAGGAATTCCTGGTTAGAGTTCCAGTTCAGGAAAAATGTTGTCTCTCGCAGCATCCTTCTCAGTTTTTATAAATAAACTAGGTCCATCCATAGAGTTACCTTCTCTATTGGTCTCAACGATATAAGCAGATTGTCTCCCAATGACTCATCACTGGAAATGTGGTTGAATTACTTTTTAATGTCACAACACCTTGCATTTAGTAAAGCAATGTCAAGCTGTTTGTTTTAGTAACAAGCATCTTGTTCCGGAGTGAAATGTCAAGCTGACGTTTCCCCAAGTCTAATAAAATTGATCCAATGGCCCAAGATAATGAGCTGTATAATACATGATGGTGGGGCCGCACGCGCGCGGGGGGGGGGCTCAACTTCTAAAGCAGAAACCTCTTCTGGCCAATGGAAAAACCTAGGGTATAAGTAGACAATTTCAGCTGTGGCAGCACGCAGCCAATGGAGCACTAAGTGGGCTACCCTTTTTCTCAGACCCTATAAATGGGATCAGGGCTATAAATGGGATCAGGGTTATAACTTGGGATCTTTCAAACTAGAGTCAAGCACGAATGAACTATATCCTGCTGTCCAATGGTTTCAGCTATGGGGTCAGCCATGTAATGATAATGTGAGAGGATTGTTTTACCTGTGCATGGCACAGAGCGTCCATGATGTTTTGTATCGTCGGATGTTCCACGTCTTTGATCTTACTATCAACGATGACGGATATACGTCCAGACCTATAAAACAGAATGATAACTAAATATTACACGAAGCGGTGACTTAGTGGATACTCATTTGGCTTTTGGCCCCTACCAGGTGATCTGGGTTCGATTGCAAGTTTGAGGGTCACTTCTCCCATTGTAAGATTCGAATTGCGACGCCAAATAAAAGAAAGAGTATAAACTCAGCTCTATAGGGCAAACCATGGACCATTCTGAAAACAAACCACTGGGTTAGGGGTGTCATCCATGTAAAACAATATGTTCTTACACCAGTCATAATTTGAATGGGTGAGACTGGAAATAGGTCAAGGAACCTATTTAAAACCTGCCTGACAATGGTGGAAAGTGTTCTGATCATGGCATTTGACAAGCCCGGTAAATTTGTTCATAAGCTTCTGGCATTCGTTGAAGCCAAGATAGCCATCGAAGTTCAACATTATATATCCCTGGTGATACCTAAGGATGCTAAGCGTGGAAAATTCCTAGCTCCTGCTGCTCCAACAAGGCTTAGGAGATTCATTAAAAAGGAATGAAATTTAAAAACACTATGGCACTCCTATAGTCCTTTGGAATATAAACTTTGACAATATCGGAATGAGACTTTTCGTTCTTTGAATTGATAATAGATAGATGTCTCCATTCTACTTATACCAACCGTACTATGAGTGTTTAGTCCATGTACTGGTTATAGAGGCAGAAACAATAGTCTCGTTCACCATACTGAATCAATGATGGAATGAATGTGGGGGCAAGGATCAGTATGGAGATTACATGAATGACAACAACTTAATCCTATAATAATAGAGGCAAGCTACCGTAACCCAGCTAACAAGTGCTATACGGAGACTTTCAGCTTTCAGCTTCTGTACAATGCAAGGCCGTAAGAAGGACATTCTTGTATTCAAATGATATAGTGTTAAAATATGAAAGTTTCGCCGAACATAAATATGAGTAATGTCCACTTTTGTTTAAAAAAACTTCCCTCTGGTCGGTAGAGAACACCCTGGGATGTATGTGAGGAGCTCACATTTACAATAGTACCCTGTCTCAACCGGGTTCTTGCGGTTGTTAACCCAGCACTCTAACCATTGATCTTTTGCATCATTCGGATGGAGTCGGTAGGTTATTTGGAGTTATAGTCCCTTGCAGTGAGAATGGGGATATTTGGGGAGTTACAGGACATAATCCTATAGCGAGCGGTGGCTCGTAATAAACAAGGAAGTTTGAGTTCAACAGAAGCAAAATACTATCAGAATTAAAGTAGGTGGTGGAGCGAAGGTTAAGAGTCAATAACTAAAAATATTCCTAGACACGAGACGAAAAACTGCTATATAAATCATGAGCAGACTACGAAACTAGTCAGACGAGAAACAAGGACTTCTTGGCGTATGTATTTCAAAGTTAGGGATGTTGGCAAAAGACACTGTTTTAGAGCCCTTCTAAAGCCGATTTTTCAGAAAGCTTACCTAACCAGTGACATAAAGGATTCGCATTAGTGGTTCTCTGATCGGTTCAATTTATGACCTGGATTATAAGGAATTGGTGCGAAATTTTTTTGAATTGGTATAATTTCCAATTTCCATGTACCTTAGTGCAAAAAACCTAGGGTTTTATTTAAACTATTTATTAAAAATAAAATTGTCAAATCAACTTCAAATTTTTAAATCAGATGGTCGTAAAACTGAGAGATGATAACTCCACAACTGAGCCCAGACGTTAGAACTCTATCATAATTCCGATCTCTAGTACAGAAACCTACCAGGTTCAATCTGCCAGAAATAGATTAAATTCACAGCATGGCAGCGCAAAAATTAAATTGCCAGCTGTGCTAATAAGGCCGCCAATAAGGTAAAAAAATTATGTTGATGTATTCAATAAAAAGAATTAAAGAGCTCTTTTGGGAACTCCAGTAAGTGGTCAAGTGAATGCATTGAGTAAATCAAAGTTTAGCTTGGATGCGATGGACCATCGCATTCATGAGGAAATGAAATCGAGATTACTATTTAATTCGTCTACATTTTCATTTTATTTTTCATTGAAGAAATGAAACTCTATGCATGCAAGCAAATCACCCAAAATGCATTTACTCAATCATTTATTCATGCTCTCACAAGTCCTAAAAAGACAAACTGAGAAATCTTCCTTATGATTAGCTATGATTATAATCAGCTGTTTTATAATGTAATGAGACTTACTTTGTGGTACTGAGTATGTAGAGGAATATATCAGAGAGATTCGAGACCAGTGTGGCGTGTAAGTCATCCAACATCTGATACTGGCTGAATATAAACACTGTGAGATTTCCAGTCGCATCACCTGCAAAGGAGAAAGAGAGATCTTATATGGAAGTGGTCTCCAAGGGTATAAAGACTATTTCTCCACTCGTGTGCATTGATATGAACACATGGATTGGCAATGAGTGATGACTGATGACGTTATCAGAGCAAAACAGTTTCCGTGGTTTCACTATAGATTTTATTGAGAAGGTTGACAATTTACCTAAGTTTAATGCACTGACTTGCTAACCCTTTGTTAAGTATAACAACGTAGGTAACTGTAGGGATTCCTTCATAGGTTACGTATATATGTGACGTCAAAAGTAACTCAGTTTGTTAGACATTGAGATTGGTGATTGCCAATCCATAGATTCATATCACACCCTCCTGCACACCGCTAATAGTTTGAAGTCAACTTCTTAGGAGAGCTGACTATCACACCTGATGACTCTCACAGTATTCAATGACAGTCAGCCTCACCTTGTACGCTGATGGCTCCAGATCGGAGAAGATCACGGTTGAGATCCTGTACACTGAGATTCAGTTCTGAGAGACGAGGTGGTCGGTTCACTACAACATAACATTTCCTGCCAAAAACTGAACAAGCTTAATATGTTCATAAATGGCACCTTTTGGAACAAGTGTTCCTACCCCCGACCCGTTCACAATTGTCAGCCCACCTCAAATGTCACTCTTGTTCACAAACATTGCCCCTACCCGGTCACCCCACTGCATTTGTGAACAGGTCTGGCGGTGAAGTTTGCGTGTGAACAATAGTACCATTTGTGAACAAGAGTGGCAATTATTCAAAAATGTGACATTTGTGAACGTAACACAAGCTAAGAAGTCAATGGTATTGTATTGAATCAGTTATGCTCTCTGTAGCGTTCAATCTTTGTCCACGCAGACTGACTCCATATAGGGACTTAGATGTTTATATTGCTTTGTTCATCCCACCACCCACCGTAGGCTGAAAAGCCAGGTCTCCTGGCTAAAAAGCCTAACGGTATCACCATAGGAGTTGTGTTCCTCCACTATGATGCTCTGGTGTTACCTAGAGGCCCCTTGAGCTGAAATATTTGATTAGTCTCCTTTTCTTGTTCTTGCATCTTACACCCAAACCGGAAATTTGAATGAAATGAGAACCATCTAACCTGATGACTGTGTGCACCTATGCAATCAATGCAATTAGGTTGTCCTTAAGGACTTACCTAGCTGGTCAAATAGTTCTGAGCAGAGTCTGCATTTCTCATGATCACAGAAGTATTTCCAGATTCCGAGACCGAGATTAGGATCGGAGACATTGTTATGGCAGACACAGAACTCTGTATCAATGCCCGTATCTAAAGAGAAACAGTCAAATGGTAGCAGGCAAGGTCACAGCGGCAATACATAAGAGATACTTCAGAAGGGCTGTCTTTAGTTTTGGTGTGTCTATAGAGGTAAAACAGCTATATATTTATATCTCTATTGGCATATGTGTATGGGTTCCAATGGCGAGGTGCGAGGGAATAAAATGCATAATAGACTCTATAGCCAGGAATCTTATGTGTGGCTCGGTTTTCTGCCGGGATAACGAAGCACAGTTTTGTGCTATTGTGCAGATTGACTTGTCAATTTACCCCATGGACAATGATTGTGATGTTAAATAATGCTGGAACCCAGCCCTAAGAGTGACCTTCTCAATAAAGCATGCCGGAGCAAGCACTAATGATACACCCTGGGAATCGTTTTGATGCAGTGGACCAATTTCTGCTCACTCCTGACACTGCACTGTAAGGATACGAAAGGAGAAGAAATGACCGCCAAGCCTAAATCCTGTGTCGCACAAAAACTCAGCATGAAAGACAATGATAGTTATCCATGGAAAAATCGCGGTGTTCTCTTTTCAGTTCACCATAGACCATCTTGGTCCATTGAAATTTCTCCTTATGACCGCTTGTTGGATCCATCATTTGAATGTGGAAGCAGTTTTTCACAAGGGGCACCACTCCACTCTCAACCACAGTTTTAGCGGTGGGTCTAGCATTTAGTCTTCCCAGACAGTGTACGAGGCAGCATGTGTGGTCAGCCAGGAAAAAAAACCCTTAAAATACTCTGCAATGGCTGGTAATCGAACCCGGCAACAGGGGGGACAAGCAGTGAGATTCATTCGTTCTCCCGCTGACCTATTGTACTTGATTCAATAAGACCTCATAAGACTCATTTTGTAAATTATGTATCGAGCTTAAAGACATTTTCCATAAAACAATAACCGCGTAACTAAGTGAGGTCATCATATGATCACACCTCTAGATACAAATTACCTTAATGATATAAAATCGCCTTGGTAACTAACTACCGTAGATAGCGTGGATATCATCACGCAGTGTTAGTTAATTCGATGATCAATGATAGTTACTAGATAGCCCTCTCTCATGGCTACATAGCGTCGTATGTGACATTGTGAAGCTGGGCATGAATTTAAAACAGTGGGAATACTAAGTCAAGGCTAGTCAGACATGGAGACTACAGAGCTAGACAGGTGCAGGGTGCAGACGAAAAGTGTATTGCACTACCTAAGGCACAGAGAGTTGCCCGCAAGGATTGAACACTTCCCTATCACACCAGCAGTCCCCCTCTCACTATTGCCATATCTGCAATTGCACTTTCAGAGCATGAATAGGATTTAGTCTAAACGAACCATAAGCCACAATAAACGTTAGACCTCTTTAAGACTGAAGGACGTATATGAATGTCTTGCATAATACCTGGAGCCGTAGTTACTGCTAGATTGCACATATCACCCAGCTTTGTGTCGTACAGTCTCAATGACTCCTCCAATATATCTATTTTGTGATTGAGAAACTCCAGTAATGCTGATGACTGATGCATGACCTCATATGCTGGCAAGGTCATCTGCGCCTGTGACTTCATCCTTGGTGGTGGATCGGATCTGTAAGCGGAGCGTGGTATTAATATACAAGGGTCCCTCAGTGACTTCATTAGTGGATACAGGTATAGCTCAGTGGTGGTACTCTGGGCTTGCAATAGTGAGAACCTGGATGCAAATCCTGGTCGCGGCTCTGCGCATGAGCTCCTCACATCCTGATACCAGCTCGAAACAACAGCCAAGCCTCACTGTGGGGTGGATCATTGATACTGACCCGCATGTGGTACTCGATGACACGCTGTAACTGGTAAAAAATAAACAAGTATCTAGCAGGCAGTTTCACCATAAGGACAACGATCTGATCATCTAAAACATCTAGTTCAGGCCTAAGAGCCGACTGATTGACCGAATTTCAAACATTCACAAGTGGTACCAGTATCTGCCGGGTGTTGTATAGTTGCCATAGGTTTCTTCTAAGACTATCAGTGATCAATGATTTTTGTCACCAGGTGAATAAGCCTACCCTCTACAGGCATTTTATGACACGTCTTTTAATGGGGCAATAATTATACTTGTGAATTGCAATCCCCTTTAAAAGGAGGAATCGCCCTGACCTATATGTTGGGCTAATATTTCTAAGCTTAGTTTTGAGTATAAGAAAGGAGAGCGCCATTGCTCAGTGGTAGAAGCATGGATGGTGTAATCATGAGAACTTTAGTTCGAATCCAGGTCATGGGGGCCACCGTTGTGAGTATGAGCTCCTCACGTTTATCCTAACTCCTACTGCCCCAACAAACCCCAGGCTTAGGGGGTCCGTTAAACAGGATGGGAAAGTGTCCAAGTAAAATTTAATAAAGAATAAAAAACTTCCCAGTAGGTGGAATACACATGTGTCTATAAATCAGGTGTGAAAGCTCAATGCATTATGCTTCCACGGGTGTTTTAATAAGACCAAGTAGTCACCCATTAATCTGAACTACATGAAGGGAAGACTGCGCAGTCAACCTACTATTGATAACAATGGACAGCGCTGTAACGAAATGTACAATTACTAGGAAGAAAACCAAAACACTGTATTTTAGTAATGCCCTTGGGGTATACGTCTCCTTTGATTGAAAAGATGAAGCTTCGGTTTTGCTGTAAGGAATGCAGTGATGCACTAGTATTCTTCCTGAGTACTGGTACTAACCATAGACATAATAAACCCATGGGATTATATTTCTATGATATGGAGCATGGAGAATGACTAAAAGACAAGTATACAGCGCATGAGCATTATTTGAACTATATTGCATGATTAAGAGCACTTAGGTAGAGAAATACGCCCCTTTTAGAAATCTATTTTGGCTTGATTCGATGTCGCTGTGCTCTTTAGTTACTCATTGTGTTATAGTTTGACAACTTGGAATATCAGTTCCTTCTGCAACAGTGGTAGGGCCCTAAGTCACTTGTCATCGTAAATGGGGAAAGGCTGTAAGAAATCTTGAGGCCTCACAAACCTGACTGTTAACTTCTTTTTCTTTTGTGCTTTAACCAACCAAATTAGTTTTAAATCTCTTCAGTAAGTGAAGCGGGCCTGTAGGCCTGCCAATATTCTTACTACAGAAAAGGGCATTTGAACTCATAGCAAATATCCAAAATGTCCCAAAGCACCAGGCATTGGTTTATTATCAAAGTCTCAGTATCTGTTGTGTCTCAACAGAGTGGTAAAATAATTTTTTGGCATTGTTTGCTACAAGATCTCGCATCAACTTTCACCGACATATTTCTATGAAGACTTTTCCCGTGGTGCGCACAGATTTTCTTTGCGTGACACATGCCTTCTTCATCCCCCCAAATAATCATTTGCGATTTCTCTCTGGTCATTCTTTAACAAACCACCGTATAATATTCGCTCTTGTGATAAACTCCCTCTGTTCAAGCGCAAACTTTTCTATCACCTTATGCAATAGTCATTATCATTTTAACTGGCACAATATGACAAACATTATTATTTTTAATGATATTGAATGCCAGTAAAAGTATATAATAATAACAATGCTTCGGCGAATCAAGTAAACAGAAACAACAACTTACCTTTTCTCAGGATAAAGTTCCTTTTTTCCACTTAAGCAATCCCCCACCATTCCTGCGACATCTACAGATACGGTAGATCCAGTCGGACACGGAGCTAAGTCTTCGGAATACTGCCGATGTATTCCACTCATTTGTCGTCCATAAAATTCCCCTATTGGGAACTGATGTCCAACTGGACTAGTTCTAGTTCTACTTCCAGTCTCCGTAGCGCTCGAAGCATCTGATGAACCATTTCTGACAGCGGCGCTGTGAGTGTGATGCATTCTACGAAGAGTACCTGAGTCAGCTGACTGAGTCAGTCTTAAAGAGGCACTACCATCACTCGCTGTCACACCAATAATATTATGATGAGTCACCGGAGATGACAATTTGTATGGCTGGATGATTTGAGCTTGTTCCTGATGCTGAGACTGCTCCGATCG
>Ga0224511_10002484_pt1 | contig 12459 bp, 8 predicted proteins | sample SF_May12_sed_USG_2_FD_169988 | JGI IMG/M metagenome (GOLD analysis project Ga0224511, IMG submission 169988) | Sediment microbial communities from San Francisco Bay, California, United States - SF_May12_sed_USGS_8_1 | ecosystem: Environmental > Aquatic > Marine > Sediment | place: USA... | reverse complement strand
ACCACTGAGCCATCCCTCTATCCCGTGGCACTCTACCACTGGGCCATCCCTCTATCCCGTGGCACTCTACCACTGAGCCATCCCTCTATCTTGTGGCACTCTACCACTGAGCCATCCCTCTATCTTGTGGCACTACCACTGAGCTATCCCACGGCACTCTACCACTGTGCCATCCCTCTATCCCTACTGCTCTCACCTTGTGAGGGTCCCGGTTGCTCGGCTGTTGAAGGTGTCGTTGCTGCCGCAGAGCTGGTCAGCATTTTTTCTCTTTTACTTTCGTCCACATTATGTATAGCCAACAGAAGACTGTAGTCCATAATCTTAAAACTTTCCAGCACCTAAAATACGAGTCAGCACATAATATAGTGAGTGGCTTCGGCGATGAAATCCCATCAACCCGATGCCATAGATAAGAATACATAGATCTACAACTAGTTAGCAGCTATAAGGCTGACATGCGGATGGTCTCATTAAGTTCTTACATCATCAAAAGCGACTCGATGATCATGAAAATGGTAGACAACTTCGTAAATTGATGCACTTTAAATCGGAGTTGTTTGCGCTATAAAATCAAGAAAACCAACCGTAATATAGAATTGTAGAGATTTCCGTGGAGTATACATTTATTTATGACCCTCAGAAGTGAATCGGTTTGTTTGAGATTGGGATTGGCAAAATCATTTGCCAATCCAAACTGCAATAGCAATGTGGTACCCTGACCAGGAATCGAATCATGGACATTATACACCAAGCCATCGGTGTATGTCAGTTGGCACATACCCTGCAGTCACGACGAATGGTCTTCATGAGTGCGTCGTACGTATCCGCTTCCAGTAGGAGGCCTTCCACGTGTCGCTCTAGGAAGTCAAGGTCTTTAAAAGTCGGCGAAGATTTAGCGAGTTCGTGTTTTGACGCCTACAAAAACACAGTTCACGATGTTACTGACAGACTAGGTGATTTCTGGTCGAGCTTTGCATCCGCGAAATTGGCAATTTCTTGACCTCTTGCGAGGAATTAATTTAGTTCCGACCAAACAGCTCCGTTCACGGCAGCAAATTCTTCTCCATTTATCCGCTGTTGCTGGTACCGACTTGTCACAGTTTGCTCATTGTTATCTCGCCACTGGAGTGCCTAGCACCCTCGGACGCAATTGTTGGATACAAACAGTGGTCATGCTAGGCTCTAACTGTGAGGTTGAGTCACTCGCATAACAGCCACTTCCTACTACGTCAAAACAAATGGCCCGCAGAATAGGAGAGAGCGCAGTGCCTGTGAGGAATGATGCACGACAACAACTTGCTCTAGCACTGATAGCTTCATAACCAAACCCACGGGCATACAATTCACGTGCCGAATGTAAGCTACGCCTCTCCAGAGATTAATGGCTTCGTATGAAACATCCACTTGAGTGAGCACTTACCTTTCTTTTGTAGGTTGATCCTTTAAGGTCATATTTCTCGCTGTAGGTTACAGCTGATGGTAATAAATTATTCATCACACATAGTCGAATATTCTTCCCTCCTTGCTGAAAAAGATGGAGGCGACAACAAATTACAAACTGTGATTATCATCAGTTTTTAAGGCTGTATAACGTCTTCACCGTTATGCTATGGAGCACCACGAGCGGATCGGTGTCATCGCTCAACCTCATCGGTGTCATCACTCAACCTCATAGCGATGACTTTCTGTTTTGAGGTAGGATTAGTGAGAAGAACTCACAATCCCATCGGAACCCGACTACGATAGTGGGCCCAGTGCTCTACCACTGAGCTACCCCATTATCCAATTATCCCGTTGTCCTATGGCAAAGATCGTTGTATGGGTGGGCTGTAGTGGTCTGAATCCAACTAGGACGAAGAAACAGTAGCTCCAAACTAGAAATTGAACTATGCATTTCTGCGTCGAGAATGAGCGTATATGCATGGCACAATTGCTTAACTGTAGGCACTGGGACAGACAACACTCTGTTCTCCACAATGCTGTTGTTAACAGGAAGTAGGGGAAAATGGGTAATGGTGGTCAAGTGTCTCCTCATCATGTTCAGTCTTTACTGATCAAGGTAACACAATATCTGCTGTGTGCGCCACGACGCATCCATAACAAGGATAAACTGTAAACTCACCTGGTAGCAATAGAGGCCGAAGAATTTTGGCAGGAGCGTTCGGGGATTCTGGTTTAAATTCTGTAACAAAGACACTGTTAGTGTGGCTATTGGCCAATGACTGTTTCCTGGTGACTCTGAGTGCTTTTCTTTCTGTGCTGTTACCTGCTCGGCTTTACAATTACTAGTTCCAGGTGTAAAAAAAGATATTTGTATTTGATTCCTAGTCTAGATCAATTATTCAATCATTTCAATTCAATCCATCAGTCAGGGGTTTGCTCACCATGTAGTATCCAGGTAGTAGTTTTTGCAGAAAATCTGCCTCTTTGTGTTGTACAGTTTTTATAATAAATTCATCATCGTCAGTTATGAAGAAGACGGAGCCACTGGCGCCAGGATTAGACAACTCCCTCAGTGGCAAACTGCACAACGAAATCTACAATGAGCCAATCAACAATGAGCGAAGCCGGCCAATCAGCAACAAGTGAAGGGAAAATTTTTAAACTGGCAGGACACTTGATCAAAGTCCAATAAAAATAATGGAGTCGCGGGTTCACGATGAGACAAAGAGTGCTTTATTTAAATGGATAGCAACACTAAATCTGAACGGCTAGCTTCCAAGACAGTGCATGGTGTACCGCATGAGGGTAAAAGCCTAACTGAGAATCAACCCATGAACTTCAAGGCCCACCGCACTATCCTCGAAGTCATCGATACTCCCACATTTGAAACATCAAAACCATTGTTCGAGCATGTTTGGCCTTTTAAGCAGAGTAATTGGACAATCAGATGAGATGAAACTTGCCAGAAAATCGTCCGGACGGATCCCAAACAGCTCGCGAAAATACCGGAATGCCACGGGAGCGTATGTTTTGAAACGGAACTCGCCAACTCTGTGGGCAGGTGTGAGGTTGCTGCCATTTCTACAACGAGAGTGAGATGGGTCAAATATGGCTTACGAAGGGGAACAACGGGATAGCTCAGTGGTTACACTTCGGCAAAGATCCTACCAACATCATGCCTAATACCGGCCGGATTTTGGGGGAATAATCAGAAAGAGTCGCACAGTCGGCCGCTTTGACGGCTCGCATCAAACGGGGGAGCTCAATCAAATAAGGGTTTGATGAAGAGTGGGAACGAATGCTCACATGAATCTGGAAATTTGTCAGAATGGCCAAAGCTGCATTGTGCGAAAAATGATATGATAAAGTAGTATATTATCGGTTTATTACTGGAATTTGCTACTCGACAATAAGAAGCCTTGGCAACTGGATATGCTATCTTTTGAAATTATAAATTATTATCTGGTAATAAAATATCGCAATATCACCGACTATAGCCTCATACTAGTTAATCTACCAGTGAACCTTTATGCGTTCGGTTGTAGAATCAAATGTTGCTAAGCCACACAATCTTGTCAAAAGGGGCATGAGTTTGGATTGAGTTAACCTCAAGGGGGATCATTCTAATGCATTCAAACATCCCGTTCGATCGTCGTCACAACGGTTAACGATTTTAAATAATGCCACCAAGGCAAAATAGGCATGTTGTGGTTGGTTGCCTGTCGCCGAGTCGCCAACTTAAGGTGCGGTGATCACAATGTGCGGCCGAACACACGCCTAAGAGATTCTGCTCGCCCAAAACCAATTGCAGAGAAAACGGTTTATTGCATATATTTGGCAACGACGAGAAAAATGCGGTGAGTTGCAGAGTAGTTTGCTCGTGCAAACCAATGCATAAAACTATCAAGTGCTGACAAACGCATTATTTTGCATTAGCGTAGGCCGCTTGAATTTAAATGACCTTTGAGTTTGCTTTTCAATCAGTTAGCTTAACACGCAGGAGGATATTTGCTTGGGCGAAAACTCTTATCATTTGGTGTAGTCGTGCTATAAATTTTTGGCCGATTGAACCCGTCTTCGGTCGCACTTCTAGCTAACCGGTTCAAAAACGCAACTGAAAGGTGAGATTTTAAAAACCATGTCAAAGGCTGCGATCGAGGTCATGCGAACGGAACTTTATGACTGAAAGTGGGCACTGGTGTGCTAGTTTAGGCAATGTCAAGCCTACATTTTCAAGGCCATAAAGAGATTGGGTTATTGCATTGGAATAACGAATTGCGTGCGATCGTCCGGCTTTAAGCGATGAGTTGAATTTGAGAGAGGAAAACTTTAACATTATTGAAACTTGTTGGGTCTTCTGACTGTGACCGCGTGTTGGCGACTAAAACTTTTTTATTGTGAAAATGTGAAGATCGAAATCACACGAATAGATCCATTAGGTGGCGGCTGGTTGCTTCAAATGACAGAAGCCAGCGGCACACTACTAGGCACACTGCGTCTCCTCGACCTTGATTAGGATTTTTACTGCAGTGCTGTCCTCCTTGCCGCCAGGTACAACGATTCCGCAACAATAGGTGTATTCGCATGATTTCTGTCAGACGCAGATAAAAAATTTCAGACATCATCACGCGAACAGATAGGTGTAGTTAAAAATGCAAGGAATTTTCGTCGCATCGGAGTTGTCCTCTCTCAATGTCTTGCGTGTCAAACGACAGAACAGTTGTGCAGTCTGTTTCACAACAACGAAGTGACCATGAAGCGATCATAGAATAAGTAGCTAAGCTTTACCTTTTGATAACCTTGACACTGTATAAGCTAGCGCGTCAACTTTCAGGCACGGAATTCTGTTCGCGTGATCGATTCACTTTCAGACGCAGCCGAAGGTACATGGTTTGTAAAAACCCATTTTTCAAATGCACTTTTGAGCATTGGAACTGAGAATGCATCTGAAACCCAGTTTCAGATGCCATAACTCCAACACCCGAATACATCTAATATTGCCAAAGCGCGAGCCACCCTAATAACTAGGGTAACAGCCGGTGGTCCGTTCAAGACTCCTCGGATATCGGAGAGTATTCTTGAATTTCCGAGTTGTGTCAACCCTCGATTGACCATCCCTTGCCGTGGCTCCATACGGATTTTTCTCGCCGATAAAGCCGGTTCGTATATAAACCTAACATATTAACACAGTATATAACTTACTCTGGAAAGTGGACGGTCTCAACGACACTGAAGTCTTGCATGAGTACGTCGCGCGTTGGTTTAGAAGTGAGACTACCCACGCTCTGGCCAATACCAAGCTGAATGGCATGCATCAGATCAGAGGTAGCTTTCTGCAACGAAAATCGAATAATTTAATTCAGCGATGGCTCAATTAGTGTGAGATTTGTCGATTGACCGAGCATAGAGGTAACTCAGCGATAGAGCACCGGGCTCGCAACCGCGAAAACCTTGTCTTCAAATCCCGGTCATAGTGGGTTCCCGTTGTGAGTGTGAGCTCCTCACATTAATCTCAGCTCAAAAATAAAAACAAGTTTAGCTTACTATAGGTGGAGCATTGATACTGACCCTCTCATAGCGCTCCATGCTAATCCATAACAGGGGAAAAAAGGTGTCTAACTCAGCAGCCTCATCGCAATGGTGAGAAGGTCATACGAGAGATACAAGAATAGCGGCCTGCACAAATCTATGTTGCTATTCAGAACATTTTCAGTCCATAGGACAAATAATCATTTGACGAATGATGGAGCATCAGTGTAGCGTCAAGACGAATAAACAAATGGAAACATGCAAATCCCCCGGATGCCTGGGTCAACGAACTCAAGGCTGCGTGTTCCAGTCAACTGGCATCAATATTGAATAGTACTTATTCAGTTTTAAGTATTTGAACTGATGATTTTATAATTCATCATATTATACTTCATGGTGACATATTGGTGCCGAGTGGTGAAGCTCTGTTTCATAGATGATTTTAGTTAACATGGGTAGTATCACTAGGGCAATGATTCATATCATGAATGACCCATCCAAAAGAAAACTATGTACTCTAGTGGGCCTCCTTTACCAGCGTTGTGATCCAAATACTACAAGGGTGAATGACAGAATGGCATCCGAACCTGGTACTGACCCAGGGTTAGCGGTAAAGGTCAATGGGTTGGCTCAAAATCGAAAGATCTTGAGTCAGGTTCTAGTCATGCTGAGTGCCCACTGTGTGAATGACCTCCACAAATAATAGCTCCATACCATTCCAACAAGCCTCAGGCTTAGGAGGCCCATTAGATAGCACAGCCAAGCTCATGAATGGAACAAAAACCGTAATATCCTCTGATCCAAAATCCAGTGCGATAGCCAGGAAGCATCCCTTCACCTTCATACGGCAGAGCATGACTGGAAATTCGACAGCGAAAAGTCATACTCGTTCATCGGCAGCATCCTGCGCTGACAAGGTGTCAGCCTCTTCCGTAACTCGGGACATTTGGCTCTCTCCGCAGTCGCTGCCATCCAATGAGTCGGGTGTCATGGCCGCCGTGCTGGGTGTGGTTGGAGTTGAAGAGAGGCCATCGATTCTGTCGAGCCATTGGTCCGGATCAGGAAGTTCATGTGAAGTGGTGCAGCCCATGGGCAAACAACACCCGGGGCAATTAGACCAATCCTGACGGTCGATAGCCGATTGTGACACTATTTCTGACTGACGACCAATCACAGTTGTCCGTGTGAAACCTGAGAGCCGATCACAGTCACTAGATCTGTCGAGACAACCAATCACAGTTCTGGTTTCAGATAAGTAGCAGGGCCTTCTGTCTGAGGCACGCAGACACCTAAATAAAAACTCCGATAGCAGAAGCGCGTCGTAGACCGCCGGCGTGTTAGTCGGAGTTGTTGTTCCTGCTCCTTCCTTTAGCGCAGAAACTCGCGCGTCTTGGCGTTATAGTATCAGTATTAAATCCGTTTTCATGCCACTAAAGTTGTGTTCTTTCTCTTGTTATTCCTTGATTAGTAAACGAGCTTATCAAAATGTTGTCCTTTCCGTCCGGTCCGTCCGTCGTTCTGTAGTTTAAATCCTTATTGTGAATGAACCATAGTGGCATATGGAAATGATTCTCACACAGCGGGTCCAATTGAAGACTGACTAGTCTGGTTTTGACACAATGCGCGGGGCCCACTCATAGTTGACAGCTTGCTATGCATAATTAAGCGAGCTAAAAACGATCATGACAGAACGGGCCAATACATCGCAGTTGGCCGTCACAGTTCGCCGGAAGAAAATATAGCGTGACCAACATGCCCATCACTGAGTCACCAACTAGTCATCAGGCTGTGGCTCAATAACCGACCAATCAGATCGAGGCTATGTTGGCTCTAAAGACAACTAGGCTTTTTGGCCTACGTATAGCAAGCATTATATAGGCAGTTATTGGGGGTACAGCTGCATTTATACGAGATCAGAATGTGAGGCAAAGTTTCAGTCGAGATTTCAGCCGTCTCGCCCAAAACCTTCCTCTTCACCGGAAATTCAGTTCACTAGATGACGCCATTTTCAAGATTGCTATTTTGTTGTCAGTTAGAAATTAGTGACCATGTTTGACTACAGATGGGATATGCCGAACTGAACATAACCTAAAGCCATGCTCGCTCGTCACCCTGTCTGTGACTTCTCAGAGTAGTGACTTCTCATCAAAGTAATTATCGACTCTCGTTCGGTGTAGGCGAGATTAATGAAGATAATCTCATCGCGAGTGCCCCGATCGAACGGAAACGAGCCAGCTGCTAGGGGCGATGGTCCAAGAACATGCTCTCATGGCCTGGTAATTTATCTGTTAAAATTCATTTATTTAATAATTGTTCTACTCAATCACTTGGCCATACTATTTAACGAACTTCCTAAGCCAGAGGGTTGTTGGAAGTGGTGGTAGCTAGGAGTTTTGTGAGAAGCTCATTTTTTCTACCTTTAGCCCAGCACCCTAACTTCTGTCCTATCCCGCTAAACTGGTATCTTGCTAGAAGTCAGGGGAATTTTGCTCCTCGAAAAAATATCATGCTTCAAAAGGTGAACTGACATGGAATATTTAAAATACGGAAAATAGGGAAAAAGTGAAAAGTGAGAAAGTTTTTCGCAACCGTGTTGCCATACATCGTTAGTTTCAACTATCCATAATGCGTTCAAGCTTTTAGCAGCGTCGGACGGAATGGTACAGTCATGTTATCCGGTTTTCCGTTTTTCTGGTGGAGTTACAGGCAATGATTTCACTCAGGACTCAGACTGCAGATTCTGAGTTTTAACTCACCTTTTTATATGTGACTTGTCCAGTCTGTTCGTCTACGCGACGATGGCCGATCTTTTTCTCTTTGCTGTCAACAGTGGTCAGCGTTCCTGAGCGTGTGATGCCGCCGCTGAGCGGTCCCGCACTCGCAGGCCCGGCCTCCATATCAACCTGTGCGGCAGCAATCTGCAAAAATAGGAAACAGTGACTTGGCAACTCGAGTAAAAGAAACCATGTAGACTAAGGAAGTCTGTTCAACAGAATCTCAGAGTTTAGACACAGAAAATATTAGGAACCTAGGATCATCAATTATTACCAAAATGAAGCCATTTATAAACCAATCAAAGATTTTATGATGCTGGTTTGCCTTGGTTACACACACACTCCGAATCGAATCGCACTACTGAGGCCATAGGCACACGAGTCAGGCAGTGCCTGACCGATATATCTGGCAACAGAAAAACTAAAATCAGTGCAATTAGGAGCTAAGCTAAGCACTGATAATCGCCCATTTAGACAGAGCCAATGAAAAGTATTTCTGCTTTAGCTGCGCCCTCCAACATCCCCCCCCCACTCCGCCCCCTAGTTTAGTCTGGTTGCAGAGGCCAAGGTCATTCCTCAGTGATATTATATAGTCTGATTGGTAACGGCATGTATGGTAGCACTGAGTCCATATGTTTAAAAATTGGATAGATTATAATATATAAGAATCGGGCTGCATTCACCAGGTCACATTTAGCAACACAGGAACGCTGGCGGAACAAACAGTATGGCCATTCTCTTATGTGAAAGCGGCAAAGCACAAAAGAAAAGAAACAACACACTGGCTGACTTCAGTTACGCGTTGGTGCGTCAAATGAGATAAAACAACATGAGGAAGTGCTCAACAAAAGGCAGTGCTCGGTAACAGAGTTAACAGAGTTGAAACAGCGCGCAGGGTCTGAAAGCATGCATTAGGAGCCGCCGAGCATGCGTCACCGACGACACGCACTCGCGATCGTCACACATGGTTAGATTAGATTGGCGTTCCCCCGGCTGCCAGAGCAATGGTGTGTCACACAAAACATTCACTTACTGAACCGCGATGGTGCTGCAGTGGAATATGCGAAAGTTTGTGTGAGTTTGGTTTGAATCTACTAAGCTTATAAGAGCCCTTAGGGCCAGTAACGGGCTAAACAGGATGTGGCCAGTAATTGTTAGCCTGGTGACCGAATCTAGACCGCAAGAAAAAAAGTTGAGGACTACATAGGGACTAATAAATTATCTGACTCTAGTCAGAAGTTAGAAGATGACAGTGAAGTGACTATTGGGCATAGAAATGCCCTCACTCTATGATAAGTGGTTAGTCTTATCAAGAGACTTGTGATAGTATTTGAGCCGCCAATCACAGCCTGACATCCTACATTCCAGTACAAAACACCGACATTCCATTCAAAGGCATGAACGCTGCCTCGATTCAGACCCTGGGGACTTAATCATCGAGTTCTGATCTTAGTAAACCAGACATGACAAAATCGGTGATAGCATTACTAGCGAGGGTAGTTTACACCATGCAAAAGCAATTTCTTGTCTCAATGACAGGACAGACGTCAGTATTCACTAGGTTTCCATGGGACGCACTGGGTCTAATCGAGGGTACTGACTCTGATACAGAAATTGCCTACAGAGTCTCTTTGACTCAGCATTTCTTGGGGTGAGTCACTAGGATACCTTCTGCTTACATCAGTAAATAAAGGGGGCCTACCAATAGATTAACCTTCCTCATCAATGGGGCACAACATAGACTGGCTAGGATACAGGTGTTGGCTTAGTGATGAGCGTTTCTTAGCCAACACACAACTATGGAGAGAGGACTCGGCCCTAGAGGCTGAATTATCCAATCAGGACATCCTGTCTAGAGGTGCCAAATCAGTTTCCCCATCGGCTGGAGTTGGAAAACATAGACGGCCCAACGAATGGATGGATGGACGGACAGACAGACAGAGCTGTGAGGAAACCAGGTGGCGTTGTCAGGCAGGCGACCGAGGTTACCAGGCGACCGGACGGAGAAGACTGTTTAGTATAATGCCGACATTTAAATATCACAAATCCTGTGAGACCCAGAACTTCCCGGAGGAAATACTTACGTCTAGCGGGGGCGGTCGTTTAATACTGGCTGCGCTTTCTTGCTCTACAAAATCAAAGCGTATATTAAACCATGCGATTCGCAAACTGGATAGTAGTTATCAGTGATAATGAGCTATGTTCCTCATTCTAATAGTAAAAGATTGGCATCATTTACAGTTGCTGCAATTTCAATTTATAGACCATAGCTGGACATAGCCGCTTGCCTGCTAGCAGTTAGTCATTCTACTCAGCAACCTCCTAAGCCCAGAGCTAGTACAACTATACGAAAAGCTACGCTTTCAGTGCATGCTCGGCATGACTAGGACTTGAACTCGGGTTCTACTGATAATGAGTCAAGCGCTTCAGCCACTGCCCTATCTCGCTATTCCCTAAATCAGAAATAACTGTATGATCACAATATATCATGTATGATTTAAAAATCAACCGCCTAAAAAGTTGTTATTAAGCATTTGTGCTGGGCATTGCTTTTCGAAAGCTGTGTGCAAGAGGGCACAGGGCAGTGTGGGTCAGTGCTGGGCGGGGGCAGCGTAGTGATTATCAGCTAACTTACTTTGTGCATTGATGCCTGCGACAGTGGTAGCTGACGCGGAGCTAGACATGGTGATTTCTAAAGGTTTCTGGCAAGCGTCCGAAGTTAATGGACGGTGCTGGCTGAAACAAGAACAAAATGGAAAATCAGACACTGTGTGTAGTTTTTTCTAATGCTCACAAACTGATGTAACTACATGTAGTGCATATATGCAATGGACGAGATTTGTGTGATGACATAACGTTCTCGGATGAGGCGATGAAGGTTGGGCATAGGAACAGAGATTTTTTGTTCAGAGTAACATCAGGCATGCTAATCTTTCACACGTCAGGTTTGTGTCTTAGGACCCATGCTCAGTTTCTCTATGGGTCACAGTATGAACCATCTGAATGGAAAGAACCGGTTGTGCCAGCGATAATATCTATGCAAAAGAAGATGGTCTTGCCTTATCTAAAACCAGCATTTCATCCGATAGTCGCGAATAGAAGCACCACAATCAAGGACGAACAAGAGCCCTACAGAATTTCCAAGTAAAACTTTGTATTGATTGATGGCGGTACCCACTTCAAAGAGCCCATGGACCGAAACATTTCCTCAATCCCACTGGGTTTGAGATGCTGGACTCGTAATGAATCCAGTACTACTGAGCTGCAGAATGTACAGAGCGAAATGACTTCTGCCTATTGTTGTTAGCGCGTAGGCACTAAAGGTATATTGTCAGTTCTCCCAATTGACGTTCTGACCGTAGAGCTAAGCCCAGATATCAAAAGGGGTTCAATACGCTTCCCTCCAGTGTGACAAGATTAAGTATCCGATGCCTTTTTTACAACTTCCTCAGCTGAGAGCTCCGATTATATCTATAAGATATATGTAAAAACTACATGGATGACGCATAAAATGCTAATCAGTAGTCGCATCTGACATGATCCTGCATACCCAGGTACAAGGATAGGCTTTAGTATTTGGTTTGGCACAATCGCCAAAATAGAAATAGTGAAAGGCCAAAAATTAGCTGGCCTGCAGGATCTAATCAAGTTTGGTGGCAGCAACTGGCATTAATGGCTTGAGATCGAGGCGGCTGACTGGAGGGATTATGTCTAGCAGGGAGATTCAAATGGACGAAAATGGTGGTGACTGTCGCTAGGGTTGGCTGCAGGCAAATTTCATTTATTGAATTCCTCAGTTTTCCGAATAAAATTTTCGGATGTCCCATATCCCAACTCAATCAATGACGTCAAGGTCCAGTATTTCACCGGCTTGGACGCTCCGTAGAAAATAGCACCTGTTGCCATCAATCATTAAAATTACATAGAAACATTTAACTGAGCTAATGAATTCCCAGTAAATTTCTTGGCACGAAAATAACGGACCTACTCTTGTTTTCAATTCAGCTTCGGTCCTTGTTCTCATTTGTTAGAATACAAAGAGGCAGGGATTTAATGAGACGCTCTTTGCAAAAGGTGTCAAAGCCCAGTTGTGGATGGACATGTGAGCACTTACACACATGCATAACATGATTTAAGGAAGAATCGACAGGTTGACCTCGTAGTACGGAGAACGATTATCTGGGGGGAGGGAACTATGAAAAACAACGTGAAG
>Ga0224511_10002483_pt1 | contig 12461 bp, 4 predicted proteins | sample SF_May12_sed_USG_2_FD_169988 | JGI IMG/M metagenome (GOLD analysis project Ga0224511, IMG submission 169988) | Sediment microbial communities from San Francisco Bay, California, United States - SF_May12_sed_USGS_8_1 | ecosystem: Environmental > Aquatic > Marine > Sediment | place: USA... | reverse complement strand
GGGTAGAAAATCATTGAAAGTGTTGAAGGTTGAAGTAAAAGTCATTATTTAGCGTGTTTTGGCCATATTTCTAATACGACTATGCTTAAAAGTAATCGCGAGCGAAGCGAGCGACGAAAAAATTGCGAAAATTTAGCGTTTTAGGCATAAAAAATCATAGGTCCGTGGCCGTTAGGGGGTGCGCGCGCCGGGTGCGCCCCCCCCCCCTGGATCCGCTAGTGATTATTCTCAAGTCCGCATTGCGCAATAATCACGTTGTCATCTTCATAAAATCCCAACGTTGAAGATATGTTGAAATAAGTCGTGGTTTGATATAGAATTGCACGGGTAATCATTAGTAGTATAATTATGGCTCCATTTTTAAAAACTGCGCGATTTTGACTCATACACGTACTTGTAAATGCATTTACTAACTGGTAGGCCACGGGCCATTGTTTTTCGAGAGAAAACGGACAAACCTACTTTTTTTGTCTACCGGTCTCGATCCGCATTCTAATGTTGTCCCCCACCTTGTACTTTTTTATTATACGCCAGCATAGTGCGTGCGACCTTATTTAGGCCTTACGTCCCCCGTGCCGGTTATATACCCTTTACATTGTATAGTGAGTTTAATTAAATGTTCTATATTCGTTGAAATTCATGATCAAAAATTGCAAAATTGTATTCCCATATTTGAGGTCTGCGTTAAAAAGACTTTGTATTTTTGCGTGCTGCGTACTGGTCCCTTGCCTACTGTACGGCCTAACCACTCCCTGTATAATGTGTACCACAGACGGGTGTCACTTTTTATTTTGTATACTCGCTTCCATTATTAACCATCAAGGGTATTCCGAACAAGGATTTGGAACGTAGGCGCGTTCACGTTCTTCTCCATACAGGAACACCAACCCACACAGCGTGTCCACATTCGGCTCATGTGCTCAACACCCCAGAAAAAAAACAATTAACAACTGGTGCTATACACAATCTATTCAAAAGAAAAGCAGACTATAATGGAATTATTTTTACAACAACACATTTTGCCGTTTCGCATCAAATAAACTAATTTGATTGTATTTTAAATACAAAATAAATGCACTCATTCCAACACACATATCTCTCTACGAGGGCCATACAATCATTACCCAGCAAACTGCTGTGGAGTTTCAGAAAATCATCTACTGGTTTCAACCTGTTAAATACAAAAAGTTCCTAGTATCAAGTAGTGGCATCATAATATTATTAAACAACAAACATTGTTAATAAGTATTGAGCAAAACACATGATCTAAAAACATGTAGTTAAGAAACCTAACATTTACATTATACAGTAAATATCAAAATGGAAATGTTCATATTTGTCTAAATGCATGATTTGATGAATATTAGTTTACAAAAATATATAATATACGGGTAAAAAGTATACGAATGTAAAAATGTGAACACATATTGTAAAGGCACAAACATTTGGCAAGTTTGTGATAATATACAAACAAATATTTTTTAAACAGCAAATATTTATTGAAGTAAAATTGAATGTATATCAAAACTATTCAGATCAGTTGAAAATAAAACCAATCCGATGTAAATGGGAAAAATGCTGGAATAAAAGTCTATTATGTAAAGGTACTTATATATTCTAATAAAACATTATATACACAATAAGATTGGGAAAAATTGTAAATCTCTGTGTAAATGTAAGAACAGACTTAAAATTATTTCCCTACATTTCATGGAAAACTAATACATGTACCTGCAAGTAAGTCCAACTTATGATATACTGTAAAATCATTTAATTTCATGGGCACGAAATTTTGTGGTTTGACTACGATGGACATGTTTGTTGAAACTTGAATTTGTGGATTTCAGATTATACGCAATATAACTAATGTGTATAACTATTTTGTTGGGATCTTTAATTTGTGGACTGTTGTACCCACGAAAAACACAAAATTTAATGTCCAACGAAAGAAAGATTTCACAGTACATGTTGCAATTATTAAAATGATAAAATAGTTATTTTAGTTTTGAGCCAAATTAACTTAAACATCTCAGTTCCAATTTATAATTTATCATGATAAGATATAGAAGCCCAAATCTACAGCATAATATAAGAACATAATTACATAAAAACACACACCATTCATTTACGCCTACTCATATGTTAATTCACAAAATCTATGTGTTAAATATACGTATCAATAAATACTTTATCTACAACTACCTACTATGAGATCACAAAGTCTCCCGAACTCTATGACAAATCTTAAGGGGCAGTATTACAAACATATGCAATAATCTGCTGTTTAAACCTAGTAGAAAAATAACTTATATGTGTAATATGAATCTCAATGAATTGTCATAGAAATCTGTGCAAAAACTTAAGCACTTGCCATTTCACATTCTGTTTATGATAAAATTAAAAATAGTAACAATATTTAAGGAGCAAATTACAACATGTTCGACAATCAGTGATTATACAGCTTGACAAAACAATATATATATGGTAAATCATTCAACGAATAATCCCAGGAACCACACAAACAGTGACATCTCAATTATCCAGACAATTGATTGCACCAGTCAGTAGAACTTGCCCTTTAAAACATTCTCCTACTCAGCCATTCACACACAAGATGCTACGCCTCATGTACACCTAGCACATTTACTGACATTGTTACAGCTATTATAATTAATAGTAAAGTTGACACCACTTATTCAACACACACTCAAAAACATGGTAACAATAACAACTGGACAAATTCAACATTCGGCTCCAAACCTTATGCCATAGGGACATCAGACTGCAATGTGTTTGCACCAAGACATCCAGCAAGCACATTACCAGTCTGAGCCTGGAGGACATTAACTTGTGGAGGGATGTATTGACTGTCATAGCTGGCTCACACTCACACTCACACACAACAACTACATGTGAGATAATGTACAATCGGCTGCCATATGAGAGCTTCACCACCCAACACTCCATCTACTCCAGCCACATTGTGTATGGTCACAACTGTGTTGGAAATGAGCTTAAAGTCAAGTCTCTGATGTACTGTGATTTTTAAGTCAAGTCTCTGATATAATGTGATCATAAAGTCAAGTCTCTAATATAATGTGATCTTAAAGTAAAGTCTCTGATATAATGTGATCTTAAAGTCAAGTCTCTGATATAATGTGATCTTAAAGTCAAGTCTCTGATATAATGTGATCTTAAAGTCAAGTCTCTGATATAATGTGATCTTAAAGTCAAGTCTCTGATATAATGTGATCTCAACAGTTTGTACGAAAAATGACAGATTAAAGTCAGTTGAATAAATTTCTTGAATGAATTCTTATTTACATGTACATTAAACATTAATATGTAAAAGAAACTATTAATTTTAAAATAGAAAATCAAAATGTCAATACATGTAGGTCAAATAAGTTTCCTGATACAAGAACATTATTCCAGAACAAACATTTGACTTTAACCACATTACATCAATATAAAGGACATGCTTAACATTTCCAACATAGATGCTCCCTGAACAAAATGTGGCCGCACTACCATTGCTTTACAAGCTACATACTCATATAAAACTCTTGTAAAATCTGACATTTCTAACAATATACATGTATATAACACAGTACATGTGCACCAAGAATAGAACAAATAAAATCATGTTTCAATAATCTGACATTTCTGTAGATATGAACACATTGTAAAGACTAGCAAATCATAAAATACATAAAAATGCTATTAATTGAAAATCATTGGAAAATAATGGAAAAATAAAACTATTATCAGCCTTAATTAAAGTAGGAAACAGAACTTAAGAATTTGAAGAAAAAGATCCAATATGTTTATGTTTCAGTCTGTAAAACGTCATCAAAAAAGTTATAACTTTAAATTTGTGCTGTAACATATCTACATTCCTTTACTTAAAACTTGTTCAATGCATACACAATGTACATAATACAGCAAAAACAACAATATATTATAATATGTTTATCCAAAAGACTTATGTTTATAGAACAATCTACAACATAAGAAAATGAAAGCCCTCAATATTTAAGCAGTGTTTTAGGGAGAATATTTTTCCATTTTGTCTGATATATGATTGTTGAGTAAGGCAAAAAGAGTAAGTAGTTGTTGATAATGGTAAAACATTTAAGTAGTAAGGAGACATTAGGTCACAGACTTATTGTCTAACTTTTATAACTGATTGTCTGAATGTTAAGGACAGACACAAATACGCAAACCATCAATTGCAAGATAAAACATAGCAGATGCCAAATGCACTATTTGGTCTACTGGTCTATTGGTTGCTGCCTTTACTATGACATTCTCTTTGCTTACACGGCCAGTACATAACATGACAAAAGGAATGACATGACAATATTTTCCTAAAACTAAAACAATGTATATTAGTTACAAAGTAACATGTATTTGAAAACAGTGTTACAGTGAAGTGAGTGGATTCAGAGGAGACACATGTTGACTGGTAAGTGACAATCTGCTATCAGGATGTCAGATGACTAGGCTAGGACGAGTTTGGACGGTGTCTGTGGGTAGATGATCTTGGTGGGCGTCTGGGCGTACACCTTTGTTGGGGTCATGCTGGGGCTCCTCATGGGGCTCCGCACGGCCTGCGGGCTCATGCAGCTGTAGGTAATGTTCCCCTGGTAGTGAACCCCACCTGGCAACAGCAGACACATTCTTTACAATACACCACGTCACTACAGTTAACTTGTTATGAGAAAACTCACTAAAAATTCAATCATACATTACAATGATGGATTAAAACATTAAGTTCTCACAATATAAACTTTAAATTTAATGGAAGTTGTAGTACGGAATAGCCATTATGGTTGTTGACAAAAAGGTAAAACAAAAATTATATGACAGATTTATAATACAAAACTATATGCAACTTATGTCAATTAATGATGAGGATTTATCTGACAGCAATAACCCCTTACAATACTGACTGTAAAAGGGAAACAACTAAGGGAAACTTACTGTTGTAGGCAGGTGACATGAGAGGGGAGCCAACTCCATTTTGCTGCTGGCCCACAGAGAGGTGCAGTTCTTCCTCCCAAAGGTTTGCCTGCAACAAACATAATGGAACATATATGAGAAAATGTACATGTAGTATGAAATAGACTATATTAAAAACCTTTTTTTAACTTTCCATTTCCCCCAGAAACTTTTAAAGTTGTTTTTTTCAAATTTGAAATAAATATCACTATGCTTAAACATTTGTTGTAAAATTTATGTAGTTAAAAAATCATAAACTTGTACATATTATTTTAATTTTTACTTCATTCAGAGTACAAAACATCAACTGATTTGGTCTATAAAATGAACCCAACATTTGCAATGTATTACATATCTCCTTATAAATACTATGTACAATATAATACCTGAACACCAACTCCCATCATAGGTGGATCGTATGGATTCACATCCGTGACGTTGATCTCTGGTTCCAGTTTCACGCAGACCGCAGCCTCCTTCTTGATGATTGTCACCTGGCCGGACTGGGAGTTCACCACCAGACCCTTGGACTTGACTGGGGTCACCTGCACAGGTATGGGCTCAGTTTTGATAGGTGTGGACGGTTCCTCGGAGCTCTCCCGCGGTGGGCCTGCTTTCCCTTGTTCTATCAACTCCAAGTTTTCTGAAATCAATGACCATAATATCATACACAAAAATTCCTCTCTTTTTAATTGCCCCAAATATATATCATACACCATTTAACATTTTTTTTGCATCTTTTAGCATTTTTTGTGTGAAATAAAGTAAGAGTTTGTTACACAACATCTTAGACATTACATATTTTTATGAAAGTCAAGTTAATTTAAAAATATACAGTGTGTGTGCAGTTTATAATAAAAGTGTGTTTGTCACTTTGAGACAAAACCGTAAGATTTGATTTGTATTTGATATAACACTATTAAGCAGTTTGAATTAATTATCACAAGGTGTGTTTCCTTGGTTTGTAGAGTGTGTTTCCATGGTTACCTGGTTTGGACATGCTCAGTTTCACAGACTCCGGGTCCTTCTTGCGCCACTTGACGATCTCCTCCTCCATCTTCTCCACCTTCGCCGGGTTCAGCGCCCACAGGCAGCCTTTACGGGTGTGAGCCCCAGCTGGCTTTCCATTGTCCACCTTCGCAAAACACTTGTTCAGAGACAGGTTGTGCCGTACTGAGTTCTGTAAACATGAGAATGATGTGAAGATGAAACTATGTGAAGCAGTTCTATATATGCAATGGATGTATATGTATTATGTAACTGTAATGTATTAAAAATGGCAACTTAGGCATTTAAAATCCACATTCCACCCTGCACATTTTTTCATTAACTTCTTTAAATTAAGGTATGACCTTCCTAATGGATTCACATATTTGCAGCTAGGAAGAGATTTTATAAACCTTTTTTTATTGAAATATATGCCATTTTAAGACGATCCATCACACAACTTTTCTCAGTTTTTGGATTTTTTATTTTATAAACAAGATTGAAAATTTTCATTTTATTCATATTTAAGGGAGGTAATAAAGTGCAAAATTACTTCCCTTTAATTTAAGCAAATATAGGTAACTTGCATTTTAAAAAGATTTTTCTACGGTTGAAAAGTAAAAGCATAATATATATCACATTTTAATGGAAAAAACTTGTTTATTTTTTTGATAAAAAATACAAATGTGTATCCTTCATAGTCCATTACGAAGGTCATACCTTAACCCTGTGCACTGCGTACAGCCTTACTGTATTTGTGAAATGTATAACAAAAAATACAATTTTATTGTTTCCAATTGTACCAGCCCTTTGCATACTGCATTATACCTAAATACATGTACCCCTGTAAACCAAAAGGGGGTTTCATCCTTATATTTAATACCAGCAGATACATACTGTTACATGTATAGTACGTCCATTGCAAATACAACATTTATTCACATAAACCAAAAAGGTAAGTATAAATTAGAACCAATATATCATTGGTTCCAAATCATATCTACAATGTAAAAATGTTTCATTTGCATGGAAATACATCAATCTTTTGAATTGCTTTGATTTAATTTATGGTTCCTATAATACCTTGAGGATCAATAATTCTCCCTTACTAAACCACTTAAATTTCAAATTAAAATTCAGAAATATAAATAAAAATATTGATTTGGTTTATGTTTCAGTCTAGTCTGGTTAAATAAACTCAGATTCAACTCAGTTGCGAGCAATTTACAATATTCAGATTTCAGAATATATGTTAAAGATTCCAATTTTCCAAAGGCCCTATTCATAACCTGAAGGCTGTATCAAGGTTCGTAAAAATCCTATAATCTATTGTTGTACAAATCAATATAGCCTTTCATACATCATACAATTATTACTTTTCCCTATAAACAAACGACCAAAACCACCATTCTTCTGTTACCGTGGCAATATTTCATTCAGTCTATTACCGTATATACCCAGTGGTATGCACAAAGGAATTTAAATAAACCCTATTGAGAGAGCCCACACAAAATATTGGACAAATCTGTCATTGGGAATAACCTTGGTTATTGATTTTCACATTAAAATCTTACAGCCAAGGTCTAAAAGGGCCATATGGCAGCCTTTTAGAAGAAAGAGAAACACAGCCAGCAACAGGTCGGAAAAGAACTCGTCATTGATCAAATAAGGCCCCAGTGAATGAGGGCGCTGCTATATATTTCTCATGTTAGCAGGGTTAATGTCATCTGGAGTTCATTTGAATATTAGTTGCAACAGGTGTGGCTGAAATTTGACAACTGATTCTCCCATGTTAAATTTTGAATCCTGTTCCCGTCTTGCAATTGGCTGTTTTAGAAATATACATATCTCAGCAACTTGCGAGCAACAGATGTTCGAGTCTAATTTACATATATTTCAAATAAATGAAAAAACTCTTTGATTTTAGATAAACCATTATATTTGTTATAAAGACTTTTTAGAGTAATTTACTTAATTAAGGATTTGTAAATGGTTTAAAAATATTTCAATTATTGTCAGTACCTTTAGCAGTTGGAGTTAAAACTAATCATTACTAATATACATAACATAAAAAAGAAAGAATTAAAATATTATCTTTATTAAATAAAGGATGCAACATTTTAGAACATTTAAATAACTGAAGAGTTATTGTGAAAATGAAGATGACCAAAGAATAACTCAACCTACCTTCCAGCCGTCTGGTGCAGTTTTGAAGTATGGAAAATTGTCTCTGAAAGAAAAATCAGAACCTTCATCATTTGGTAACTTACAATATGAGTATTATTAATGAATACATCTTTGTTTATAATGCAACAATTGTTAAATAGATTCAAAATCATATAGAAATATGGCATGCTATGGCAAAACATGCATTTATGACATGAACTTCAAGCAATTCACTTTGTATTTAATGAGAGAATGACTAGTTATATCCCACCAACAAGTTTGAAGGGGTCTATAGGACAATAGGAATGAGTTCAACTTTAGGGCTGGTCATTGAGTGGTCAAGTCATGGTCATTGTTACAAAAAACCCAACTAGTTTTCAGAATGATACCACATGAAATTTTTGGTACACATGTGTAACTGGCAGGTATGAAATATTGGTATTTATCATTCTTACATAATTCAACACAAATATTAAAATGTGTTTAAACTGGTGTCACGAACTAGCTGTGAAATCATTAAAGTACTTGTTCAACACTGTGTAAATATAGCCTAGGGGGGATTCCCCCAATCAATGGTCAATCAGAGCACCTGTCCAGTCATCAAAGAGCTGACCACTACAGGCTTTGTTTACCTGTCTGCAGGCCTTGCACACAGTTAATTACGACACCAGGCTACAATTACAAAGGTTGTCGTTATATCTTAACTCTTATGATATGACTGCATCTTAAACATTTTATAATCTGCTTACAAGTCATGTAACTAGCTGGATTAAGGTTACAAAAACAGACAGACACTTGCAATGCCACACCAATGGCATTCCAAAGACAGTGTTGTTTTATCTCAGATTAAACAAAATCTTTGATGTCTACAAACTCAATTCAATAAGTGAAATTCTCTGTAATTGCAGGTGATATGAACGGCTTAGCAACAACAGTTAGTGTATCAAATCTCAGTGAAATAGGAGTAAATGCATGATAATTAAATCATGAATATAATTCCTTCAAACGTGACTAATGACTTATCACCCATGATCTATACAGCCTATCTGCCACACCAGCAATCATAGAAAGGTGAAGTTATGACTGTAAATATTAATCAGCTGACTGACACTTCCTTATCTACCCTCATATCAGCTCCTAATTAATTATTTAATAGCTGAGCATAGATCTCTTGACAAGTTTAGCAGCATGTCATAAATGATTATAAATGTTACAATGTCATTTAACTCATTAAAACTACATTGTTATGAACAAGACACCCTAATAAAATATAGATATCAAACTTGAAAGCTGCATTTTATCTGATTTCACCACCGTCTGTTGTCAAAGAATCTGCATGTTAATGATGTTATGTTGTAAATGTGTAGAAAGGAATGATTTGCTTCAAATACGAGTATATCATGTTACTGGAAGTGTTTTTGCTCTTTTGTACACAATACACAAAAATTATCAGAAAGGAATTTTTCAGATACTTACATCATAAAATTGTATATCTCACTGACAGGAAGGTTCCCTGTGCGACTGTTTTTCAAGGCCATGGCAATTAAACAACTATACGAATAGACAGGTTTAGGGTACACCTTCTCATGCGACATGTTCTGAGAAAGCATTTTATTGTTGTTATTGTTGTTCAACAAAGTCTGAGTACCATTTTGGAGGTGTTCAACTAGCACTGGTGAAGTGAGAGAAGGTGACGTCACTGTACCCACATTCTGTAAAGTTTGTGGACATAATGTTATAGGTTGCACAGTATATCCAAGCTGTGAATTGCTCAAGCTCGTTATATTATGCACTGTTACATACTGAATATGTGGATGAAGAGTTGACGTGAGCACTGCATCTTGTCCATTTATTTTCACAGCAATTCCACTACGTGCATTTACATGATTTATTTGCTGCGTCTGATTGTTCTGAACTTGGTACGTTGAATGCATTGGCAACACACTCTGTGGATTGACTAGTAAGTTAGGATTGTTGTTCTCCACTTCATTTGAAGCGTCTATTAAGCTCTGTGGCACCTTTGAAGTGTCATTCCACTGCAATCCTTGAAACCATGCATTATCTTCATTCTCGTATTCCATGCCTGTGATTTCTCCATTAAGAATATCATTCAGCTTATCCGAGTTCAAGTTGTCTATGTCTAATAACTGTGAGTTGGCCTCATTTTCAATCATATCAAGGAAATTTGTATTCATATGCTCCAAGTCACTTGGCAAAAAATCCATGGTCCCCATCATTATTGTTGCAGTAACAGCAAATAACTGAAAAATAAAAAACAATTACGACTTGGGGTTTGATACCTATTTATAACGATGTTCACATAATAAAGAAATAATATTTTAAATGTATACTTTCAACTTTATACTGCCAAAAGTCAATACTGACTATACTGTTTATATAACCAATATAAGGGTTCTAATTACATGTACATACATTGATTTCACCATAACCACTCTAGCTCCTTGAAGACCATTTACATTTATAAATTAAAGAGACTTTAGTCTTCAGTTAAAACAGGTGAAACATGTAGCCTACCATTACCAATTATTAAGTACAACTGTACAAGGAATGCTATTTACATGAGTGATACTATTTAAAATGTAATGCCTGCACTGCAGGGATTTCTTGTTTTTTACTTTTTGCTGTAAATGTTAAAGCTAGAATATTCAATCACCATTTCTCAATAAACACACTTGTAATTATTAGTGTGTAGCTGACTTCAAATAAATCAGAAGCTACTCGCATGGTAAACAACATTGGTGAAAACATATCCGAATTACATTGACAGACCAAAACAACATGGAGACTCAATGAAATGTCAACGATCACATGTCGATTTTCAACACCCAAATATTCACTTACCAGCAAGAGATTAGAGAATTCCAGCATTAACCATACATATCTTTATGTAGATTACACATCACATATTATGTTGTCACTGTCCAAGTTCCGAAAAAGTTGTTTCCAAAAATATATTTCAAAAAATTCAAAACAAGTTCACAGGAAGTAGTAGTATTTTCGTAGTACGTCGGTTACAACAAAGAAACGTAACTCGTTCAAAATAGTAGATTTTCATTGGTCCGACTGTTGAAAGAGCCCGTTCTGATTGGTGTTGCCCCAGTAACGAGCCATATCATGTTCCATATATGGAAGGTCGGCCATTTGCAATTTCTCAGACAGGTGCTCCAATTAACTGGAAAAACAACATCAAAATGACCAGTATTTGTGGACACATTTTACATAAAACATAGAAAAATAAACTTTTGAACAAAATGCTTGTGTTTTTACGCGACTAGCAATGCCAGTTTTTGGAATTAAAGAAAATAATATATGCTCTAAAAATAGTAACAATTAACAGGTGATCCTCGTGGTTAACCTACCGGACATTTCCGACTGATATGATAGCCAATCAGAATACAATATGTCTACTTCGTAAGTTTCCGTGAGATACGGGTTACTTGCGGTTACATTCAACTTGTCTAAATTATAAATCTTAATGTAGTTGTGATAGCTACGACACATTATCTAGAGTAGAGTGTCCTGCTGATAAAAGTACCGCATTTGTTATATACACAACACAGTTTGCGACGGTTATTTGTTTTTAAATATTATTTGTTTTGAGAGTACTGTAACTGTGATTCGGGAGATTTCAATAATATATATTTTTTGTTTTTATTTTAATATTAATACTGTTCATAATACTATGGCATCTTAAGCAATAATTGCAATTTGATTATGAATGATGATAATTTTCAATATTTTTAAATATATAAACACTTTTTAATACATATGCGTTTATTCTGTGATAAATATAGTCTTTCACATATGATTTGTGAATATATTAATATAATTGAATTTTAAACTTAATTCAACCTTAATGAAACTGTGATATAATTTAAATGCATGTAGCTATAGTCTAATGTGATAAATCTGTGATATGTATGCTATGTTTTCCTCTCTATGTCATACCACCAGCGCAAGGACCACAATGGAAATAAGAAAAACATGTGTGTAAGGAAGTGTCAGGAGTCGTGTGCGTCTGTTTGCAGATGACACGATAGTTTACCTCACAATTAAATCACATGCATCTGCACAAAGTCTTCAGGAAGACTTACACAACCTAGAACTTTGGGAAAAAGAATGGTCAATGGAATTTAACCCTGACAAGTGTGAAGTCCTAAGAATACACAGAAAAAAGAAACCAGTTATCTTCCCATACACACTTCATGACACCACCCTCAGAACCACAGAAAACGCAAAATATCTCGGGGTCACTATCAGTAGTAACCTCAATTGGTCATCTC
>Ga0224511_10002482_pt1 | contig 12462 bp, 3 predicted proteins | sample SF_May12_sed_USG_2_FD_169988 | JGI IMG/M metagenome (GOLD analysis project Ga0224511, IMG submission 169988) | Sediment microbial communities from San Francisco Bay, California, United States - SF_May12_sed_USGS_8_1 | ecosystem: Environmental > Aquatic > Marine > Sediment | place: USA... | reverse complement strand
CAGTTATCAATAACTCTAGAACGAAAGTGTGAACTGCAGCTTGTATCATCCAGAGACATACACGTGATGTCATCCGTCACAGCGTTCGTGCCGTCGATAAAGGCAGCGTACATGTCAGTATCCGCCCCCTTGACTCCACGAAACACCAATCGCCAATCTGTGTGTACAGTTGCTATTGCATTAGGACGCGGATTTTGGATCATTCGAATTTGTATTACTCAATGGTTATTGCATTTCATTCAAATAATGCAACTGTATTTTTGACGGGGCTTGTTTAATGGATATTGAATTACTTATCAACAATTATTAAATTGATATGTTTCGCCTATTGCCTTATGCTGGTACATTTTTGGATATGGTACAACGTGAATATACCATATATCATAAAAGCTCCCTTTTTAAGTGAATAATTTATAAGGCAGCGTACATGTCAGTACCCGCATCCAGAACTCCACGAAACACCAGACGCCAATCTGTATTTACTGTGTCGTTTTTTTTATTCAGCGAATTTTGTATTACGCAATGACTTTTAAATTGTTCAAAGAATTTAGCAATATTCAACTATTGTAATATTTTATTCTACAAAGGCTATTGTAAAACTCAATGCGTATTCGGAGATTGTATTAGTTAACGGCTACTGTATTACTTAACAACAACTATTAAAGTGTTCAATTAAGGATTAAAACGTGTAATTATTTTCTATTTTAGTGGTTGTTTTAATTCAAATGTTTAACCGACAAACAAAGGAAATTTATAGGTTTTCCTTACCGCCTATGCTGTAGTAAATCCAGTCTCCTTCGATAACATTTGGCAGAAGTAACCGCTGTAGCCATGACAACTTACATTCACCGAGGTCCTCGCTAAACAGAAAACTTCTGCACCAAGAGCTGGCTGAGCAAGCGGCGCCACACACCACTGCAGAGTTTGCTGTCTTGGTAACATTGCAACCAGAGCTGAGCAATGTTATGTTCGTGCCACCTGAATTGTATATGGTTGAAGTCGTTGAAGAAGACTTGACGAAATTAAAGATATTTAGGAAAAGAAGCATCCAGCACACCTTTCGATCCAACAAGCTAGCCATGTTTCGTGGAAATTTCTTCCAGCGTTACTGATATGGCAAATATAAACAATGGGCATATTTTAAAATTAATAATTCAATACGTTTTTTTTTCATTATTTCAGCCAGTACAATTCGATAAAGGTGTACAATAGATCGTGCCATATAAAAACACTTACAATTAGTCTCTAGAGGAAGCTAAACAACGGCTAATGGTCAATGTAAGGAAAACTGAATGCATTGTTATATAATTTGTCATGTCATTTACACCCAAACATATTTAACTGTTTGTTTGGTTTCTATAGAGTTGTTAACCAAGATAACAAATAATAATCCATAACATGTATGATTTATGATAGGTTACATAAGTTGTTTTGACATACCGTTAAATATAATATTGTTTAAACAATATAACATAATGCTTATAGATTTAATTTGGATCATGGTTGAATCTCTTTACTTCACGGCATTTTATAATACTACTGAATACTGCTTTGCTACACTAGAAACTAAAATGCAAAAAGTATAAAGGCCAAAATAACTGTATCGTTAGGATCTTACAGGGTTGGCTTAAGCCATGCCGAAATTAATTCAAGTCATGCTCAAAATGCATTTGTTAAGTCGTATTTTTGTTTTGTTATTTAGAAAATGTTTTGTTATAAAATACAAAGACATAAAACAGTCCGCCATTTAAAGTAACCAAAATCCATTTTTCGCTCCCCTGAAAATCAGTATTATGTTATAACCCACGCGGCTTTTACGAAAACGACATCGCTAGGGCATTTCATACCCGTTACGGTGTTAAAGGTTGACGGCTTCTAATATATAAATAAGACACTAAAGTAAAGTAAAGTAATATACAAAGAACGTCCGTTAGAGCGTTTAAACTGAATACACCCACGAAAAATAAGCATCAAGCCCTAATAAAAGTGGCCATATTTTGACCAGCATACATTCCGAACTCTGTATAACATGAAAAAATGCACAGTGCTGGTTTGCAATGCGACATAGTGAGATACAAAATGTATTACTAATATAGTTATTGTGTAAAAATACCGTAGTTAACTTAAGTATGCGTGTGTGCGCGCGTGCTTGCGTGTGTGTGATCGTGCGTGCACGCGCGCATGTGTATGACGATATTTAAAAAATGCTTTACATAACAAATAATTGTTCATACTAATGTAATAGTGTTTTGTTTTGAACAATTAGTTCTATAATCTCGCATAATGTTTTGTCTGCCTCAATTGCAATAGCAAATACAATGCGTTGTAGTGTGCAATAAATCTATTCCGGATTAATTAGCGAATGTTTTAATGCGATGTTTTACTAATTCAATCGATGTTGATAGATTACTCTTGCACGTATTGGTATGGTTAATAAAATGAAGCCATATAGAAGTTTTGTTGATTTGGTTTATAAAAAAATGCATATTATTACTCAGTATCTCAAATATATATTTCATTTATAATATAGAATGCTGGATATAAATATTGGTACAATTGGGCATTGTAGTTCGGGAGCAGAATTATAAAATATCACAAACACAACATTATATTTAGAACTGCATGAGTTTTAGATTAAAATCTATTTAAGACACAGACACAGCTACACTCACAGAAGTGACAAATATGGTTAATATAAATATCAGAATTATACAAGTTATGTAGTTATTGTGTTAGCGTTTACGTCTTTTAGTTTCAGTTGCACTTCAACAAAAGGCGGTGTATGTAAGGATTAGAAATACTCCGCAAGGCGCGGGTCCTGGCGCAGCGTCTGTTCCAGCATCGTGTACTTGTGCGGCGCCTGATCCTTGTGTCTGGAAATCAAAACAAGTATGGATAAACATCAGACGAATTGACACCATAATCGTGTTTCCGCGGCGTCTTTGAACATCTTTCAATTTATAGTATCAGGTTAACGGTATAAGATATCAACAACATGTCGCTAGATTCTGGCAATAGCTAAACTACCATTGGTTACTGCCATTCTTGTTTTTGATCGGCGAATTGTTCATTTATTAATCAATTTATTTAGTTTAGATAATAATTTAAAGATGAGATTAAAACACAGTTGACTATGTTATCTTTTTTTTAAAACGAAACGCATTTCCTGCTTGTGAGACGTTTATTAAATGAATAAGTAGGAAATACTGGACGGGGAGGCGTTCAGACAAACAGAACAGTGTACATGCGTATTTCTATCATGTAGAGACAACTAGATTATATTACAATGTATATTGTTGTTGTTGTTGTTTTTATTGTTGTTGTTATTGCTATTGTTATTGCTATTGTTGTTGTTGTTGTTGTTGATGATGATGATGATGATGTTGTTGTTGTTGTTGTTGTTGTTGTTGTTGTTGTTGTTGTTGTTGTTGTTGTTGTTGTTGTTGTTGTTGTTGTTGTTGTTGTGGAATACTTTACATGCGTTACACGTTAAAAAAACCATGTTTATGCATTTCTTAGCATGACGGACAATTTGATAAATAATTTACCAAAACTATGCTGAATTACTAAACATACAGTATATGAACATGGGTGTCTGTGTGAACTAACGTTAATACGGAGCTCGAGGATGTGTATAAGAAGCCTGGGAGCAGTACTCGCGGTATGCTACCTCGTCGTCCTTCAGCATGTTCACTTTCTTTTGCTGGTACCACGCCTGCTTCTTCTGCAACTTCTGTGTTTCTGGGACACGAGGGGTGTAGTGATTGGTGGTAGATTAATAATTATGTTGTGGGATTGAAATGCATGCATTGAGTTAGACATCTCAAAAAGGGGTCATGGAATATATTGTACTTGAAATTGTACTTCTTGATTACCTTAAATCAATTTATTATTTTGGTCATTGTGTATAATAAAGGAGGCAATACTTTGGAATATATTTAAAAAAAATAGAGCACATTTGTTGAATTTTGCGTAAGATCGCATTTTATTTCACCGAGTGATTCCGGAAACTAATATTTTCACGAGTGGCACAGTCACGAGTGTAAATGTTAATTTCCGGGATCACGATGTGAAATAAAATGCGATATTTCGCTAAATTCAACAAATGTTCTGTTTCTTTCATTCTAATTGCGACTGTTGTTAATTTTAAGACTGTTTTGATCCCCTGTTCAGCCCTCATCAGCTGTAATAAATGACGTCATCAGTAAGGTACATCAGTAGAAAGATAACTTTTAAAACTTCACCGGTTATTTTTCTACTGTAAATTCTTATTCAATAGTCATGAAAGAATAGTGTAAACTGTATACTGCTTAACTGTAACACCTTAACATTTTAAGAGTGTAGCTTCTCGCGAAAACCGTTAGCATATTGTGGAAGTTAAAAAGTTAAAATTTAAGAATGAACTGAATTTATAATTACATAAATTTTAGGAACAATTTCCTGACGTAGGAGTTAAAAAATTAATTACATTTAATCGCAAGTGTGAATGCTCAACAAGAGGAGAAGTAGAATGGGGAAACACTATAATGTACATTATTACTCTACATTAGAGCAACGTAACTTTAAGTTAGATGTTAATTTGAATGAGAAATGTGGTAAAATATAATAAACCATCTCTACGGTTTTGGCATTAGAATTTTTTCTGATGGATACATTATAGTTGACACACTTAACGTGAATAGCAATAATTTGCAAAAGCGCTCTTCCATTCTATGTGTTTCGAATACTTAACAAATATAATTTAATAAAAAGGTTGAAAAAACTGGTTATTATATCGGCAACCCGAAATTACAGACACCGTTACGAAAATAGTGAAACAGAAAATGCCAGTTTTCGTTTTGGACTTAAAAATGCCCATGGTTTTTTAACTCATGCAGTAAAACATGAACACACCCTCTTTCACCGATTGTTCTTGGCTTTTGTTGCGCTTCTGGCCGTACACAAAGATGTCCAGCTGGACACGGTCTTCCAGGGTATCGCGAACCTCCTTCTACGACTTGCGGCCACATTTCATGCACTTTGGCTCCCGATCTAGATAGCCGTGACAACATCGTCTCGTACAGCCTAATATGATTTTGACAGCAAGTTAGAGTCCACTTGTAACTGCATCAACACTTGTCGCCAAGTTGTCTTACATATAGACGATGTTTAAATACTATTTCAGAGCATCTGTTTATTACTTAATGTATATAGAAACTAGAACCGTCGTTACAATGCATTATTTTGTTGACCTTCCCTTTGAGTGGTTTGATATGTAAAACTTACACTGTTTCTTTGATGTTAAACCGAGACACCTACACGTTATTTTGCACATATTAGTATATGTCGCAGGGTGTCTGGTGGTTATTTCGTCTCGAAGACTAAATTGTGTATGGTTCTTTTTCAATTCTGTGTGTTTGTAGTAGAAGAAGTTGGGTCTTTTTTCAGAATGTTCGGTCATTCTTGATGGCGTCTCCATATGTTTCATGAGACAATTAACTTCGACCGTCTAAACGAAAACATCGTTTCCCCACTCTTATGACTTTTAATACTGTTATACAACATAACACTTGTAAGTAGTTTTTCAATGATTAGGTTATTAATGTATGTTGTATTGTGCATATATTTGTCTCGTTGAGATGTGTATTTGTTGAATTATGTTGTAACCATACAACTATATACACTATGTGTAGTTATGAGTTATACATTTAGGTTAAAAACTGTGTCGGATGATTTTGGTATAAAACTACTGTTTAATTTGTGCGTTTTACATGGTTATATCACGGTGGCCAGCCCATAAAGCAGCGCTCGTGGCTTCACCTGTACACATCTCAATACTTTGCATGACACAGTTCATATGGTACCGTCATAACACTTTGCTCGCCCCAGTGGAACTTCTCGATGATCCACGTGGTCTGGTAGTTTTGCACGCGGTTGTAGCGCTTCTTCTGCTGGCTCCGGTAGTTAAATATGGCAAATACGTTGTGTGTGTTTTTAAATCGCAACTGTGTGAGAAAAAAATATCTAAAGTGGCACGGTTTTAATTTTGCTAAAACTGTATAGGATTTCGTAGATAAAACGTTATAAGAGTGTATTTCATTTTATACTAATAAAATACATACATGTAAACGTTTTAAATTCTTGTTCTGTTTGATGAAATGTGATTCTTGGGGACTTCTTTTGCTCTCAGTTTTGTTTACAATGTCGGCCCACATAGACCAAGATGTGTATGTCTCTGAACCAAAAATAAACCAGTCGAATGCAATAACCTTATTGATATGTGTACCATAGAGAGGCTTTTTTAAAAGCAAGTGTTTAAACCTAGTGCTTCAAACCGGCAAGAAGATTGTTCAAAATACAGGTTTATATCACCTAATATTTCTGTTTTCAAATCAAAATTTTGGCAATCTCCTTATATTGTAAAATATGAATTTTAAAAGCTTTCTATCAATATAAATATCATAAAAATCGGCCTACAAATAAAAAAGTTATCATGATTTAAAAATTGTGCTGCTATAAAATGAATGTAAAGTTGGTTTCTTTCTGCCAACCAGTAAATCAGCTAAATTTAGGTAGCAGGTGCTTGTGACGTCATCCGTGAACTGGCCTATAGAACAACTTCTATATTTGTCTATGACAGTTAAAGATGCTAGGTCTGTATCTTTTTACCCTTATAATCGGTCACGAATCTTGCAATATTTTAAGTATACTAAATAAATTATAATGGTAAAAGGAATTGCAAACTTTTGACAAAAAAGTAAAAACACAACAACAACAGAACAAAACATCAAACATAAAATCTCTTATGGAAGCCGGAGATTGAACCCGGGAGCTCTTGCACCCAAAGCGGATGCGTTACCACTGCACCACCGAGTCAACTGAGAGTATAGATTGTAGTCAAGCCGTTTTACTGTTTTGATGCAATGGTTCGAAACGTAAATAAACAAATGTGCGGGCCAGACATTTTCATCAAATACATTTTTTTCTGTAATATTTTTACATGCATAAATAACTATATTTGGCAGTTTCTAATATTTACGGGAGTCGGTTACGCTGCTTAAATATAATTAAAGTGTAAGATGTAAACAGTTCTGACCTAAAAGATACAGACATAGCATCTTTAAAGAAACATAACGATACTATACTGCAAAGGAGAGCGAGAAAAAAAATCATAGATGTAGTAAATATTTAGTAGAAGTACTAGTGCAGCTGTACTCTATAATTATGTACTGAACAACAACACACAACGTCTTTTGCAATGCCAGGCGAGCGTTGTAATGACGGTAGAGCAGTTAAGTACGTGTATGCCATACATGCAAATGGTATAGTGACAATGAACAGTGGCATATAATCAGCGAACATTGTATTGAACACAAACGCTTTTCCCACGATGTGAATATTCTTATGTAAAATGTGACATGACCGACTGATTGAAGACTGGATGACTAAAATCCAAGAGCCCGTGTGTAAGGTGGCAAGTCACAAGCTAAATATCGGACAATATTCAAATAACAGTGAATAAACCACCAAACAATCAATAGAGATAGTATGATGATAGAACAATAAAAACATAACAAGTTGTCTTCTTGTGATACACAAAGTTTAAAACATAGCCATAATTATCTTTTGATTTTTTAAATAAATAAATGATATAAACACCAATAGGTCGCATTAAAGAGTCAAATCCTTACACATTGCATGTACTAAGTTTACTCGTGCGTTCAAACTTACCGATGTTTCTAAGATCTTGTTGTGTGCAAACACCATCGCGCATACGACAGTTTTTTTTGCGTTATACTAACACGAAATGTATTATTTCAACCACCAAAACAGCCTACAAAATGTGCATATGAACAATATATTATATAAAACATCAAATTGTAAACGGTGCTGCTAATATCACACACCCATGCCAGTCTACTTTTGTCCTATCGTGTGCAATTCGTCCATACGAATCCATTTCGTTACTAATTAAAATTTGCAGATACTGTTTCAATTTGTAGGCAATATTCAGTATGTTTAAGAAGCCGATTTACGTAGTCTGTATTTATTAACAAAACTATTTACATGAATAATTTTCCATGAATTTCTTTACAACATTGTATTGAATTTTACCCTGCACTGATAAGAGTAGGCACATCTTTTGCAAATACATATTTTTTATTGAAATAGGATATCATTTAAAAACTTCATAAAAAATAAACATTTTAACAATATCAACTCATAAAGTGATTTCTTAATTTACACAAGTGTTTACTCAAAACATTGTATATTTAAGTAGAATATAGAAAAGTATTGAAGCTAGCGTCCTCCAACTTAACGGAGAGTTTTTGTTAAACTTATTGAACAAAAATCGCAATGAAATCTGCGGTCCCCATACCTGAAATAAATAATATATAACGCCATTATTAATATAGTTTTAATTTAATTTTTGTGTTTTTCTTCTCCATGAGCACTGTTAAAATGTAATTGTATTTTACAAATGCTAATATTCTAATAAATTTACAATATCAGTACAAATGCAGTGTAATAATTAGCATGCACATTCAATGAGTAAATACCCCAAATCTGAAGAAATAGGGGCTTGAAAGTAATGACGGTCGAATTGATAGTCTAAGATACTTTCAACGTTGCAATCATTATTGATTGTATTTTAACAACCAAACAAAAACCTACTTACTAAAGCATATACCAATGCGTTAATTAATATTTAATAAGACTAACAGAATTCTACCTGACATGGTTTCAGGCACCCCGGGGCCTTCCGATGTCGCATAGAAGATTTGTGGGGGACTAGCTGGGTTGTCATAGGTGCATGGTTTTACGCCAGGTTGTGATACAACTAGGTATATTATATCAGTCGCGCACACGTTCCACGGTGACGTCTGTATGTAGAAACGCCTATCGCTACCAACACTGCAATAAAACAGTTTAACACTGTATCCCGCTATATAGTCTGAGTCCTAAAGAAGTATACTTTGCATGAAGAGAATAGAAGACTCCGTTCATTTTAAGCTAATAAAAATCATCATTATCGGACATAGTTAATGTGTCCACTTAAAGGGCAGGTGTACGATCTTTTTATCAATGATTTTGTAAATAAAATTATATCAATACAAACGGTATTTTAACGTCAATCAGAATGAAATAATTACATATAACTAAAACATTTTGTAAAATACATCAAAAAAGAATACACGATATGTTTCGGGATCCGGATGTATACATGCGGATTATTCCGCTGAGAGGTAAATAATATATATCACGGTTAATACGCATTTTTCGGCATTAGGTTTTGTTAACGGTACACTTACTTTTGTGTTTTGCACTAGACGTTGTCAGTATGGCTGTTTTATTTTGTGGTCATTAATCAAATGTAAATATTTTCAAACATGCACATGCCTTCATAGCTTAAATTGTTTGGAATAGTTTCTATACACTGTACAAATCTAAATGAATGCAAAAGTAAGCATTTTGCAACTATGAAAAATAAATGTATAAAGCTATTGCGTTCATAATCACCACACAAACGGACAAACACGTTCATGCGGGTTATGCTGTTATGCGGCATAACATCGCATGACGCAATCTTAACATTGAAAGTAAATCTTTACAACCAGCTACATTTAAATATAGTTTTGTTTTTAAAAGGCAAGTGTTAAGTAATTGTCGAATTCGTTTAAAAGTATAGTTAACAAGGAAAACGATTAAAACAAAAATAACATACCCAGCCAGGCTAAAGTAGTCGTGACTGATTTCTGTCAGAAGGTGAGTCCAGGTGGACGACAACATTCTCGAAGGGTGGAACCAGTCATCCATAGTACTTCCGGTTCGGTTGAACACGATATTGGCAACCTCATCCCGCCCGCTGTACACGCTTAATTTCACCTGAAACCCTTCTGATATCATTTTACTGTTTTTAACTATCCATCTGGTAAGCTGGGTATATGTTCAACGTGTATTGAAGCTGTTAACTGACATATCGACGCCCCATCGCACATGGCGTCATGCCGGACTTGATGTGTCGGCCTATTCTTTGTTTTCATATGTCAACTGTCTTTATGCAAATATATACTAAACATCATCCTAATTGTTCGATAATTGGCCAGTAATATTTAAATGTCGCAGTATATATTGGATATTATAGTAAAAATTTAGTCAGGCGATACGTCAATTTCGTAGGCCGAACAGGGGGCTGAAATTAAATTGTATATACCCGGGTATACGACAGTGAAGTCCAGTCATCCAGAACGGTAGAACGAAAGTGTGCTCTGCAGCTCGTATTGTCTAGCGTCATACACGTGACGTCATCCGTCACAGCGTTCGTGCCGTCGATAAAGGCAGCGTACATGTCAGTACCCGCCCTTTTGACTCCACGAAACACCAGTCGCCAACCTGTATGTACAGCGATTTTGCATTTTAACCAATGTATGCAGTATTCTGTAGATGTTGCATTTTGTACGGTTATGCCATTGTATTTAACACATGATATTGCATTATTTAACGACTATTGCATTTTTAAGGATTTCCCATTATTTAACGGCAACTGTACTACTCAACAACGGCTATTACATTAAACTAGAGCTATTGCGTTGTACGGCGTTTGCATTATTCAGCAAGTACTACACTATTCGACGGCTATAGCGTTATACTAGAGGACTTTGTTAAACCTTTTGGCAAAACTTCAAAGCAAAATAAAAAACAATTTAAAAAAAAATATTTGTAACATAAAAATGTTTTTCTTACCGCCTATGGTGTAGTAAGTCCAGTCTCCGTCGGTAACAGTTGGCAGAAGTAACCGCTGTAGCCATGACAACTTACATTCAATTTGACTTTTGCTAAACAGAAAACTTCTGCACCAAGAGCTGGCTGAGCACGCGGCGCCACACACCACTGCAGACTCGACAGCCTTGGTTACATTGCAACCAGAGCTGAGCAAGGTTATGTTCGTGCCACTTGAACTGTATATGGCTGAAGTCGACTTGACGAAATGAAAGATATTTAGGGAAAGAAGCACCACAAACACTCTCCGATTAGACCATATTGCCATGTTTTCTGGAAGGGACTTCACATTGTGTTATGTTTTAATTACAGGTTATACCTGGTTGACACTTAATATTCAATTAATTGAAATGCTTCATTGAATGGGACATCAATACATTTCACAAGAATTAAAATATCAAAGCAGGAACGTACTTGGGGCTAATGAAATGTTCAGTGTAGGGGAAACTTTTCTTTTATACAACTTGTAACGCCATTCGCACACACATAATAAACAAATAAATTATTCAGTTGTTTGGTATGATTGTAGCGATAACAAAGAATAATCGAAACCAAACTTATTTGCAAATGTTGTTTGTTTTACTCTTTTTTTGGATGGGGTCACCGTGTTCGTTTGCAACAATTTTCTTTGAACATTTATATAATTTATATACAGTCATATTGCTTGTTCATCTCCCTTGTATTTCGTAGTACGTTGGAAAAAAGATGTCCTACATGTATTTATATTTGCTTTTTTTCCCTAAAAACTTATTTGATTCCCACGCGGCTATAACACGACATTTGATTACTTCATAAAAGAACGTCTATTTGTCAGCGTAATGTCAATTGATCAAGAGAAAACGGCATCACCGGTGCATTTCACACAAGAAACGCTATTAAATGTTAAATAGCTAATAAAATTACTACCACATTTCACTTGACTAAGAGTGATATATTAATATGTCTTATAGTATTGTGAATTTAAAGGGGTTAAGTCAAATTAACCAGAAATATTTGAATATAAGGACTTTTTATCGTGCGTTTACACGGCATGAACGCTACGACAGGGGTTTGAAAAATATATATATTCTGTCGGAGCGTTTTTCTGAATACAGGCACAAACAATAAGAATCATTCCTTAAAAAGACAGATTTGGACCAACAAATTTTGTGTAGTTCATTTGACATGAAACAAAACACAATGCTGATTTTAACGCAGCTGATTTAACTCAGTACCATATAAAATGTTATTTTTAAATGTTCTTGTGTGAAATCGCAGTATGTATTCAGCCTTATTTAAAAACGTGTTTACATTTTAAAAAAATGAAGCATATATTGTTGTACTGTATTTTTCTGAACCATTAGTTCCATAACATCGGATTCTGTTTTTCCTGCTCAATATTAAATAACACAAAGAATGCGTTTCTGTGTGCAATAAATTTATTTCGGATTAATTAGTGTATGTGTTTATTGCTATGTTTTACAAACTAAATCGATATTGACAAATTACTCCTGCATGTTTTAACTTCGTTGACAAACTCACTCAAAGTAACTACTCGTTGGTATTTTTTTCTTATTGAGAATGTTAGTGGTGGTAAAATAAAGCAATATAAGACTTATGTTCTTGTGAGCTCAAAGGAAAGAACAATTTCTTTTCCTAAATGAATACAACAATGGCTCAACAATGATGTTCATTAGGTTTTTAAAAAATCCATACGATTAC
>Ga0224511_10002481_pt1 | contig 12463 bp, 5 predicted proteins | sample SF_May12_sed_USG_2_FD_169988 | JGI IMG/M metagenome (GOLD analysis project Ga0224511, IMG submission 169988) | Sediment microbial communities from San Francisco Bay, California, United States - SF_May12_sed_USGS_8_1 | ecosystem: Environmental > Aquatic > Marine > Sediment | place: USA... | reverse complement strand
TGTTGTGGTCTGCCCAGAGAGGAGCTTGTGTGGCAAACACCATTAGAAGTGATTATTGGAGATCGATCGACAATTTATGGTTTAAATCTTCTGCGTATTGTGTTTCTCCTAAGCATCTGGACCCTTCCGGAGATTACATGTCGTGAAAGGCGTGTTAACATTACGTGACGCGTGTCTGCTGGTAACTGGCATTCCGATAGGTATGGAACGGCTAGTCGTCCAGCTTATTGAACGGTTTTATTGACATCGACCTTAAATTACGTGATTTCACATTGATTTTGCAAAGGGACTATATGACTTCTATGCTTCCACTATTGACTTTTCTATTTTATTTCCGTTAACTTTTTTAAACGTTTGTATAATTAAAAATCCTCACATGTTTAATAAAGATCGGTTAATTAAATAATTATTAAATAATTATATATAACGAAGTATAACATAATTGTTATGAAATCCGGGCTCACTTATTCTCTCACTTGCCATGCATAATCAGTGTCATATTGTGCTTACCATCCACTTAAGATCCATCGAACGGCTACAAAGCCGTCTTGGTAGCAAATGAAAACAGTCACTAGACTAACAAATTGGCCATTTCTCACTGTGACAGATCAACTATATATAACTACTACTTCTGATTCATTCTGTGTTCAGGAAGATAGTGGAAGTTTTTGCTTTCTCTGATGTTGAATTATGATGCAGCATTAACATGGCTAAGACAAAGGCTGGACATACACCGCAAATATAAACTTCCTGAAGACGGGAGTATCATGTTTCTACAACGGAAACCCAACAAACCTCCACAATTTCTGGCTAATGCTTGTTAATTAACACGAACCAAGCAAAGACCTGGTGGACTTCGCTTTGTTCGCTGGTTGATATTATTCTCAACAATGATTAATGTAGCACTTTATATGATTGACCGATAATACATGCATAGTTCCTCTTTGGTGTTATTATTAATGCCTTTTTTAGGCCTAAAGATGGAATAAAACTGGCTTAAAGTTGTGTTCATTTATAATTGTATCCGACATGTGGTCATATCTCGTGTGTATATCTTGGTGTGTATGTGTTTTCAGCTTTTACAAAAACTTCTCTTTTATGCTTTGTTTTTAAATAACTTTAAAGTAACAACAATTCATGTATAGCAATTTCCAACAACACACACAACTTTAACGCTTCAAAATTCCCCATTGGTGATAGCTTTATATTCGGTAACTTTGTTACGTGCGTCCGCATGCTGACAAGAGACCTTTCATCCAAACCTTTTACACGAATTCCCACCACAATTTTCTGCTTCTATCTCATAATAACCTGCTACTAAACACCATTCTAACAAGAGACCGTTCGTTCAAACCTTTTACACGTATTTCTACCAACGTGTTATGCTTCTATCACATAACTAACCGCTACCAAACACTATCTAAATCCCAACAGACTATAGTCGTTCCCCATTTATGCATGGCTAGTTGAATCTTGCAATTATTGATATCATTGGTGGCCAGCCAAATACAGCCATTTACAAAGGGTGGTCGAATCGCTGAATTGCCCATAAATGTATCGGTGTTTCTAGCGAATTACATCGGAATTAACGACAACATAAATAAACTGCTGGCAACAGTCTGGATCATATATTCATCAAAATTATGTAATAGCATGTCTCGAAGTGCTGACGAAATTACAAAACAATCATTTTTCGTAAACATTCAACGGAAAAATATACAAGTATTTCATGCACAGGAGAAGTCTGTAGACTTTCCGAAAGCCATGACTCAATGTTTGTATTTGTTGTGTTTACGGTCATATCAATGGATTATGTTATTTTTATTATCTATGATGTTTTAGAATGAAACCTCAGGTTTTCAATATTGTAAACTGTATCCTTATTAAACATTAGAATATATTAACATCAAACTTACATGCAATATACCACAGTAAAACACACATCATACAAAGCTAGGAGTCCCTCTATCGGCGCCAATAAACAGTGCACAGACACCCACGCAATCAGAGACCCATGAGACTCAGGCATACATTAAACATAGTTGATTCCTTAGAAACATAAGTCCGACTGAAAAACGCCTGATGAAAGTTACATCAGAAGATAACTCGTTCATCCACCAGGGTAAATTATGTGATTCTTGTGATGTTGGTGCTTCCAGAGAAACTGGTTTTGAGGATCAACAATAGAATGCGTTCATATAAACTTACAAAATATCGACATATTCTACAAGTTTTTTAAAGTCCGTAAAAAATGTCTATGATAAAAACGAAATAAAGATGGCGTGGAACTGGTTCTTTTGCATGTTCATACCTAAAATCCATGATAATATTTAAATGCGCATATCGAGCTGTGTGGTCGGAAAAACGGGATTTCTGCCTACAATCTCGAACACAGTTTAGAAGTTACAAAATCCATTACTGCAGCAAAGCAATATGCATAAATGTGTTATACATTTGTAAGACGAATAAACCATGTTACGTCATTTATACAATTTTGGCGACGGGAGATCGATTCAAAAATCAGGAAGAAGCAATATGGTCATCTAGGAATAATGGCTCCAAGGAACAGAACATGCATCCGATTTGTTCTCGGTAATATAATGTTTAACAAACATTACAAATTTATTGACACAACATTGCCAAAATAGAAAACAACTTGCACATGGCGATAGAGGGGTACTCTTTAATGATGCTATGCCTATATCTTTTGGTCAGAATTGTTTACATCTTGCATTTTAAGCATACTTAAGCAGTAAAACCAACTCGCATAAATATGAGAAACTGCCAAATATAGTTATCCGTTTATGTTAAAATATTTCATCAAAATGAATTTGTTGAAAATGTGTGCCTGCAAATTTGGCGTTATTTATTAACGTTTCGACCAATTGCCTTGAAACAGATAACTAGCTTGACTACAAACGATAAGTTAAGTTGACTCAGTGGTGCAGATGTAACGCATCTGACCGCGGTGCAATCTCTCTTGAGGTCCCGGGTTCAATTATTATTAAATCTTTTCGTAGCATATTGTAGTAATACGTATTCGGAAGCACAGTACAACATACGAGGCGCGCACATCCTGCAGCATCGCTAGTCGCTCATTACTGTGGTCATCACGGAATAAGGAGTTCCATGCTCCATTACAGAAGCATTCAAAAATGCAATAAAACACGTCATAAACAATACATAGTGTACATGTCCATCAACTCGCTTGTTGTGTGTAGAATGTATGTACGTGTCAATTGTCCTTCTTGCTTCACATTTTAAATCTAGGAAAGAATGTAAACAAAAAGAAGAAATATACGAGGAAATGTGCAATAAGCAGGCAAAATGAATTGGAGCCTCGGAGAAAAAAGTGCAAAGCAAAAACATGGAGCTGTTGTGAGAGATTGGGTGTAGAGGCGTCGTTGCTTGTCTCATACCGGAGAAAATGCATGATCAGAATTAATGATACCGATGAACCATATTCTACTACCATTAATTATTATTGTGCGATTGTGTTATCTTTAATGTTTCTTCTTTTAGTTAACTGCCTTGATAATGTAATAGCAAATCTGAGTGCACGATTACAAATGCTTTTTCTGTAAAAAAGACAAATGGCAATTTCTGTGAACAACAAATCGAAAGTCTGCGTACAGGCTATAATCAAGAACCTCGGTGTTGTTTTACTTTAATACTAATGAAAAGCGGTTGATGTTCTAATGACCCAACTTGTATCTAATTGTTAAGGCATGGAACGTCTGAGGGCTACTTCCCCAAGTCTTTGCCCTTAAGTAAACCACCGTTCGTGCTAAAAGCAGTTTTAGTTTAAACGCAGATATTTATTGTTCTTGTCGTTTTAAAAAAAATTAGTAGAAAAACAGATTTATTTGAACCAGGTATGGCAATGCTGACTACAACGAAACACGTACATACACTCCAAAGTTATCAATCTAGTTTTTAATTTGTTTTAGTTTGAAATACATGTAGGATATATCAACTCTATATCTTCTTTATCCGACACATAACCTCAATTGTGTTGTTTCGTTTTGGAATTTCGACAGAAATCATTCATACACAGTATGCTTTCTGAGATTCGATAGTTCCCATATTTTGTGGGGGGTCTAACACTTTACTGTACATTAATTGAAAATTGAGCTAACAAATGCGTGGTTGTACATGTTATTGTAGTAACTAAACTGTATTTTCTTCAGTCACATATGAGTATTGTTATATTTTAACATGCCAATATTTTAAGTTAAATGCTTACGGTCGAACAAATATAGGTAAAATAACAGCCAAAAAGGTCAATATGTTAGCGAAAATATTCATAAGCATGCACTGTATGGGACTATGGACAGCGTGCTTAGTTAGTGTTTAGTGGTTTTGGTTTCCAGACCAGTGTTGGCATTATGTTAGTTAGCAGTCGGTAATTCCGATGTAATTTCCTAGACACAGTCATACATTTATGGGTAATTCGGCAATCCGTCCGTCCTTTGGAAATGCCTGCATTAGGCCGGACACAAATATTATCAATAATTGCAAGATTCGATTAGCCATGCATATATGAGAGACGAGAACACTCGCGGGAACTTCTAGACTGCATTTGGGAGATAATTAATTGTAGACGAAAAATATTCTGTGATAGACTGCTATAGACAAGATGCATACTAATTGTCAAGATGCAATCCGTACTGAAAATTGGCCGTTTATGTCATTAAAATATTATGCTTCTCTGGACGTCTGTTTGGACGTAAGAAACTACACAGTGACGACAGTTTCACTTGCACAAATTCTATAACCTGTTTGTGATCAATCGTTATATTTAACCTTGAAATATAAATGATTTAAATAACATATAGATCGAAACATACATTAAAGTTATTGCAGTTAGATTTCTAAACAGCATTTGACTCAGTGCTCATCGCCTAACTCAATTCTCACATGCCGTGGTGCCTTGATATTCAATCGAAAATAGTTTAGAATGAAAAACAACTTTCCTGAAGAAAAGACGCAGTTTAATTGTAACACTCGAACGTGTTTATTGTTGTGTTACCGTCGTCGTCTTGCAAAATGAAACTAAGTATTAAGTATCAATGCTGAAATGACGACTTAGCACAATTAAGTCAATCATACTTTGTGAATAACATAGTATCTACTACAACTTTTACCTAACACTTCGTTATGTCAAGTCAACTTGGCTGGCGTTAAATGAAAGCGTACCAAATAACATATGCTTGCACATGAACGCAAATACATCCCTAACTCAAATTTTGATAGTTAAACACGCTTGTCATTGCTTTATAAAGAAAATGAAGGTATAATGATTACGGATACATTTCAAAGTGTTAAATATCACGTGATTCATCAGATAAGTTAAATAATGTGGGAACAATTCTAATCCTGGGTTGAGTGCATTTCCCTGCAAAATGTCATTAATAACAAACTCGTTTATCCTAGTATCAGATATTTAGGTCGTTTAAGAAACAATTTTAAAGTAAAGAAAGTGCAATAAACAAGCCGCTTTAGCAACAATAATGTTCCTATTGCTACTTAATACACGTTCTCTTAGTATTGCAACAAATGGCAAATACCTATTCTACATGGGTATTCAATTTCTTCTACCGGTAGATAGTATGTTGTTTAGCTTGCACTTCAGTAGTAAATGTCGTGTCATCTTTACAGGATCTCATATTTCTGTGATTTAATGACAACATTTAGGTTTTAATCTAAAAATAGTGTTTTTAAACTGTGCGTGTTGTCACAGCGACACAGCGACACATTTTTATGCCAACAAGGGCGCCAATTATGATATAAGATATAAAAGAATTTCACAATGAAACATTCATTCAAACACAAGTCTTAAAATGTGTTGGTTAATTCTTGATGTCGTGTTTACTTTAATAGTATACAATAGTAGTTAATATCCGATAGGTTAGTATCGAACATTCGTTTATTTTTTGCTATTTGAGTTTGTTATTAGTATGGCGTGTAGAGCAATGATATACCTTAATTTAAGTGTTGCTAACGAAGCAAAGTGTAAACGCATAATCCCGTTTTTACCAGCATTTCTTTTTTTGTATAGTATATACCACGTATCCTGACGTTTCTCAGTTTCTTTAGAAGAACCAAGAAGTAGCCGAGACTCGCCAATTCCAAAGTCACATCACATTCCACACTGGCGATCTGATGGATCCCAAGGGTGCAGTGTATGTGGTTGATGGTGTCTTTTATTGCCTTGAAATGTCGCAGGCAATGGGGCACGCAGTGCCGTAAGAAAGCGCAATCTGACCTTGGTCGGAGAAGTCCAATAAAACTGAAACATGCGTATTATCAGGACGCCTGATGTACCAAACAATAATGGCATCAATATGGTGTCTGTCGTTATGTGCTGTGAACGAAGTAGTTGCGTATCTTTGTTCGTTGCATATTATGTTGAAAATATCACATGTGACATTTTACTTTTTAAAGTCATGAGTGTATATGTATATTTCGATTCTTGTGTTTGTACATTGTGTGAGTCGGTACTTACAGTGATTTACATTTTCAATATAAAATACAAATAAAATAAACCTGTCTCGTTTTTACGATCTTGGGTAGTATTTTACAACAAGTAAATGCAAAGCCTCTTATGCAAAAATATATTGCCAAATGTCCACTTCGAGTAGGAATGATTCTGCACATTGTACTAAGACATTGCTTTTAAAATTTGATCAGTTTCAAGTCATTGCTGTTGATAACAATATGTGTGTCATCATGTGAAGTTTTATTGTCGCGAAATGCTTATTTAAGTCAATTATGCTTTCCTATTTTTAATTTAAAAACAAAAAATACATGATGCTGATAATTGATAACATGTACCTGTTTGAACCGACATACTTGCTTGTTTCTTTCAAGCTTTTTTCCCCGGATATCAGAATTGCTTTTTCTGTAACTGGAATCGAGTTGCTGTCTCCGAAATGGTCTGGCCTGATGTAATATGATTTATTTGGCTTACAGCTGTATACATATATTTAACCAGTATGGGGTTCTCTTGGTAATTTATAGTTTCGGGCACACTAGATGAATGTAAGTAGGAGGCTTTGATGTTAGGGTCTAGAATTACAACATTGATAGCAATGTCATGGAACTGCTAGTACCTATTTTAATCAAATCACAAATATTAGGTCACGTGTACGTTTCTACATACTGTGACAAGTAAACGACGAGTTCAAAGACCAGCTCGGCAGTGGGACACAAACTGTCTGTCAAGCACAGCGTACGTTTTAGACTCGCAATATGCAGTATATTATATAAATATTCAGCATAAGCTATTTCGGATCTGTGCAATATATATCTTTTTCTCGACAACAAATACATCTCAATAAGTGCACACATTAATTTGCAATACTAACCGACACAAATCGCCAGATGCTATGAACAATTACGGGGAGTTTTGTTTTGCAGTTTGTCTTCATCTTCCTGACTGCGTGTCTGCTACAGACCTGCTGTAATCCTAACAATGATGAATGGGCGCGGATATTGACGGGACGAAAATATCTGCTGGACAAACGTATGGAATGTCTGCACCATAACACGACATAAATAGCTTGTGCAATAGATGTGCAGAATAAACAAAGCCGGGTGTCCATTTCTCCATATCGTTTTATATTATATAAATTGAAGAGTTGTTCGAAGAAAAATATGCTGCAAACAATGTAGACAGGTCACGTTTAATTGCACCATGACAAAATGGCCCGTACATATATGTGTATACATGCTGAGTAGTTACATCAAGCCCAATTGCATATACCGTTCCGATAGAAAATTCGGATATTCTTCGTAAATTGACACATTACCATTTATATTTCTCTGTTCATTATTATAAATGCATTTACGTAGCAGCCAGGCAACAACATTAATTATTGGCAACATATAAAATAAAAATAAGTCATATTGTTTGCATATGTTTTGAACGGCAGATAAATAACTGCTATGAACAAGTTTTTCTTCCAAAGTAGTATTCCTTTCATACTTATGAATTCTTTTCCCGTAGCGTACACATTGACATTTAGATGTTCTTTTTTACTCTAAAATAAAATAATTGTGTCTACTATCAATTTTTTATTGAGACCAATGTAATGCAAAAGTAAATTTAATACAAAATAACAACGCTTTCTTTTTTCCGAACGATGTTAACACGCGCCTTCTTAGGAACAATACTGAAGAACTTCTTTTTTCTTTGTTGCTTCCCGGGTCGATACGGGAGCGGTGTCAAGCTGGCTTGCGTTGTTGTGTTCTGCCCAGAGAGGAGCTTGTGTGGCAAACACGATTAGAGGTGATTATTGGAGATCGATCGACAATTTATGGTTTAAATCTTCTGCGTATTATGTTTCTCCTAAGCATCTGGACCCTTCTGGAGATTACATGTCGTGAAAGGCATGCTAACATTACCTGATGCTTGTCTGCTCGTAACTGGCATTCCGATAGGTATGGAACGGCTAGTCGTCCAGCTTATTGAACGGTTTTATTGACATTTACTCAAATTACGTTATTTCACATTGATTTTGCAAAGGGACTATATTACTTTTATGCTTCCACTATTGACTTCTCCATTTTATTTCCCTTCACTTTTTAAAACTTTTGTATAATGAAAAAATATCAATAAATTATATTTTTCATAATTTATTTATAAATTATAATAATTAATAAAGATCGTTTAATTAAATAATTATAAATAACGAAGTATAACATAATTGTTATAAATTCCCAGCTCACCTATTCTCTCACTTACCATGCATGGTCAGTGTCATTGTGCTTACCATTTACTTAAGATCCACCGAACGGCTACAAAGACGTCTTGGTAGCAAAGTAAAAGTGACTAGACTAACAAAAGGCCGATTCTCACTATGACAGGTCAACTAACTACTATTTCCGATTCATTCCGTGTTCGGGAAGATAGTAGAGCTGTTGCTTTCTCTGACGTTGAATCATGATGCAGCATTAACATGGCTAAGACAAAGGCTGGACACACACACTGCCAACTGTATCATGTTTCTACAACGAACCCCAACAAACCTCCATCATTCCTGTATAATGCTCGCTTATTAAGAAGAAACAAGCAAAGATTTGCTTTGTTCGCTGGTTGTTATTAAAGCAGCCGTCCTCCAGATGCTCAAAACAATGGAAAAAATAACGGTTAATACTGGTCATGTTCAGTGGAGAAAACTATTATTACTGACCCCTTAATTCAGTTGGCAAATCGTTGGTAAAACATCGTTTTGTTTTGCATAATCTACTGCGTTACTAACGCAGTAGCCGTTATGTATAGTAGGAATATCCCGATGGCAGAAAGGCGAATTGTCTGTTTTCAAAGCAAAAAAAAATGAAAATATCTAGGTTTTTTATTTCTAACAACTATTATATATTATTTGAAGAGATATTTTGAAAAATATTGTAACTAATGATTTTAGTATATTCTGGAGGACAGCTGCTTTAATCTCGATAATGATTAATGTAGCACCTTTTATGATTGACCGATAATATAGTTCCTATTTGGTGTTTGTTATGATTTATACGTTTTATTAGGATTAAAGATGGATCTTTCGTTTAAAGAGCATACTAGGAAACATGAAATGTGGACCATAAAACTGGCTTAAATTTGTACTCATTTATACAAATGTATCCGACGTGTGGAAGTATCTGGTGTATAATGTCCGTGTGTTTTTCCTGCTTTTAAAAAGGAATTCGCTTGTATGCCTTGTTTTTTAAAAACAACTTCAATGTAACTACAATAGACAATGCCCTCACGCATTTCTAAAAAAAACTAACAACGCTTCAACTTTCCCCACTGGCCATATCTTTGTATTCAGTAACTTTGTTTCGTGCGTCCGCATGCTGACAAGAGATCGTTTGTCCAAATCTTTTTACACCTATTCTTCCACAATATTCTGCTGATATCTCATAATAACCCACTACCAAACACCATCTAAAATCCCAACAGACTATAGCCCTTCCCCATTTATGCATGGCTAGTTAAATCTTGCAATTATTGATCTCATTTGTGGCCAGCCAAATACAACCATTTACAAAGGGCGGTCAAATTGCTGAATTGCCCATAAATGTATCGCTATGTCAAGCAAATTCCATCGGAATTATTGACTAAATAAATTAACTGCTGGCAAAAGTCTGGATCATATATTTATCCAAAATATTTAATAGCATGTCTCAAAACGCTGGCGTGATCTAATATCAACTATACACAAGTGACAAAATAAAACAAAAAACATCATTGTTCGTAAACATTGAACTAAAAAAATATAAAGGTATTTCATGCTGATGGTACACAGGAGACGTATGTACACTTTCCAAAAGCCATGGTTAAATGCTTATATTAGTTGTGTTTACGGATTATGTTATTTTTATTGATTGTGATGTTTTAAAATGGAACGGCAGGTTTAAAATTATGTCTACTGCATTTGTTGGCTTGCCGTTCACGGCAAGCCAGTATTGTTTTGGAAAGGTATTTCCGGTTTGAAGTTTCCCTGCTTTCTAATTTATGCATGCGAATGGAGAGGGGAGCCATTCGAGTTTCGGGCGGTTCCGATATTATTACGTAAACTACCGAACATTTCCTAGACGGTAATGGCCTAGTTGTTCCGATTATGATGATGACATGCTATTTTTAGCGGAGTGTATTCGCATCTGAGCTTGGCTGTGAGAAAATCGCCCTTAACTCATTTGTATACATTGCTTACAAAACCCTCATGATGTAATTAACAAAGGAAAGTGATTTATTCTTGGTCTTATACTTAGTAAAATTAATGCATTTCAGTTTGTTTGAATACAATTTTGTGTATCTTTCATTGGCATACAGAACAAAAAGATATCTTAATTGAGGGCGATTTTCTCAGAGCCTGGCTCATCTTCACAACATGGCAAGCCATTCCTTTTAAAAGGAAATTTTATTCTCAGTTTAATTGTGATATTGCAACTATAAATAAAAATGGAAATCGCAAACCATCGTAACTAGTTGCATGATATCATTTCATGCAAAACTCTGGTTAACAACAAATAATATAACTGGTTGATAACAGCAATTGATAACCGTTTTAAACTGAATACACGGACACTAGCGGATCCAGGGGGGGGAGGGCGCCGCCCGTAACCGCCACGGACCTATATATTTGTGTATGCCCCCAACGCTAAAATATTTCAATTTGTTTTCGCTCGCTTCGCTCGCGATTCATATTAAGTATGATTAAAATGAAATAGGACCAAACATGTTAAAATGACTTATACTTAAGCCGTCAACACTTTCAATGTTCTTTACCCCACTCCCCAACGCCGTTGACAAAGTCCACGCCCCCACCCCCTAAGGTCAAATCCTGGATCCGCCACGGACGGACACCTTCTTTTTTTAAATAAAATTAAATAAGTCCTTACATTAAATAACTGTTGCACAGCGGTCATTATTATCTTTAAGATGTTGATCAAAAGTCTCTAGCATTCCATCACCGTTTAACAAATTGTGCTGTTTCAAAAGCGTCCTGCTTTCAGTGCTGTGATTAGCCATAATTTGATTGTATTAGGGCTATGGTTGCCCAAGTGAGAATCTGACCTACTTAATACGACAGGAAACATTCATCCTGATTGTGATCAATTTATTACAAGATAAAAAACGGGAAAGAGGGTTGAAGTTTTTGTGAAAGGGTGTTTTGTCACAAACAATTTACGCCTCCTAGGGCTATATAACTCATATGTGATACATGTACGCGCGATTCTGGTACGAGTCATGTCTATGTAACCATAGATACATATTAAAGTACAGTTCCGTAAAATTACATGTGTTTTACTGTTACTCTTTTATTTAAAGTTTACTGCGAACTGATATTAATATGTCTTAGTTTCGTTAGTTTCACCCAATATTTATTAAACAAGATATACATTGCAATAATAAAACAGGTTGCACAGTTCATAAAACAAATGATAACAGGATTTGACAGTAACATAAGTGACAAATGTAATATACAACAGTAATTACATATGTACTTAGAATTGAAAAGGAAGATCAAAGCTTATACTATGCCTTGCTTCTATCTGAAACTCAGGCTGCAAAGTCGGTGTGATCGCTGTCTTGAACGAGTAGAAAATGGTTGCGCTATACGAGGTAATGAATGCGATATTATATGAAATTATCATGTTAATGTACAGTTTCACCTGTGCATAGATATAAGATAAATAATCAATCTAAAATTAAGGAAATGATAGGAAAACAGTTGGAAGATAAAAGTAAGGGTAGAGCGTAGAAGGGAAGAAAGACGGAAGAACGTGGACTGACATTATCAGAGTCGAGGTTTGGTTTGTTCAAGCTTATGAATAAAAACGCCTTGTATGTCGAAGTAATGCTGCAAATGGATAGGGATATCTAGTCTATTTCTTGGACATACCGGTCTATGTCTGTAAACAAAGGTTTCTATATATCAAAAGAAAGGGCATAGTCTGTACC
>Ga0224511_10002480_pt1 | contig 12464 bp, 10 predicted proteins | sample SF_May12_sed_USG_2_FD_169988 | JGI IMG/M metagenome (GOLD analysis project Ga0224511, IMG submission 169988) | Sediment microbial communities from San Francisco Bay, California, United States - SF_May12_sed_USGS_8_1 | ecosystem: Environmental > Aquatic > Marine > Sediment | place: USA... | reverse complement strand
ATCTTTCGAGTAGCTGACTGTTCCGGACACAATACGGCCCCTGCAGCTGCCGCAGGTGCCATTGCGACAACTGTAGGGCAGGCGCAATCCCTGACGCATCGCTGCATCAAGAATAGTTTCACCTGCCTCCGCACTGATTCGGTGATTACCCGGTTCTAATCGTATTTCATAGGCCATAGTTATCATCCAATTGTAGACAGTCTTATCGCAGCAAACCACTTGCTTGCATTATGGCCAATAGCAAAGTCGGACAAAAACTGACATTATGGGCGCTTGATACTGGTGTTAGTCTAGCGAGCCGGGGGCAACCATTGACAAGTGCCAAGCCTCTATTTTTTAATTGCTCCGCTAGAAAACAGCACATGAGCCCAGAAACTCATTAATGAGTCTACGATAACAGAATTTAATTATGGACACTGATGTTCTTGTTGAAGTAAAGGGTATTTCCCGCTATTACGGCGATACTGCCGCTGTCAAAAATATCAGCTTCATCATGCGCAAAGGCGAAGTCCTAGGTTTTCTTGGGCCTAATGGCGCCGGTAAAACCACAACCATGCAACTTATCTCCGGTAATCTGGCGCCCAGCAGCGGCAGCATTACTATTGCTAGCCACGATTTACTGGAAGACCCCAGAGCCGCCAAGGCAGCGATCGGCTATTTGCCTGAGCAGCCGCCTGTTTACCGGGACTTATGCGTGGATGAATATCTGGACTATGCAGCCGTGCTTAATCGTATTCCCCGTAATCGGCAGCGCGAAGCCCGCGATGCAGCCAAGGAAAAATGTGGATTGACACAAGTTGGTAGCCGCCTCATTGGCAATCTCTCGAAAGGATATCAGCAACGCGTCGGCATTGCCCAGGCCATCATACACATGCCGCCAGTCGTAATTCTTGACGAACCCACTGTCGGACTTGATCCCATTCAGATTCGTGAAATTCGAGATCTCATTCAGGAACTGGGCAAGGATCATAGTGTTATTTTGTCCAGCCACATTCTGCCGGAGATACAGGTAACCTGTAATCGCGTCCAAATTGTAGATAAGGGCGAATTGGTATTTAACGACACCATTGATGGTTTGCAAAAACAATTAAAAGGCACCTCCATAAAGGTTGCCTTCCGTAACACCCCGGATATCCCGCTAATCGAAAATATTGAGGGCGTTATCTCCGCCAGCAAAGAAGCCGACAATTTCCTGAAAATATTTTATCAGTCTGACAAGAATCCTACTGATGAGCTAGTAAAAATGTCAGTAGATAAAGGTTGGGGGCTGACCGAATTGCAGCCGGGGCGAATATCCCTGGAGGAAATATTTGTGGAACTAACGACTCATGAATTCATAGCCCGGGAGACAGACGCATGATTTTTTCCATCGGCTGGCGAGAATTTAAGACCCTGTTTCTGTCGCCACTGGCCTGGGCAATCCTGGCGGTCGTGCAATTGATTTTAGGGTATATGTTTCTCGGGCATATCGAACAATACCTGATATGGCAATCACGCCTGCTCGGTATGGAAGGTGCGCCGGGGCTGACAGAGATTGTTGCAGCGCCTTTGTTTGGGAACGCCGCAATCATCCTGCTGCTGGTTGTTCCGCTCATAACAATGCGTTTAGTAAGCGAAGAACGGCGCAACCGTACCCTTAGCCTGTTGTTTAGCGCACCGATTTCCATGACTGAAATTATTTTAGGAAAATATCTGGGCATTTTATTGTTTCTATTTATTGTGTTACTAATGATTACCTTGATGCCTCTTTCCTTGTTAGTCGGCGGTAAACTGGATTTCGGTTTGCTGTCCTCGGGTTTTATCGGGCTTGGACTACTGCTGGCAGGTTTTGCTGCTGTCGGCCTTTTTATGTCAACACTGACCCAACACCCCACTGTTGCCGCTATAAGTAGCTTTGGTATTTTGCTTTTATTCTGGATACTGGATATATCAGGAGGACAGGGCAACAACGATGATAATATGCTCGCTTCGCTGTCTCTGCTTAATCATTATGAGCCGTTTTTACGCGGCATCTTTGACAGCACCGATGCTATCTATCACTTGTTATTCATCACCACCTTTCTGGTCTTAAGCATTCGACGCCTGGATGCTGACCGTTTAGGGGGTTAGATCCATGCTGGTTTCAAAAAAATCCCGCCAGCAATTGCGATTCGCCAATATTGTTTTTGTGGTGTTGTTTCTTGCAGCCATTGGCCTATTGCAATGGCTTAGCCGTGATTACCATCTGGAATTTGATTGGACACAAAACAACCGGCACTCATTATCAGAGGCCAGCCTGGCCATACTTAATACACTGGATAAACCGATTACTATTCATGCCTACGCCAGCGTACGCGCAGGCCAAAGAAAAGAGATTTCTGATTTAATAGATCGTTACCGGCGATATAAGCCCAACATCGAACTGGAATTTATCGACCCGGACAAGGAACCGGAAAAAGTGCGCCAAAACAATATCCAGATTGATGGTGAGATACTGTTGCGTTATGGCGATGCCAGAGAAACGATCACCGAAATTACCGAAGAGTCCTTGACCAACGCCCTTACCCGTCTCGGACACAGGGGTGAACGCTGGCTGGTGTTCTTGGGCGGACACGGTGAGCGCAGTCCCGACAGTCAACGAAACTTTGATGTATCAACTTGGGCCAACCAGTTGAGCAAACGGGGCTTCAACACCCGAGTGCTGCAGCTGGCGGAAACCCCCCAAATACCACAAAATACCACTGCATTGGTGATCGCCAGCCCACGCACCAACCTGCTTGAAGGCGAAGTAAATACCATCATGGAATTCGCCGAGGCAGGTGGAAATATACTCTGGCTGGCGGATCCCGGCGGATTGCACGGCCTAGAACCACTGGCAGAATTTCTCGGTATTGAGTTTTATAAAGGCACCATTATCGATCCGCTGTCCCAGACACTAACCGGCAGTGCCAGCCTCATATTGGTCGCAAACTACAACAACCACGATATCGTAAAATCGTTTCGCAATATGACCATGTTCCCGAATGCCGCCGGATTGCAGTTTAATGAGAGCGCAGACTGGAAACATGCCGTATTTCTCGATACGCGTGAATCTGCCTGGATTGAAACCGGAAAGCTGGAGGGGGATATTGCCTTTGAAAAAGGAAAGGATATCGCAGGGCCGATCAACCTGGGATTAACACTAACTCGCGAAATAGAGAGTAAAGCGGAACAGCGCGTTGTAGTGGTAGGCGATGGTGATTTCCTGTCCGATACTTTTGTCGGTAACGGCGGTAATATTGATCTGGGATTAAGTATTATGAATTGGGTCAGTCGCGATGATGACTACGTCAGCATTCCAGTACGCACGGCCGTTGATCAGGGACTCAATCTTTCCAGCACCGCCCAAGCCAGCATTGTTGGGATTTTTCTACTGGGATTACCAATCACGTTAATTGCTGCCGGAGTATTTATCTGGCTCAAGCGGCGTAAACGCTAATTATTACCGATGAAGAACCGCTGGCTGCTTAACCTTATATTGATTGTTATCATCGCTAGCCTCGGACTGGTGGTGGTCAGCAAACCCGGGAAAGAGCAGGAGGCGCCAAAAACGGCGTTAACTTTGCTCAAAATGGATGATATCCATCGCATCCAAATAGAACATCTTGAGAGAGAATCCATAATACTTGAAAAACAAAATCAGCATTGGCAACTTGTTAAACCCATCAGCGCACGCGCTAACCGTTTTAATGTAAGCAATCTACTGCGGCTGGCGGAGACGAAAAGCGAAGCAAGCTTTGCTGTTAGCAATCCCAAAGAATTAGTCAAATATGGTTTTGATAAACCGCAGGCCAGAATTAAGTTAAATGAAACAGAGCTTCTGTTCGGAAATAATCATCCGCTTAGCGGAAACCGTTATGTGCTATTCAGTAATACGGCACATTTAATTCCTTCTCACCTCGTGCGCATGGTGGATAACCTTTACACTGATTTTATCAGTGGCCGCTTGCTTGAGGATTCCAGGCAACTCGACCGAATAAAACTACCCAATTTTGAGCTACTCAAGAAAGATGGCGAGTGGACACTTAAATCGGAAGATAAATCTCTGCTGGCTACAGCTGACGCACTAAATGATTTTGTCGACGAGTGGAGACACGCCAGCGCGCTATCGGTTGACAAATTCTCAGGCAAGCCTTCGCTGGCTACCATTCAACTGGAATCAGCGGCAACACCAAGTGGAAAACAAGCCCTCAACCTTGAGGTATTATCCTACGCTCCGGAATTTATTCTTTACCGTGTAGACGAAGGCCTGGAGTATCGTTTCCCCGAAGAGACCGGCAAGCGCCTGCTCACTCCTGTCCCAAAACAATAATGCCTGAGTTACCGGAGGTAGAGACCACGCGGCGCGGAATCGCGCCACTGGTTGAAACCCAGACAATTGATCATATAACGGTAAGACAACGAAACTTGCGCTGGCCGATTCCGGCCCTGCTGAAAAAACACCTGCCCGGAGAAAAGATACTTTCTGTCACGCGCCGTGCTAAATATCTCTTGCTAAATACGTCGGCGGGCACAGTACTGGTCCACCTGGGCATGTCCGGCAGCCTGAGCGTGGTTCCCCTGTCACTATCTTTCCATACCCACGATCGCTTCGAGATGGCCCTGTCCAACGGACAAGGTCTGCGCCTGCACGACCCGAGACGGTTTGGAGCGGTTCTGTGGGCAGGGAGCGACCCCCTGGAACACCCACTTTTGGCCTCGCTGGGACCCGAACCCCTGGAACCTGAGTTTACCGAAGACCATCTATATCTGCGTTCAAGGGGCCGCAAACGGGCGGTCCGGGATTATTTATTGGATGGCGGCATAGTCGCTGGTATCGGCAATATCTACGCCAACGAGGCGCTATTTAGGGCGGGAATCCGTCCTACACGGGCGGCCGGGGATGTATCGAGGGCACGTTATCGAATCTTGACCGAGTCAATTCGGGCAACGCTGCAAGAGGCGATCGCGGCCGGTGGCAGCAGTATCAAGGACTTCCGAAATGCCCAGGGCAGACCAGGGTATTTCCAGCAATCTCTAATGGTTTATGGGCGCAAAGATCAGCCTTGCCTCCAATGTGGTCGCGTCATACGCGCCCAAAAACAGGGTAATCGTACTGTTTTTTTCTGTACTCGCTGTCAGTTGTAGTCTAGACTTAATCCATAATCTAATAACCAGATATAACTGGCTGTATACAAATATTAATATTACCGCAACCCTTCGCAGGATTAGAAAAATTCGTGATACATTTACCGACCATCCTAACCCGGACACCGGCTATCTAACGGTTACCGGAATACTTGAGTATCAAAAATAAGATTTTAGAATTAATAAAATGAGCGGCGATGGCATAGAAAGGCACCTGGAAGTCTACAGCGAGTGGCGACAACAACTCCATGATGCTGTCGGAAACCTGCGTGACTGGTTAAAAGACCAGGATCTGGGCGATGCCCGCAATGATCAGCGCCTGGATCAGGTCATGTCCACCTTAAGGGATGACAAATTGTATGTCGCCTTTGTGGCCGAATTCTCACGCGGAAAGTCTGAACTGATCAATGCAATCTTCTTTGCCAACTTTGGCCAGAGAATCCTGCCTTCCGCTGCCGGCCGAACGACCATGTGCCCCACTGAACTGCAATATGAAACCGGCACAGCACCCTGTTTAAAACTGCTGCCTATCGAAACACGTCGTAGTGGCACCACTATTTCCGAATATCGCAATTTTCCTGACGAATGGAAAACCGTTCCACTGGATACCAAGAACCCGGACAAGATGGTTGAGGCACTGCGCCAGATAGCCGCTATCAAGGAAGTATCCCAGCAGGAAGCCCAGGACCTGGGACTGCATGTGGCAGAAGAAGAATCTGATCAAGGCATGCGAATCAATGATTCAGGTGAAGTAGAAATTCCGTTATGGCGACATGCCATAATTAACTATCCCCATCCGTTGCTGGAGCAAGGCCTGGTTATTCTGGACACGCCCGGTCTGAATGCCCTGGGTACAGAACCGGAGCTGACACTTACCATGCTGCCCAGCGCTCATGCCGTATTGTTTATTCTGGCGGCGGATGCCGGGGTAACAAAATCCGATATCGAAGTCTGGCACGACCATATCAGTAACGGCAAAGGCTCGCAAAAAGGCCGGCTGGTGGTATTAAACAAAATTGACGGCTTGTGGGATGAGCTGCGCGACTGGGACGAAGTACAAAAAGAAATCGCGCGACAGATTACCAACACTGCGAAAACGTTATCTTTACCAGATCATAACGTTTACCCAGTTTCTGCCCAGAAGGGCTTGTATGGAAAAATCAAGAAGGATCAGAAAGTACTGGAGCGGAGTCGCATTCTTGAACTGGAACAGGCTCTGGGCAAAGAACTGATACCGGATAAACGAGCTATTGTTCGGGATAACGTTAAAGGTGACCTGGAAAATATTATCAAGAGCATACGCGCCCTCATATCCCAACGCCTAAGAGGTGTCCAGGAACATATTGACGAATTAAGCGGCTTAAGCGGTAAAAACATGGATGTCATTGAGCATATGATGAAAAAAGTCAAAGATGACAAGGATGTATTTGAAAAAAGTATGCAACAGTTTCAGGCGACCCGGAGCATATTTTCGCAACAAACCAATGTGCTGTATGGGCATCTTAACCTAAAAACTCTCGATAAGCTTATTGCTGAAACCCGCAAGGATATGCGCATTAGCATGACCACAGTGGGCATAAAGAATTCCATGGAGAATTTCTTTAAGCATGCCACACAAACTATGGAGCAAGTAGCGAAACAGGCACAGGAAATCCAGGATCTAATGGAGAGTGTATATAAAAAGTTTCAGGAAGAGCATGGGCTCACCAACATAAAACCAGGTTCATTTTCTGTCATGCGCTATCTGAGAGAAATTAAGCGTCTGGAAACAAAACATGAGCAATTCATCAAAAGCCTGACTATCTTCGTCAAAGAACAAAAGACGCTTACCGATCAATTTTTTGATTCCTCGGTAGCCAAAGTCAGAGCCATATTCAAAATGGCAAATCGTGATGCCGATACCTGGCTAAAAACCATTATGTCTCCCATGGAAGGCCAGGTTCGGGAACATCAGATTCAATTACGCCGTCGCCTTGAAAGTATAAAACGCATCCACCAGGCCAGCGACACGCTGGAAGATCGGCAACAGGAACTCGAGCATATTCGCGATGGCATTCGGGAGCAGGAAACGGCAATGGAGGAACGCGCCAATCAGGTCATCATGATTATGGATGCAGAAGAGGATATGGAAAAATCCGCCAAGGCAAAATAGTATCCCCGCATCTGCAACATATACCTCGTGTCCGCCCAAGAGCGGATTTTTTATTGCCTGCGATCGGAATTAGCGCTCTACGGGCCAGCCATTCAGATTCCATGCTGTCATGCCCCCTCGCACAACGTTAACACGGCCAAACCCCTTGCGGGCCAATAATCTTGCAGCCTTGGTTGAGCGTTTATCGGTTCGGCAAACAATAGCGATATCGCTATCGCCATACCGCTCCAGTTCAGCAATGCGCCGCGGTAAATCCTCCACCGGTATATTGAGAGATCCCTCTATGTGCCCTTGTTCTCCCATATAGTCACCGGTAGTTCTCACATCAAGCACAAGCACACCCTCCTTGTTATCCAGAAATCGTTTAAGCATATCGATTTCCAGCATTGGTGGCTGACGGAGGCGCCCAATTAATCGTGGCAAAAAAGCCACTAAACCCAATAATGCCAAGGCCAATAAACCCTTTTGTATCAACCCCTCCCCTCCTGAAATCGCCTCTCGACCTGCATAACCCAGATAGGTATAAGCCAAGGCACCGGGGAGCATGCAAACATAAGATGCAATGATATAGTGCAATAGTTTTATGCGTGTTAGGCCCAGGGCATAGTTCAGTAAATTGAAGGGAAACAGCGGCACCAACCTAACCAGCGCCACAAAACGCCAGCCCTCCGCCTCCACACCTTCCTTGATTTTTTTGAAAATACCGCCGGTTCTCTGTTCTACCCACCCCGACGCCAAGTAGCGCGCCACCAGAAATGCCAGCGTTGCGCCCAGGGTAGCGCCAGTCAGGTTATAAAATGTTCCCCATACGGGACCAAACAGCGCGCCACCCACCAACGTCAAAACTGAACCAGGCAGAAATAACACAGTGGCTACTGCATAAACAACCATGAACACAATTGGTCCAGCGACACCTGCTCCCCGTACCCAGTCCTCCAAAGCGGCTGCATCCAGGTGCTGCCGATACAAGATTGTCAGGCCAATTGCAGCCACTAATAATGCACCCAATACCAGCCGTATCACTGACTTCGTTTTCATTCACATATCCCCAACAATTCACTCTCCAGCCCTGATTAATCGCTCACGACGCAGTCGACTCACCTCACCCTTTATTCGCAACAGGTCACCGTCCAGCGCCGGTTGCCCATGCCACCATTGATAGTCCGGCGACTGATGAGCGATACCAAGCCTGAGATTGGTGAGATGTGTTTTCATGGTAACAGATAGTTGTTCGATAACCTGAAAATCGGCCTCTGGTATCTCTGTCCGAACTCTATCAATAACGTTCGTAGCTTCACGCCATTTCATGCGGCCAATCTCCAGCATACGCTCGCCATTTTCTGATAGCCGAGAAATATATCGCGGTGAGTGACAGTCCTGACAAACCGGCTGCATTGATTCGATAACGCGGGTCTTATCCTCTGTTATTGATGCTTGTGTAATGATAGCTTTGCCCACATTGTGCTTGCCTTGATGCATATGACAATAAGAACAGCCTGGTGAGCGATAGTTGGCCTGACTCAGCGGCTGTGACCAATCCCAGTCATTCTTTTCCAGCCAAAAAATAATTCCGTGCTTGGAGGTAAAGTAACTACGATTAACAGGGGCATCGCTGCCTCCATGGCATGTTATACAACGGGAATCCTTTCTGGCCAATTCGGCGACTCCTGCATGGACGTTCCCATGACAGTCAACACAATTTGCGCGGGGACCGACCTTTCCGGCCGTGCTGTCCGAGTGAGCACTGGCCTCCCAGTCAGACACCACGCTGGGATCTGTCTTTGAATGGCAGTCGATACAACTGGCATTGGACAATTTACCGGATGTCGCTGGTTCCGGGCCTTCACCAGCCTGGATTGAAGCATTGACATATAACGTCATGGCGCACCATAACAACAACCGGGTAACCATGATTAATTATGCTCCTTATTATATTCAGTGTACTCACCCTGTTTCCATAACGCAGATGGATCGACACGCTCTTTATACAGCCGCTCCTGTTCGCCCGCTGTACGCAGAGCCTTCGCCTGTTGCTTAATGGACTTTAGCGCCTGGTCCATTTTCTGATGCTGGGCAGTTACAAAATTGGGGGCGCCGTGAGCCGCCCCCTTATAGGCGCCAAGATTGTCGAAATACCACATATCAAAGTAATCTCTCTCAATCGGAGAAACATTATAAAAAGCGGATGCCTGTCCCTCGTAAAAACCAATACGTTCACGGGGCCACAACTTTTCTATAACATCTACCGGATACAATGGGCGTTCGCCCGCTGCCGGGTATAATAATTCCTCACTCCGCAGATCTTTTATCAGGTCTTCGGCTTCGTACAACTTTCGCCATGCTCGCTTGCGTTCTGTATCCAGTTCCTCAAGCCTGTCCCTGGACCAACCGGCTTCGTGACAATCACTGCACACTTTTATCCAGGCCCTGCGACGCACTTCATTTGCCGAGGTGTCAGGATTTATTTCGAGAATACCAAACTTCCAGATACTCTTGTCTGCGACCTGATGTTTACCCTCTGCCATATGGCAGTATGCGCATGTAGGCGACTTGTAATTACCCTTTCTCAGGGGCTTCGACCAATCCCAGTTCTCCCCTTCCTGGCGGTAAATCTTACCGTGGGCCGAAGCAAAAAATGTTTCATCGTCGGGATGCGGCGGACCACTATGACAAGTAATACAGGCCTCAGACCTACGGGCTTCAGCAGCACTAAAGCGATGGCGTGTGTGACAGGAATCACATTTTGTCGCCACTGAATGACACTGCAGGCATGACGTAACTTCTGGCTTGGGTTTATCAACAAAATGTCTGGCATCCACGGCTCGTTCCATAGCCAATGCATGACTGGGAAAACCATAACGCTTTTCATCGACAAACTGACTATGCTGAATAGCATGACAACCAGCGCACACATCGGGTGTGGGCATATGCAGATCCTGGTGATCGTCTCCATGACAACTGAGACAGTACACGGGCTTTTTACCAGGTGCTGCCGTCGAATGACGACTCAGGCGCCAATCCTTAACGATTCCTGGCGTAACTGCGGCATGGCACTGCACACACTGTTCCCCTGAAAACACTCCCTGCACGGTATCGACAGATCGATAAAACTCGCCAGGATTCCAATAGGAGAATACGGCATCCGGTTGCCACTGACGGGAATATAATCCAGCGCCTTCGCCTGCTTTATTCCAGCTCACATACATGAATCCCAACGGCACTGCCAGCAGGGCTGCGATTACAGGAATCCAGACATATTGAACATGATTTCCTTTGCCGGAACGAGCCACACTCTAACTCACGACTTATTTCGGCCCTGCCACCAACGCACGAAACCCGACACTATAAGGATCAACACCACCACCCATACCAATATAACCCAGGCGCCATTGGCACCTTCCTTGGTTGCAGCGACTATCTCATCGGTATTTTGTACCAACACCATATGATCCTTTGTGTGGTGCGCCCAAGCAAAGCTATGCAACGCAAAAAGGCCAAAAAGGCCAAAAAGGCTAAACAGTTTTTTCATTGAGCACTCCTCTTTACGTCTTCTTCAACTTGCTGGTATGTATGTTTATTGGATAAAGGAAGAAGAGACGTAGCCATAGTCAGAAAATGATGAGTCGTACTAAAGCTTTTCACAATTCCATAGGCCGCTCGACGCCCAGCTGCTATGGCAGTCACTACAAGATCAGGGCCATGGGTATTATCACCACCGGCAAATATTTTCTTATTCGAAGTGCATCCTTGCTCATCAGTAAGTATGAACCAGTTGCTATCGGTTACTACTCCCAGACCGGACAACCATTGAATTGGCTCTGCAATCTGACCAATCGCACTAATGACGACATCACACTCAATGGTTTTAGAAACATCGAGACTCGTTTTAAACTGAACACCGCATACGCTCTCTTCGCCCAACATCTCTTCAGGTGTTACTTGAAATATAAAATCCACACCTTCCTCCGATGCCGCCTGTCTCTCTTTTTCCGACGCACGCATGTCCGATAATGTATTACGACATGCTACTGTGACATTTTTCGCACCCTGACGCATCGCCGCCCGAGCGCAATCCATGGCGCTGTCGCCACCACCAAGCACGAGCACACTTTTGCCAGCCAGCTCCGTACCACCAAACTCCTGGTTAACCCGCGAAAGATAATCCAGAGCTGTCATATAGCCTGACAAGTGCTTTCCGGTAAAAACAGGCTCCCGTGACACCTGCGCGCCGGTACCGAGAAACACAGCATCATAGGCATCCAGAATATCAGCCAGCCCCTGTCTGTTGATTTCCTCACCTAGACAAAAATCTATGCCATGCTGTGCCAACAGGCTCTGCCGATACACCAATATTCCCTTATCGAGTTTAAAAGGCGGAACACCGCTAGCCATCAACCCTCCTACTATGGGCTGCTTGTCATAAACAGTAACCTGGCAACCAGCCTTATTTAGTTCGTCGGCACACGCCAGGCCAGCTGGGCCGGCACCAATGACGGCTATTTTTTTACCATTACGTCGAACCGGTGGCCTCGGACACCACCCCTGCAAAAAGGCCTCGTCCACAATATACTGTTCAATCTCGCCAATTGTAACGGCACCACCCGGTTCCCTGGCCTTGGTGCACGATCCTTCGCACAAACGTTGTTGAGGACAGAGCCGTCCACATACTTCCGGCAAGTTACTGGTTGCATGAGCGATCTCTGCTGCCTCTTTAATCTCGCCTTTCGCAGCAGCCTCCAACCACTCTGGGATACGATTGGACAAGGGGCAGGCATTCATGCAACCGGGAACACCGCAATCAAGACAACGTTTTGCCTGAGCCTGTATCTGAGATAACGTCGGCATTATCTTGATCTCTCCCCAGTCCTGCTTCCGAATTTCTGCGCGTCGGTTTATGGCTACCTGTCTCGATACCGATTCATTAGGCTGCCTCCTCAGGAGATGACTGGCATTTTGTTTCAGATCGGGACGAAACAAATTGCGCACATCGTGAATTTCCAGGGCATCCGTTGGGCAAGACACAACACAACGTGCGCATCCCATACAGTCTTCAATGGCCGTGACGCGGCCGTTAAGCTTACCCTGTTCCCAGACCGGAATACCCATATCACACACCTGCTCACAACGCCGGCAATCATTACAGCGATCAACATTCATGTTAATGCCG
>Ga0224511_10002479_pt1 | contig 12464 bp, 2 predicted proteins | sample SF_May12_sed_USG_2_FD_169988 | JGI IMG/M metagenome (GOLD analysis project Ga0224511, IMG submission 169988) | Sediment microbial communities from San Francisco Bay, California, United States - SF_May12_sed_USGS_8_1 | ecosystem: Environmental > Aquatic > Marine > Sediment | place: USA... | reverse complement strand
TAGTGGACAAGTCAAGTTTATGGGCACCATGACAAACTGGCCCGTACAAAATCACACAGAACATCACAAAACACAAAGTATACAAAGACGCAACAGACATTAAGAAATAACATGTTTTGTGTTTCCCGGATTTTTCTGGGTTTTTTATTTTATTTTTTCAGGTAGTTACGTTTTACAGGACCATTAAAACACTGCCTTTCGTCTATCAGATGAAAACCTCAATGTATATAATCTATCGACGGCGAAAAACAAAGTGTGAGTAACTTCAATTTTGTAAACCAAATAACTAAATAACATGTGACCTTCCCCTATTCGTCCCCTCACTATATGATACTTTCTACAATTGAAAAAATGATCAGTATTAACCAACATTTTAACCAGCGATGATCAAATCCGGACCACATTGACAACCCAGTGTGTGACAGGAGAGCTACTCTTTCTTGACCTTACACATGCGCATGATTGCATTAAATTACATTTCCCTATTGTGTACATTCAAAATGGCGGTAATAGATTTGATTAAGTGTAGTCATGTCATTGCTAACAATAACGTCAATATAAAAATTTAAATTTAGAGCGTATAATTGCAATGGCAAAAATGACAAAACATACGCTGTTTATAATGATTCTGCCACACCAAGTATATGGGCACATCTATGCATTGTCGCCATTTATAATTCATTGCGGGGTTGATTTCCAACTAAATGTGCACAATGCAAGTTTAGGGGTTATATGTATTACATGTACGTATCAACCGTGTCAGATATATATCGTATATTTCTAGTGGCAGGCGAATCCATTGTTACTAAATCCATCGCAACACAATTTTTTCTCTGATAAAGCCTCTGATGTCCGTGTCTGTCTGAAACACTAAATATCTGACAAGAAGACATACTCCACAATAGACAACCTTGAACAAACCATACAATGGAATACTATGCAGCTTCTATAATGGGTTGTATTAACATAGTAAATTAGGTAGATTTACGGCTCGTCTGGCGTACCCACAATGCATTCACAACTCAATCATATGTCAAACACGCCGACGTAAGCTTCCTACTAAGAGGACGCGTTAATAAGCATGGAACCATTGTCATGTGTTGTTTTGCCTCCGTCTGCGAGGATTTTTCTGATGCACGTCTATTTTGTAAAACGTTTAATAGACAAAGACTCATTAAATTAAGCTTAGAAAAAAGGATGTCCTCAGGAAGTATAGCGTGCATGGGGACAATAGCAACCTCGGTTGTATTGATGCGGTTGTGCAATACTAATGAAAAGTGCCACACCACTGACGCCCCTAGCTAATGAAAGGGAATATATTTTTATATCAAAACAACATATACATTATAAATTATTATTCCAATGAAACGAGAAAAAATTACATGATTCTACATATGTGTGTTCCTTAACATTTACCTAAAAACTTGTGTAATACAATATTATATGAGACTATTGAAAAGCAAAACGGCAGACGTGCTGATTTCTCCCTCATCCAAGCGTGTAGCCTCTTTCAGCTCTAGTGCACTATTCCTTATATGTGTGTCACGTGCATGCATATTGATATGAATTTAAAAGTGGTTTGCGCCAACTGGATTGACTATGTACATACTGACAACCCGTGGACAAAGAAACAAACCTTTTAAATATCGCAAATATTTAGAAACCGTATAAAAAGGGAACCGTATAAACCCCAAAAATTAGGCGTATATCTTATGAATTTTGTCAAAACATTTGCCCAATTTGATGTACATTAATGGTGACTGACAGCCCGTTCGTGAAGCCAAGAACAGAGTTTAGCGAAGAAAAACTATCGTAACTATCCAAATGCGAAATAATTGTTAGCGCACTTCCCAACTGACATTGGTCAATGTGTCACAAAGAATGCCTACTACATGAATTTTTCAAAGACTGGATGCGAAATAAGAATATATTCAGATCACTTATAAAAATTAGGGATTAAATAAAAAATGATGTTCTTATTACATATGTGTCCGGATAAATGCCAAATGATCTGGACCATTCCTCAAAAGCAGACATTCATTACTTGGTGTCTGTAACATTTAGAACTTAAAATAACAAATGTTTACGGAAAGGTGAAAGAACCGTTATCGACCATGGCGGTTGTTGGCACGCACAAGCCATTTGACATACTCCACACTAGAACTATAAATGCAATATATGCTAAAATACTAGGAATCTAGACGTACATGTTGTATAAATCGTTTGACATAAACCGCATCTGCACACTTGAACCATAACTACAGTGAATGCTAAAATAAGAGGATACTTATGTGTTGTATTATTATTTTTGCATAAACAACATACTTTATACTTGAACCATAACTACACTATATGCTAAAATACTCGGATGCTTATGTGTTGTACTTATCATTTGATATGAAAGACAGACTCCAAACTAGACATCTTTAAACAATCTACGATGGATTACTATGAAGACACTATAATTTGTAGCATTACCATACTCGTCTGACATGCGTCAGCATAATGTATGAACAACTCTATTTTATGTCAAACAAACATATGACTGATATGAGCATTGTAATATTCACGATGTTCAATGAAACGAGTATTTTTAATGAAATATGGGGTATTTACGTAATGGTTGAAGAATTCAAAGAGAATACTCGTACAAGTTAATTAGGTCTTCCTTAATAGTTTTAAATCAACATTTGAATTTCCTTAGGCAAGAATAAGGTTGGCAGATTTTTGTTTAATTACATAAAATGTTGAACAGAACACATTTTAATCTGCTCCATATCTGAGACATTTCTGTTTTTTTAAATGATTGCAGATAATGCAGACAAATTAATTGTGATAATGCTAGGTAATTATTATACAGGATTGAATCGATACCGGAATTAAAGTGTTAATGCCATGCTTTTGTTGAATAATTTGCCACCCACTGTCATTAAGTATTAACCTATTACCAAACCGTTACAAGCATTAAAGTAATATCCGTTTTTAAAACAGATGTGACCAATGCAGATTAGTTGTTTGTACTCGTTTTGTCGGGCAAAAAATCTATTTATTTTCAAGGCGCTTATGGTTAGTGTTATTTTATATTTCAAAACCTTTTAAGTGTCATGTTTATGCTATGTTATACATTCGTGTAGCTAAACAAAGACCCTTATCTAATCACCAGGATCTGCGTTACCGTAAATGACACACTGGTAAGGAAACAGTTAACCTGATGAAAGGGAAAGCCCTCAGGAAGCATAGGCTGCATGGGAAAATAGCAGCATCGGTTTTATTGAAGCTGTACGTCAGTTTACATGAAATATGCCACGCCACGGACGCCCCTGGCATATATTGCAGAATCCTAGATCAGACAAGCGTACAGACGTGTAGACTTAATTCGACACTAGATTGAAGATGTGCCATGTTCACGTGTTCTGATAAAATATTAGGAAGAATTATTCACACCACGTAATTTATGTTCTTCTCAACAGTAAGATACAAATACTGTTAGAAGTGATAAAACGTTGTGTGTAATATATGTAGTTACATGCCAAAATTCGACATATTGTGTTGGATTTAAACACCAAAACATACACAGCGTTACGTATCCCATAAGGATTGTTTTCAAGTCTGTACTTGTTGTTTTATAGTAGTTTCGCACGTGTTAGATAATTTTATCAAGGACATACTGCGTCAAAATAAACAACATCATTATCAGAACTTTAAGATGATTTCATAGTTAATGCCACAGGGGCATATGGATTAAAATATGTTTTGACGTAATCAAGGATTAGACTTTACATCTCAAGTGTGTGAAGGAAATAACAGACATATTTGTATTCGAAATATGTCTTGAAACATATCAAATTAGGCAAACACATAACGCATTTTACTCTTTGATATATTGACGTCTTAATGCTGAGGGTTAGCATAGTAACCCTAAAAGCACTGTCATAAAAGCAGGACATGACAGAGATATACATGTACGATAACAGCATGTACATTGTTGTGAATCACAAAAGTAATTTGCATAATCACGTCTCAGAACAGTGTGCACAGTCTGGCATCATTCAAATACTTATGACTGCATAGCGCGCCCTACTTGTTATGCAAATGAGCTTGCTGCATGTCGCTTGACGCTTGAAATAGGATAATATGATTTATTTTCCTTCCACTCTATGTCGTGCATTTGGAACTTCGAGCTTTTAACGTGAATGCAACGGACAAACTATACACGGGTTATTTCAATGGCGACGGTCTGCTATCGGGTCACTTGCGATTTATTCCATATATTCCAAAGTATTATCAGTAGCTTGTTTAATATCATACCGAATAGCACACATAGTAAATAAAAAAAATATTGTCTAGCATGAATCAGCTATGAAAGGCAACTGACCCAGGGTTAACGCCTAGTCTCGTCAGTTATCGCAACTATGTTTTGAGGCATCAGGTTGGGGTCGACCACCTGGCCCTCGGACTCGCGGTTAACGTACATGTATCGACCGACCTGTTGAAATGACGTCCGATGCCCGCGAATTTACATTACGCCATAATGTACACCGTCATTTGGGCCAACCAGAAGACTAAATCTTACGCGCACTTGCAATGTTTGACGTAACGAGCTTTCCAGCAATTTTGTCGGGCATCGGACGATATTTCAAATTCTGTCGATAGGTTAGTTTAGCTCGACGGAAAAACAAGACATATATAATAGGTGTTGTTTAACACAGTGCTTAAACATCTGATGGGCAAATTTGAAGACGACATGCGTTCGTCAACGCTGACAATCGGTTATTTTTGTCATAACATTGAAATACCATGCTTTATTTGTAGGGCACACTCCTCACATAGACGATGAACAAGAAACGCAAAGCAATATGTTTTCCATAAGTAAATTATATATCACCCTCTTGCGGTTTATATTTTACCCCAAAAAAAGAAAAAAAAAACAAAATAAGTTGGTTTGGGTTTAAATAAACTGAATGATTTAAATTCCATAGCCTTCCAATGCATGTAATCTTAAACAGAACTATTTAATAGGGTCGCAGCATTGACTATCGTCCTAGTTTTATGTTCACAAATAAATAAATCTTATATGCAGCCAAAGCAAGTTACAGAATCTATACAGATACACCGATGATACATACACGGTTGTTGCCCTTGTACACACTTAACAAATCAGTTGCACTTTAGAATATTTACAATTACTTATAATTGTATTACATATTTGAAGCACTGGTAAAGCGCTTTTACTGAAGAAACGTTATTATAAATGACGGACTGGTATCCCTTATACCCAACACATTCTAATCGTAGACTTCATAAACTTTTAAACAGTTTGAAGAAGGTATATAAAACATCTGGCGAGGATCGGTGAGTAATTAGACACTAGGTAAATACACATATTCATCTAAAAATATATTCTTTGCACAAACCACACGTATTTACATAAACCTCACAAATGAAGGATATGCCAATGACCTAGTTTACACGGCAATTCAAAACAACACATCAGATGTCGGCTTAGTTTGTCAAATATTGCGGGAAATTTTACTCTACGGCAAATGAATATTGTGGAACAATAACACAAAATCTACGATTTTTTTTAATTCTTATAGTTAACATACAGTTAACGCTTTTATTGTGTTTGCTTCAAAATAGTTTGTTTAAAGGGAAATATAGAATTTGAACGCTAAATAGCCACATGCATCACAAGGTAGAATTGGTAATTGTTGAAACAACAATACAAATATTATAATTACTAAATTCCATTTGTACCGCGCCTTGTAGCAATATTCATATGAACCTATTCATGTTCTCGACTGTTTATATTTCAACTGTTGTATTTGCATTTTATTAATTGCTTTTAAAATCTTAACCGGTATAGCGGTAAATTAACTGGTATATCGGTAAAATAAACTGAGAAAAGTAAAGGTTGCGTAAACATTTTGTATTTTATTCATAAATAATCGAAATGTCTGTTTATATGTCCTTTCACCAGAAACAGATACATTAGTGATATTTAGTAGATTCTATATACAATCTTAAATGTCAACTCGTAGTTAAAAGCCACAGCCTTACAAGACGTTAAAAGGTTTAAATTGTTGAAGAAATCTTGAAATATATTTTACGAAATGCCTTACAATTTAAACCTCATGTACATGTATATTGTGTGCACTACACTTATCCTCAGTAAGATGTGTATACCTATAAAGTTTGAAGTGGGTTTTTTTACAATTGCGCTTAAGGTTGTTATTTAATGGTCAGTCGAACAATGGCTACTTCTTGAGTCAGAGATGGCTCGGAATACTGTAATATTTATGTGAATTTAGTACATATGTTTGAAAAAGAAAGTGTTATTATCGAATATTGAGTATACACATTAACCTGTACTATGTAATGGCCTATATTCTAACACAACGTTAATTTGCAGCCCAGTGAAGAATTGTAGTAAACAATGAACACATGCACATGTACTACTGTATCAAGTGGTTTTACAACTGAAAAATGTAACTACATGTACATACTGCCTTTGATGATTCTCTATAATATCACTATCACTGAAGTCGGGCATGCACTAGATATGCGTGTGAGATAATAAAGACTGGATGTATTGAATCACACATGCAATTTGCATTATCAAGGATCAGATAGGTGCACCAAGTCTGCAATTATTTGAACGATTGATGCGCCAGTAACTAGATAACTGCTTCATGCATTCTGCATGATTTCGAATGCTGATTGAATTCGTAGGATTAGTGTACACAAATGCTTTTACAGACACAATACTTTTTCTCTGCTCTTGATTTGAGTTTGATTTCCAACATGCAAAACTATGCAGAATTTTTTGTACAAGTTATCCAAACACTTTCAACACAAACACGAAATTTGTCAGCACAATCAGTCATTTCAACAATTCTAAAACCTTAATCCCACTGTAAATGCATCAATCACTTTACAATATGTTGTAAATTAAAGCACGGGTTGTATTGTAAGACTGACTGACTCCGAAAACACACGAGAGTTACGACCGCTTTAAGGACATTATTTTGTTTTTTGGGGGGACACATGGACAGTTTTATTACAAACATTTTGTCCTACTTGTTGTGTCAACTAAATAGCTGCATGCCGTTCGAAATTAGAAAATATAAATACGGAAGGAATGTCCAAAGTTGTTGGAGACCAATTTGGCATACTGGAAGTTAGGTTTTACGGGACCATTAAAACACTGTCTTTTGTCTATTCTTATGAAAACCTCAATGTATACAATCCATCAACGGCGAGGAACAAAATGCAAGTAACTTTAACTTTGTAAACATAATACATAACGTGTGACCTTCCCTTTTATGTCCCCCCACAATGCGATGTTTTCTACAATTGAAAGATGGTCAGTATTATTAACAAACATTTTAATTGATCAAAATCCGGACCACATATTTCACACGGTGTCTGACAAGAAAGATAGTCTTTCTCTATCTTACTCGTACATATGATTACAATTAATTACATTCTACTTACTGTGTACATTTAAAATGTATGTAATAGATTTGATTAAATGTAGTAATGCCATTGCTAACAATTATGTAAATTTAAGAATGTATATGTTAAAACGTATAGTTTCAATGGCGAATATGACAAAACATACGCTGTATATACTGATGCTGCCACAACAAGCATATGGGAACAGCCATACATTGTCGACATTTATAATTCATTGCGGGATTGATTTCCAACTAAATGTGCACAATGCAAGTTAAGAGGTTATTTGTATCACTGTGTCAGATGTATATCATATATTTCTATTGTCAGGCGAACTCATTGTATTACTAATCCCATCGCAAGTTTTCTCTGATTAAGCCTCTGATGTCCGTGTCTGTCTGACATACAAAATATCTGACAAGAAGGACATACTTCACAATAGACAACCTTGAACAAACCATACAATGGAATACTATGCAGCTTCTATAATGGGTTGTATTAACATACGTAGATTTACGGCTCGTCTGGCGTACCCACAATGCATTCACAACTCAATCATATGTCAAACAAGCCGACGTAAGCTTCCTACTAAGAGGACGCGTAAATAAGCATGGAACCATTGTCATGTGTTGTTTTGACTACGTCTGCAAGGATTTTTCTGCTCGTTCGAGAAGCCAAGAACAGAGTTTAGCGGAGGAAAACTACCGCACCCAAATGCAAAATAATTGTCAGCGCACTTTCCAACTAACATTGGTCAATGTTTCACAAAGAATGCCTACTACATGAATTTGTCAAAGATTGGATACGATAAAATTATAAATTTAGATCACTTATAAAAAATAAGGGATTAAATAGGAGATAGTGAGATAGTGTTCGTAGTAAATATGTGTCTTGATAAATGCCAAATGATCAGGACCATTTCTCAAAACCAGACACTCGTTACTTACATTTGTACGTATGTAACATTTTGATCTTAAAATAACAAATGTTCACGAAAAGGTGAAAGAACCGTAATCAACCATGGCGGTTGTTTGCACGCACAAGCCATTTGACATACTCCACACAAGAACTGTAATTACAGTATATGCTAAAATACCAAGGAGCTACACGTCTATGTTGTACCAATCATCGTTTTATACAAAAGACAGACTTCACACTTGAACCATAACTATATGTTAAAATACTAGGATACTTATGTGTTGTATCAATCATTTGATATGAAAGACAGACTCCAGACTAGACATCCTTAAACAATCTACGATGCATTACTACAAAGCCACTATAATGAGTAGCATTACCATACTCGTGTGACATGCGTCAGCATAATGTTTTAACAACTACAGTATAATTATGTCAAACAAACATATGACTGATATAAGCATTGTTATATTCACGATGTTCAATGAATTGAACATTATTTTAAATGCAAAATGGGGTATTTACAAAAGGGTTGAAGAAAGCAAATAGAATACTGCTACATGTTAATATGCTCTTCCTTAATAGTTTTAAATCAACATCTGAATTTCCGTAGGCAAAAAAAGGTTGGCAGATATTTGTTAAATTATATACAATGTTGAACAGAATACATTATAATCTGCTTCATATATGAGGCATTTCTGTATTTTAATGATTGCAAATGATGCAGACAATTTAATTGTGATAATGCTAGGAAATACAGGATTAAATCGATACCGGAATTAAAGTGTTAATGCCATGCTTTTGTTAAACAATTTGCCACACACTGTTATCAATTATTAACTTATTACCAAACCGTTACAAGCATTAATGTAATAACCGTTGATAAAAAAGATGTGGCCAATATAGATTCATTTATTTGTATTCGTTTTGTTGGGCAATAAAACTATATTTGATTTTCAAGGCGCTTATGAGTAGTGTTATGTAATATTATCAAACTTTCTTAAAGTGTAATGTCATGCTATTTCATACAATCTTGTCGCTACACAAAGAACCGTATATACTTTACACAATTTACTATGTCAAAAACCCAAAGATGGTTAAATTTATTGCATAACTTTATATCGAAAGAAAGTCTGTGTCAACAAATTCAGCTGTTTTTGTATTAAAGCTTTTAAACAGAGAGAAATAGGTTATATTGTATATTTTTATATCCTATTCTCCCCGACTCTCTATAGTATATTAAAATATTGTGTATCATCATAATTATAATTCAATTTGTAAACTAACATTTTGTTGATTAATATCACTTGATGACATTGCCATTTTTCATGTACATGTATGTTGTGTGATTTAATATTGTAAACGATACCCTGTTTTATGCTTAAGTTTAAAGAAATATATGTTCTGTTCTGTTCTATAATCACCAGGATCTGCGATACCTTAAATGACACACTGGTTCAGAAACAATACAGACATTGCTAATTCCTCGATCAGACAAGCGTACAGACGTGTAGACTTATGTCGACACAGATTAAAGATGTGCCGTGTTCACTATTTTGACAAAGGGTTTTACAGTAAATAACTTATTCAACCCACTCCAGTTTTGCCGAATAATGAAATACAAACACTGTATGAAGTGATAAAAGGTTCTGTGTAATATATGGACAAATTACATTTAAACACCAAAAGAAAAAAGCGTAACCTACCCTATTACGATTCTCAAAATGACTGTACTTGTTGTTTTACAGTAGTTTTGCATGTGTATGATGATTTTTCACGGACATACTGCGTCATAGTAACCACCACATCATTAGAATTTTAAGTCGAGTTTATATTACAAGCCACAAGGGCGATATATATTATAAAATGCAAATGCGTTTAAATGTGTTTTGACGTACTCAAGGATTAGACATTAAATCTCAAATGTGTGAAGGAAATTATATGTACAGACATGTTCGCATTAGAAATATGTCGATCAAATGAAGATCAAATAAGGCAAACACATAACGCATTTTGCTCTTTTATATTTAGACGACCTATGCCAAGGGCCAGCATAGTAACCCTTAAAGCACCATCATAAAAGCAGGACATGACAGAGATATGTATATACGATAACAAAAGGTGGATTGTATTGAATCACAAATTTAATTTGCATATCACCTCTCAGAACAGTGTTCAAAGTCTGATATCAATTAAAAACTTAATACCCCGTAGCAATATTATTGCCTATTAAAACATTGCTTCAAAATTGTAAATTGATCAAACCAAAAGTAACAACAGCCTTAATTAGGATCTAATTCTTTTGGGGACGCAAAGACACGTATGACTGCTAGCGCGTCCTACTTGTTATGCAAATGAGCTTGTTGCATGTCGCTTGGCGCTTGAAATAGGATAACATGAACTGTTTGTCTTCCACTCTATGTCGTGCATTTGGAACTCCGCACTTTATACTATATATATAGTACGTGAATGCGATGGACAAACTACACACGGGTTAGTTCAATATCGACGGTCTTCTATCGAGTCACTTGCGCTTTATTCCATGTTTTCTTATGTTATCAACCGTTTTTAAAATCATACAGAATAGCATACAGAGTAAATTAAAATTATGTTGACTCTTATGAGTCAGCTTTGAAAAAACAGCAGAACCATTCTTAATGCATAGTCTCCTATCAATTACCGCAGAAAAGGTTTGCCGCATCCGGTGGTGTTCGAGCACCTGACCTTCGGATTAGCAGTTCAGCTCTCTATGGACCGTTCCGCAACTGTCAATCATGATCATTTATAAAAGTACATGGTCAATTTTAATTCAATAGATTAGGATTATATTGTTAGGTGACAATCTGACCTAGAAAACACAAAACACAAAAGAAAGACCCCTTCACAAACCTATACAAGATCATTGCAAATCTACCGCATTTGGCGGAGTTTGAAATTTTGCAGAACGGTGCATTGAGGAGCAAACAAGATATACTAACGACACAACGAACGTTAGTTAAACCGTCTTTTAACAACTTACCGGTATTCTTTTTTGTCATTTAATTAAACGATATAACAAATGTACGCATTTTTCATTTGACGACGCCATTCTCAGATCGTAAGCCTAAAACGAAATGTGTGTCTGCTTGTTAGACAAATGATTGAGTTTTGAATGTATAATATTTACACAGACCAGACAAGCTGTATATCTTCGTATTGTAATACAACACATTAAAATATCTTTCTAACAATTATTTGTAGGGTTGTTCAAAGTTGTCGAATATGGAAAATGTCTCTTCTGTCAATTGTATTCATACAACGCATTAGTGTGGCTTCCTACAATTCTTGTATAAGTTTTGTTCCACATTTTCTTGAATGAAGTGCGCTTTTCTCGTCAAGTAACTGCCTACTAGTTTGGTATACGGTTTATTCCAAGTTGTCGTATATGAAGTATGCATTTCCCGTAAGGTAACTGCGTACAATTTGAGTATACGTTTTAGTCCAAGTTGTCTTGCATGGAGTATGCCTTTCATGGCAGGTAACTGCCTACAGTTTTACTATACGGTTTGTTCCAAGTTGTCTTGCATGGAGTATGCCTTTCATGTCAGGTAACTGCCTACAGTTTTACTATACGGTTTGTTCCAAGTTGTCTTGCATGGAGTTGCCTTTCTCGTCAACTGCCTCGTTCGTCAGATACATCAAAATGCGACTGATGTGTGTTTAAACTACTATATATGTGTTGTTCAATACCATTGGGTTATGTCTGCCCGCAGTAATTTTTTTTTAATTTCCTTTGTGTGTGAATGTCTTAAAGAAAAACTAGAACTATCGCTGTAAGCGATTCATTCCCCAACCATTGTGCATTATAAAGCGGAAGCAAGAGTAAGATGTGTTGTGGAAATTGCTCAGTTGGGAAAAACTTTTTAGCTAAGTTTGAAGGATATCCTGCCATTATAGGAATAATCAATATGAAATTAACAAGCAGACTCTACATACAGTACAGCCAGCGCGGAACCTTCATAAACCCTCTGACCCCGGTGGTCAGAATTATCCACGCGCGGTCGAACACCGCGGCCGAAAACTCGTTGACCCTGGTGGTCATGACCCTC
>Ga0224511_10002478_pt1 | contig 12466 bp, 3 predicted proteins | sample SF_May12_sed_USG_2_FD_169988 | JGI IMG/M metagenome (GOLD analysis project Ga0224511, IMG submission 169988) | Sediment microbial communities from San Francisco Bay, California, United States - SF_May12_sed_USGS_8_1 | ecosystem: Environmental > Aquatic > Marine > Sediment | place: USA... | reverse complement strand
GATCTATTAAACAGACATCACGATATGCCAAATTTCCATCGCGATGAACTGTTTTTGCAACACGATTTAAATGGACGCAACACAATTTATTTATTTTATGCATAAGACAGCATTGGCGTGCCATAGTACTGCATAACGATCCGTTGCGTACTGCATACGTGAATACTGCGTACCAAAAGGGGGTATCACCCTTAAGAATCACTTTATTAAAATATCAACTGAAACACGCTCGTGAATAGCTATAGAGATGCTATGCCTGTGTCTTCTGATCAGGATTATTTCAATTTTATCCACATTTAATAACAGCACCGTCGATGTTGTGTAGTATACAATTTCAAGCCATATACTTACGAATTACATAACACGATTGACGAAGTTCAGTAACATGATAATCACATTATAAAACAAGTAATGGCAACGATTGATCACTGTCATTTAATATCGATTAAGGCTCTCTTTGCTACCAATGCGTCATTTTGATTTGATTATGTCCTTGCATAACACACACAAATTCTTTAAAATTTGTATATTCGTAATAACCGCAAAAACTGTTTGAATAGTATATGACATGCATGTACATGTATTATTTGTTAATATAATCAACTGGTCATCGCTGCGAAAACAAAGAAATATTTATTCCTAATATGTGTTGTTGATTTATATGCACGCAGTAACTGTTTTTATGCTTAAATCTCGAAACAATTTCAATGCCGTTAGAATACAGAACATTGTCCATGAAAATTGATACAACACTAAGTCTTGCTTGTATTTTAGTTACATGTATGTAATCAGCAATAAATAATGTGACAATTAATACATAAAATAGTCAGAACAAAATGCTTAGCTACCGTTGATTGTAATAAAGGAGGGATTAAGAAGTTAATAATTTTAAGGAGTTTTATTATTTTACGGAATATTATATACATAATTGTAACACAAATAAAAAATATTGAAAAGTCATTTGTATGTTTTTTCTCTCAATTTTCTCTTGATTCTTCATTTTATTGGTTATAATGCAATCATAAAAGACAGACCGTTACTTTCCGTCTTCCTTATAATGTTCTACTGATAACAAATAACTTTAAATCCCAGAACGAGCATTGCCCAAGTATATGCAATAGGATGTGTACTTCCTGTTTGTCATAAACCTTATCACATGAACAATGGATGTCAGCAAATGTGGGCGAAAATTGTGTTTATTGTAGTTAATTTCACACACTAGAATATGTTATAATAGTTTAACATAAGTATGTACATATGTTTCATGCTAGACAATGATTTAAGATTCCAATATGCATTTCATTAACATGATCGAAATAAGTTTTTGTCACCAATAGCGTCGTGAAAAAAATGGAATAATAAACAGACAATACGGACCTAAAGATTAGGGCGCATATTAATACACTATTAACTAAATGCTTAAACACTTGCCTATATATCCAATAATCTCAACTATATGATTTCAGTGTTTTTGCTTTATATTAAGCATCGGAAGAGGATGGGTATGTTTACACAAAATAGAACATAGCTTAATCCAGACCGACAAAGACAATTCCATTCGTTACTAAACAAAAGCCATGACAAAATCTTAGAATTACAACGCATCCTTTTTAGTTTTGACAATGACTCTCCTAAAACGTACTTCAGTTTCGTCTGTGTAGAAGAAAGCAAAAGGCATTAGTTTTTGTGGTCACACTTTTTATTTTAAGTCTTCTCTTTGATTACAATGCTTCCCCATACTTGCCCTTTTAAACGAGATCATTGAACGCTCTACTGTCTACTGTAAAATCCCTGTCTTTAGATTCGAACAATAGTGTTTAAAATAAATTGAAAAATATTTACAGACATACTGGTTTAAACTTACTATACAAAGTCATTTACGGACAGTTGATTGCATTTTGACAGAAATTTGAACCGCATTTACATAACAAAAAAGTGTGCGATTCATGCGACCAAGGTTGACGTTCTGTAACATTATCATCACATTATCAAACAAGTAATGCGAATGATTTATCACTGTCTTTGGATATCGAACAAAGTTGTCCGTCGCTGCCATGCGATAAATTGGATTATAAGTAGTTGCTGCACGAAGCCTGGGGGTTGGATTTTCCCATCCACACCAGGAACACATGATAGATACTCTTTCTTGCATATTTCATTTCATTTAATTGTATGGTGCCTAAAACAATAAAAAACACAGCGCGACCTATTTCTTTATAGTAAAACCAAAGTATAGCGATATTTCATTCAACAACATCGTGACGTCACGGCTATGGGACATGTGTTTTCTAAAATAAAATCGTCTGACGTTCAAAACAATGTGTTTCTATTTATTTCGGACATTTAATCAAGAGTTCGCGATAATATTAAGAACAGGTAAAACTAGAAATGTGTCCATAGGACACGGATGTCCCCGCTAAATGCATTGACTATGTTTTTTTATAAAAGGCCTATAACTCCGTAAAAAATAGTGGATTGTAACCCAAATCGAACTTGACCTGTGTTTCGATATTATATATCAACATACCAAATTTATATTGAATCGATGCAGTCCTTCAAAAATTATTGAGCTGACAAATTTTGATAACGGACGGACGGATGGACGTACGCACGGACAGGGGTAACACTTAATGCCCCTCCACCATTCTTCGAATGGCGGGGGCATCAATAAAATTCGATTGAGCAAACCGCTTTTCGTTAAAATACAGCATCATATGTCTGGAATTTGCATAACACGATGGATGAATACGCGTACCTATTGAAGTTAGTACCAAACTAGAACACGGCACGATTTATTTATTTTCATTCGGAAAGGTTTTATTGTGATTTATTCACATAAATATGTGAATTTATTACAAATCATCATCAAAGACATCGAAAATGAAAAGGAAAGATGTGCTGGTCTAAACAATTGAAACGATTTCGTTGTGTCCGGATCCTAGGTCATCGCACTTGACGAAGGGATATTCCCACGGTCTATAGTTAAGAAACTTGCATTTAATTCTGTCATATATTTGCAATTGACAGCTGCCATTTACTTGAGGTGCTGTAAAATGTTTAACTATTTTAATACTATCTTTACTGTTTAATACCAGAACCCATCAACATAAATGCATTTTTGTGCAATAGTAGTGCACGGGAAATCGTGACGTCACCGCACGCGACTCGTCTTACATGGGGATTTAAGATGAAATGTATCAGCACCGAAAGTTGATGCGGAAATCCTTGTCCCATACGCAAGAAAACGCCCTTACGTAACTCACTCGTTCTTTGACAAATGCCTATATATTCCTAATGCCGTCTTATGTTAAATTAATATTATATGAGATGCATTTGCAACCGATTAGAATTATCAACTATCATTGCGGCGAATAAAAACATTTACTCCCACTATATTTCTAACTTCTTGGCAAGAAATTTACTGGTTTATTAAAATGTTTAAATGGTAAGTGATTTAAATGTCCGTAGAAAATAGTACATGATTATATGAGAGGGTCATTCATAAAGTTGCTGGACTGGGACTGTAACGCTTACATGTTTGCAAATACGTTTCTCATATTTACATCAATAATAACAGAGCATGTGTCAAATAATACTGCGTATATGTAAAACATATTAAATATTTGTTTTGTCAAACATGCCTTTTACATGTTTATGTGCATAATATTAATGATATTTTTTAAAACATAACATAACAAAAATGGTGATCATGTGAAATAAACAAGTTTTGTTTCTGTCATAAAAAATAAAGTAAGTTCCTTCACATTTATTACAATTACCGGAAATGGTCGGTACAGACTTGCAACAATACATCTCACGAATTATTGGCAAAACCAAAAGTTCATTTTCTTTAATTTTTCTTCTTGATTTTCAATTTTTATGTTTTAAATGCATTTATTAAAGAACACAATTTCCTTCCGTCTTTTATCTATTATCCCACTCATATCAAATAATGTTTAATCCAAGAAAGATCAGCGCTTCTCAGGGAGTGTTTTGTAATAATATGGCACAATATGTCAAATCATATAAACATTTGCAGTGCAATAAAACTGTTTTTCAATGTAACATTTTGCTGCAAGAAGGAAAACGTTTTATGATATATTTGGGATTTAATGTCATACATAATGTACGTATGACACCGATGTTATTATCCATGTGAACGAAAGCTATTTATCTGTCTAAGGAAAAACTTGCCATTATAAATAATGAGCAGGAACTGCTTCGTGTTTACTTCCCCAATGTGTAACTTTGAAGAAGACATTTCAAATTCAGTGGGATTACCCGTTTTGGGGTTATCGCGAACGTAGCCGTCCAGGAAGGTCAACAAGTAAAGCTTGTAAATCCGAGGGTCAGAGGTTCGCATCGGCTTTCTGCGTGTAAAAGAAATGATGTTGTTTCTCATGCGATAGGATTAACGGCTGGTTAGATTTTACGCTGTTCAGGTTAGGTTGAGTGACAGCATTTATATGAGTGCGATGTTTAAGCGGCTTTACAACCTACTATATATTTCAAGTTTGAGAACAAACATGCCATCGTGCATGTAGATAAAGCTTGTTGAAAATGTGTAACTTAATAAGAGTAATTTGTCTTACAACGCAATTTTCATAGAATGTGTTAAAATAGCTATATTGACAAACGAACGGCATATAAGTGGGAGGTATTTACCTAATAAGATGGTATTCAGAGGTTCAGCAAGATCCTTCAATACTAGAAAAAGCGATTCGCCTGATTCTGTTTTCCCCACATCCGTCTCAGGTGAGGGGGTAACCAGTCGCTTGTGGTGACAAAAGGTTTGTACTGGTGAAAACGGGATCGTTTGTGAGGTGGACTTACCTTCGTGGTATAATACTATTGAAATAATAAATGATAAATGACGTTAAACCAAACAAGAACACAAACAAATCAGAAACAACAATTTAAAAGTATGGTTTGATAAAAAAAACGCTAGACACTCAATATATGAACAAACTAGGACAAAACCTACATGTATTTGAATGTGTGTTTGGATATGTAGCAATTCTGTGTCATTGATGTCGGCAAAAATTGTTGTTTATGCTTAGTAAGTAATGCAACGCGAACGTGACAATTGTACTTTGACAATTAAGAAACAAACACGATGAATATAATTGTTAGTTTGTCTTTTCATCTCCCCAGTAACCATTTAAGGTTTTCTTAAAGTAGTTATTCCCAGCCCTTACTTGTTCATGTGCAGTGAGAAACAGTATGGCATTGTCGCATATTCTAACAACCTAGTAACATGAGTATTATATAGTAACAAAATACATAATCCAATAAGGGACGCGTACAATTAATCACTGTCTTACAATGTAGAACAATCAATTGATGCTTCGTCTCTAAAGCAGGGCCATTTTATTCAATTACGTTGTCTGACTGGCAATTTTGTAGACGAATGTGGATGAGTTGTAAAACAGCACTGTGATCTATTCACAGTTGTATTGCAATCATATAATAAACAATGCTATAAGTTAATGACATGCATAAGGGAAGGACTCTGATATTTAAAAAGTACAGCATATTGTGTTAATCTAATAACGGTACGTTCGCCTTAGTCAACAATGTAATACAGAAACAGCGGTTGAGTTTCTTTTTCGTTTCACTACAATGACATATGAATAAAAAATAAATTAAAAGAACTAAAACAAAAATAACAAAATACTAAAAAAATTGACTTTACGACCAAAACTACAGACGTGTACAAAGAGCTTTTCAATCTTTATTCCGAATAAAGCACTCCAGATAGTTAGCATCCATTGCCTGAAAACAAAAACTAAATCCGGACCACCAAAGACAACTCCGTTCTTACTTTAACAAAAGCCTAGACGAAAACTGCTTATAACAACAAAGCCAGTGTGGTTTTTACATACTTTCTCCTGCATACGTACTTAACTTTCGCCTGAATAGAAGAACTCAAATTGCATTAGTTCCCCACTGTTGATGCACCTAATATTCTCTTCAATGTCGTTGTAAATATTCCTATGCTTTCCTCCAATTTCTCTTTAAAACGAGAACACTAAAAACCATATCCTGGAAATTCCTGCCATAAGATTTGAACAATAATGTTCAGAATTCAATACGTAGTATAGATTGAGAAAAAAAAACAAAAAACAATGGACATTCCTCCAACTGTCAATCATGATAATTTATAAAAGCACATGATCAATTTAAGTTCAATAAATTAGGGTTCTGATTGTCAGTTGACACTCTGACCTAGTAAACACAAAAGAAAGCAAACAACCTGTCTGTGATAAACCTTATCACACGAAAAAAGGACAGTGCAGAAAATGGAGGAAAACAGTTTTTTGCGAAACTATCATCGTCGGCAATCACAGTACTTTATTCCGTTTTACTTCTACATACCGTAGGTAATTTAACTGGCAATATCTCGTTTTTATGAATATGCATTTGGCAGGTGAAACCAATCTTCTTCCAATGAAATCGCATGTTACAATTAAATACTTATCAATAACATACTGTGATTTTCTTACTTAAAATGTGCATCTATTGTTTATGAGCTTTGCTTACAAAGTTTTTCATTGGCCAAACCACAATCTAACCCCTAGGTCAAAAGCAAGCCTAATCAGCTGCTTCGAACCAAACTTTAGTCATTTGTCATGGTGTCCTAATACTTGACCATGTCTGGTTTAAACCTATATACATTGTGTTAATTAATTTATTGCAGGAAAGAGGCACTGAACCTGCCGAGCACATGATAATGAAACATCTAGACTATGTTTGCTTATAACCCATCCGAAATTGAAACCAGAACCTCCAACACAAGATATTATTTTGACTGTGCATCTGTTTTTATAATACATGTCGATATGTTTATAGTAGTGTAACTATACTGGTTTCATTTATATGTGTGAATACTGTTTTGATGATGTATTCAAAGTAGCATTCCTGTATTAGTTAAAAAGCTATTCAATAATATTAATATCTCGGAATACAAATTCAAGGCCCACTCATTTGAATACATAAATACTCCCTTTAGTACGGGGTATTATATCTAAGCGGGGCACAATATAATCTAATTTGGTAAAACAATTAATCAATTAAGCATATGTGACAAACATAATATTAAACAAAACTGTTTCAGATTTCCGATCATATTTTTACATTGTACATAAAATCAGAAACTTTATAACGATGTAAAAAGTATGTCCGATGCTTTTATGCATTGCATTCAATTTCTGAACATTCCAGAGGACACATAATAGAGCATTGGATAATCAATATTGCATTTAATGTGCCTTTGATAGATATCAAAATTGTCTTCTTGGTGTCAGAGAGATTGTTGTTTATGACGAGCTGGTAAGTGCAATGAAAACATGAAACATGTTATTCAGTATGCCCATGACTAAGACAGCGGGAAAAAATGTTTCGTTTGTGTTTTAATAATATATGTTATGCCAAGCTTAAGGGGCAACTCGGTTACACATGTTCAGATGGCACACAATGCCAATGTAGTGGGTCAACATGTTACAGTATTAATAAGAGAACGCCTATTTCGTACCTCTTTGCTACTTAACATGCTTTTGTGTCGCCTTGAATTTGATCTTGTCTTTGATTTTTTATCAGCCTCTAAAATTATACTGAAACAACAGCGATAGGATATTGCCACATTCGTTAGGCCAAGGTCACATTTGTCGCAGTTTGGCCCCTTTTTGTTACTTTTTTGTAATTCTGACAAAGCATCCAAGGGCGGTACAATACATGTGTTCAACAGAACACACATATAATTAACCTTTATATGGTGACCAACACATAACCATTGAAGAACGAAACCATCCGCATTTTGCGTTACATTTATTTATAGATTGAAGTGGCTGAACTTCCTCAATATTTTTGTTTGTTTGGCTTTGATCGTTATTGAGTTGGTAAGGTATTTTAGCCGCTGCGATATAATTTTACTATTTTGTTTTACCGATTGGTCCTCTTTTGGTAATTTGGTTTCAAATTTGCATTGTACATAAAAATCTTCTATATTTTTACTTTGCAAATTATCGTATCGTTGACATACATGTATAAAATGTTCACTTTATTAAAAAAAATCCATTAAAACACGCTAGTGAAAAGCTTTAAAGATGCTTTGCCAGTATATTTTGATCAAAATTAGTGGCAATTGTTTTATTGTTAACTACATTTAATAACAGTTTCCTTGATGCTGTAGTATACCATTTTTAGCCACATAATTAGGAATTACATCACACGATTGACGTAGTCCAGTAACATGATAATCACATTACCAAACAAGTAATGCCAACGATATATCACTGTCATTTACTATCGATTAAGGCTTTCTTCGCTACCAATGCGTCTTTTTGAGTTTATACTGTTTTTGCATAACACACACATTCTTTGAAAATTGTGTATTCGTAATAACTGCACAAATTGTTTCAATAGTACGAGTATATGACATGAATGTACATGCATGGCGTGTTTCCCTTTCATCAGTTTATTGTTAACATGATCAACTGATCATCACTGCGAAAACAACGACATTTACGCCTAATATGTATATTTGATTTATATGCACGCAGTTACTGTTTTTATGTTTTAGTTTCGAGACAATTTTAATGCCGTAAGAATAGAGAATATTGTCCAAAATTGATACAACACTTGCTTGTACTTTTAGTTACATGTATGTAGTCAGCAATAAATAAAGTGACAAGAAACACATAAAATATTCGGAACACAAGAAACGCCACAATGCGACGAAACCAGGTTTTCAACGATTCAACCATGTATTGATATGGCAGGAATAAGAAATGAAAAATGGCAGTGAAGAAAAAATGACGCCGTTATTTTTGTTGCATTGGTTTGCATTACTGTTTTGACGTGTGGTGTCAATAGGCCAAAGCAAACTTAAGTTACTTAGCGGAATCTGAATTGCTATTTGAAGTAAAAGCAACCTTAACCTTAATAACAGACACCTGGGTAGCAATCCCAAGCTGCGTCTTGATGTAAGCTATCCATACAGCAAGTTTGGTGTCAACAGGCCAAAGCAAACTAAAGTTATTGAGCATTTACTGAATTTTTATTTTTAGTAACAGTGACCTTGATCTTGATCACATACATCTGGATAGCAATCCCAAGCTGCGTCTTGATGAAAGCTACCCATACACCAAGTTTGGTGTCAATATGCCAAAGCAAACTTAAGTTATTAAGAAAAAAAACGGAATTTCTATTTTTAGCAACAGTGACATTGACCTTGATCAAAGACACCTGGGTAGCAATCCCAAGCTGCGTCTTGATGTGCACTACTTATACAGCAAGTTTGGTGTCAATAGGCCAAATCAATCTAAAGTCATTGAGCGGAAACTAAATTTCTTTTTTTAGGGACATTGACCTTGTCCTTAATCACAGACACCTGGGTAGCAATTCCACACTGCCTCTTGATATAAGCTACCCATACAGCAAGTTTGATGTCAATAGGCCAAAGCAAACTAAAGTTATTGAGCGGAAACTTCAGTTTGACACCATTTAGGATACGCCCAGACCATTAACCACTAATCTAATTACCAGGATTTTCGTTGAAAACCTGGTTAAAAATACACAGCTACCTTTGATGGTAAAGAAGGAGTGATTACAAAGAACTTAAAGTAGTTTTTTATTTAATTTTACGGAAATGTCTATACATAATTGTAACACAAATCAACAATTATTGACTTATTGTATGTCTTCTTACAATTTTTCTTCATTCTGTTTTATTGGTTATGAATGCAAACAAGAGGGCCCAGAGGGCCCTGAAACGCTCACCTGAGACAGAAGATTTTTAAGTTTCCTTTTTTCATTGCTTTAAATACAACGGGCGACACCTGGGAGTCTGAAGGCTATAGTTTTAAAATTTAAAAATAAAGTTTGAAAAAGAATTTTCTAAGATTTGACCTGGTGACCTATTTTTAAAACCCACGCGACCCATATCCGCACTTGGTCTAGATATTGTCAATACAAACATTCTGACCAAGTTTAATAAAAATTGGGTTGCAAATGTTGCCTCTAGAGTATAAACAAGAATTTCCTAAGATATAACCTGGTGACCTAGTTTTTGACCATACATGACAAATTTTCAAACTTTTCGTAGATATTGTCAAAACAAACATTCTGACCATGTTTCATTAAAATTGGGTCGCAAATCTGGCCTTTATGGTAAAAACAAGAATTTCATAAGATTTGACCTGGTGACCTAGTTTTTAAACAGACCTGACCCATATCCGCACTTTGCCTAGATATTGTCAATACAAACATTCTGACCAAGTTTCATTAAAATCAGGTCGCAAATGTGGCCTCTAGAGTGTAAACAATAATGTCCAAAGATTTGACCTGGTGACCTAGTTTTTGCCCAGAAATGACATATTATCGAACTTGGCCTAGATATTGTCAAGTCAAACATTCTGACCAAGTTTCACCAAATAGGGTCACAAATCTGGCCTCTAGAGTGTAAATAAGAATGTCCTAAGATTTGACCTGGTGACCTAGTTTTTGACCCGATGAGGCCCATATTTCAACTTCATTTAGATAATGTCAAAACAAACATTCTCACAAAGTTTCATGAAAATTGGGTAGCAAATGTGGCATCAAGTATGTTAACAAGAATTTCGTAAGATTTGAACTGTTGACCTAGTTTTTGAACCGACATGACCCATATTCTAACTTGGCCGAGATATTGTCAAAACAAACATTTTAACAATGTTACATCAAAATCAGGTCGCAAATGTGGCCTCTAGAGTGTAAACAAGAATTTCCTAAGATTTGACCTGGTGACCTAGTTTTTCACTTGACATGACCTATATTCGAATTTAGTTTAGATATTGTCAAAACAAACATTCTAAAAAAGTTTTTTAAAAGTTGGTTTACAAATGTGGCCTCTAGAGTGTAAACAAAAATTTCCTAATAGTTGACCTAGTGACCTAGTTTTTGATCCGACATGACCCATACTTGAACTTGGCCTAGATATTTTCAAAACAAACATTTTGAAAAAGTTTCATAAAAATCGTATCACAAATGTGGTCTCTAGAGTGTAAACATCAAATGTTGACAGACGACGGACGACGGACGACGACGGACAACCACTGACCACAATAGCTCACCATGAGCACTTCGTGCTCAGGAGGGCTAAAAGTGTACAACTATTGACTGTCTTGGTGTATATTTAGTTTTTAGCAAGTTCCCGGTCTATATGATTTTGAGAGGTCAGCAAAACTAAATATACACCTTCCAGACAGTCAATAATTGTTATACCGTATGCCCCTATTCGAACCTTTCTTTAAAATCATTAAAAAAATATTAATGTTTAACATTTATACATTGTATTACAATTAACAAAAATATGTAACATTTTACCACATGCAATTCGGAATATCATGAAAACAGATAACAAGATGTTACTACTTTCAACACATGAACAGTCATTAACATTGTCTAGTGCAGTCTACTGCTAAAAGTAGTGTATGGTTTTGTTAGCACAATTGTTAAGCGCTGGAACAGACATTATGTGGCATCATGAATGGAGCTTGAGCGGGCTGGGCCTGAAGTGTCACAACCTGGTTCTCTGCGTTGCCTAAAAGGCTTTTAACAGCGTTTTATCCCAAAATTGTGAAGGGGTCCGGTACCAGACCCATTGTAAAAAAATAAATCGCGTCGTTTCTTATGAAAATTGTGAAAAAATCGCGTCGTTTCTTTTTGGAAGTTATGAAAAAAAAGAAGTTTTGTCAAAAGTGTATCCATAAGCATATTGAATGATATCATTTAAGCTTATTGCTTTTGGATAATTCTAGAAGAGAGAAACAATATACATAAGCCACTTTTATATCATTCAATTGCTGGTTTAAATACTTCACAAACCTTGCAGAAGAACAGTTATTTTGATGCTTTCTGTCTGCAGTACAACCAATCAATCTGAGATTCAAAGTCAATGACAATGGCCTTTTGGTTCCTCTTGTGTCTTTTTCAGTAGTAGACATACTCTCTATAATTCTAGTATCAGGTGGCACATTATGTTTTGGTTGGATTTCGTGAACAACAATGTTTATGTCTGAAACTATCTGTTTCGTCACAGGCCTCACTAGTGCTTTCAGTGGACAAAGTAACAACTTCTGACATGCCTTCATGCTCTTTTGCCATTGAAATCGACGTTTCACTCTCACCTGGTAAATGATCGTGTGAACAGGACTGTTCATCTTCATGTGAAATTGTTGACAAATCAGCTTGCTGATCATTTGTCGACTTAAACATTGATTTAATAGTTTTGCATCCCGATGCATCCGATTTTGATAGTTTTTTTTACGTAGCACTTGCTGTTTCGCGACATCGCGAAGATATATGACAATATATGTACGCGGAGCCGGTAACCTATCGGGTACCAGTATTTTTCCGGTACGGTGTTGAACGGGTTTTAGACAAACCGGAAGTAAACAATAATAGCGATAAAACGGCAATTTGTGGG
>Ga0224511_10002477_pt1 | contig 12466 bp, 7 predicted proteins | sample SF_May12_sed_USG_2_FD_169988 | JGI IMG/M metagenome (GOLD analysis project Ga0224511, IMG submission 169988) | Sediment microbial communities from San Francisco Bay, California, United States - SF_May12_sed_USGS_8_1 | ecosystem: Environmental > Aquatic > Marine > Sediment | place: USA... | reverse complement strand
TTGTGAAGGGGTCTTTATGTGTTTTCTTGGTCAGATTGTCACCTGACAATATAATCCTTATCTATTAGATTAAAATTGACCATGTGCTGTTATAAATGATCATGATTGACATTCCATACAGCTGGGTAGGTTAAAAGCTCGGTCCGCTCTACTGAGGTTTAAACAATTCTTTTATACACATTTGAACATTTTTCTTCTTCTTTGAAAATCAAAATTTGTCAAAACGATGTTGCTGTATTCATATTTTATAATAAAACATTAACACAAGTACTTGACTAATGCCTTACGTATTGAATACTTAAAAGTAAATAATGTTCAATGACTTGGGCACGTTGACATCCTCAGAAAACAATATGGGTTCTATAATTACACTATGAAAGCGGTTTGTTTTGCTATAACATTTGCATGTTCAATGCAGAAATAAACTTTTTGTTACGGTACTCCACGTTATATAATATTCATTTGCTTTTTTGCGCTAATTTTGCTGTTGGAACGTTAAGCGGTGTTCAATATGGCAGCTCAACTAGTGTTTTCACACGTTCGATCACATTTTAATGATATCTATATTTGTTTATGTTCCTTAAAAAAACAATAAACACCAACTGATGTTTTGATGGATTTACTGATGTATAAGTTTTAAATATTTAGATATTCATTAATTTACTTTTTAATCACAAATGCACTTTGTGTTTCTCCTTTGTGCACATCTATATGTCTTTTCTTTTGTATTCTGTGTATTACTATTATGATGACATCATTTATTATTTGTGAGCCCTCCCCTCGCCATTGTATGTACTATATTTGTATTTTATGTACTGGTTATGCTAATGCTGTCCCTAACAGGGCATTATGCTTTTTGTAAATAAAAGTTGGAAGTTGAAAGTTGTCAGTTTTGGTCTTGTCTAGTTATGAAACGCAAACATATTTAAAAATCAATCAGTGGAAATGTGGAGTTGTGCTGCAAGAGGAAGTTTCTAGCACAAATACTCACGCTTTTTAAAATGATTAAAAATGTCTGGAACACGAGCTTCAGACATTGACTAGAGCTTAAAACATACTATTCAAATATTAAAATGCACCTATTTTTTACAGACAAGTGGTTTGAAATTTGAATGCAAACACTAGATCCATTGTGTTCGTTATTTACAAGAACTTGTTGACAATTGAATCAGTGGTAGGAAAGTGCTACAGTGTTTTATGTCAATAAGTGTACAATGAAATGTCCAATATGTATTAGGTGACACACATGCCCCTGCATGCATCGTTTTATTTACTTTTTGCACGTTCGTACCGGCTGCACCGGTAGACTCCATGTTAAATGTAATTATTGACTAAATTACACCTGACAACGTTTTCATTCTGTTTTTATGTTGACGCACGAAATTCTGCATCCAAGGCATACTAGACTAAACTTCATGTGCTAATTGTTTCATAATGCTGTTGTCTATGCTTAGTATATGACTTTCTGATAATACTTTATTTTCAGGCATTTTAGTTTGTAAGACAATTTTTCTGCGAATGGGCCTTCAGCTAGTCGATTTGCGTATTTGATCAGTAAAGTAGACAAGGTTGATCACACACATGAAAGCCGTGTTTGTCAAGTTTAGTTCTTCAAATATAAATCAACTAGGAGAAACATGTTAATAAAACAGAAGATTTTTAATCTGTACGGGATCAATTGTGCTTCTATGGTATAGCATTCAATCATGTCCAGTAAAATGTGGCTTCACGTCCTCTGTAAATAGGGTACACAAAGAACGGTAACGATCGCTGCTACATTTCAAATCCGCAAAATATGGCATTCATCCATTGCCACAGCATGACATACATTTATTGTTTCGTATATTCGTTATTTGTTTTATCTCTAGTAACCAAAGTGTCGGTCGTATTAACCTGCATAATATTTTACTGTTTAAAATAAATTAAAGAGATGTTCAAAGAAAAAAAGTTGTTAAGAATGCAGACAGGTCAAGTTTAAGGGCAAACCTAGAAAACCAGAAAATATGCACGTGATATTAACTCACAGACATGTATACCTAAATTTCAAAACAACGTGGCTAACGCACCTCTGGTCCACTTCTCTGACGTGTTTTCCTGAATTACAAACGGTATTTTTATACAAACAATTGTAACAAAAGGTTGCTTTATTAAGTTACCACACTGGCGATTTTATGAGATGCGGAGTGTTGCAGTAGTTTGTTTTAATACAACATGCAACACATGCCTGTAACGAAGTGGTCAGTGACTTCCAAAGGCGTTCTTGACATACAGACCATTTGTGATTGTTGGATTCTCTGACGACATCGCCTTATGAGCATTTTACGCACCTTTAAGACACCAAACGCATTGTGGTCAACGTGAGACCAGGGCGTTACCATAGAAAACATAACTGGGCAGTGCAAAGAAGGGCCTAAAATTACAATATACTTCGTGGTTAGGGTTGGTTGATAAAAAGGAATAAAACTTCATGTTAATATAATTCTTGCTTTTTTTTCACAAATGAATATAAAACCGCACTTTACAACGATTATGTACAATCATTTTAAAAATGATAAAACTAAAAACTTTTTTACTTTGTTTATCGAAATATTTAATTCTGAAATATCATTTTACATTTTCAAGATCTCATCAACAACAATTCGCCATATACATCTGTCTTTTACAGTCTATCATCTCAATAAAGACACCGACTTAAGCCAAAGAAAATGCGCCATCTTTGGATAACAACAGATAAAACGACACTCATCGAAAAAGTCCGAAAACTTCCGAACTAGTCAAATCGCAAATGTAACTAGTATGGTTAATATAACATATTGAGATATTTACATTTTACTTTAGTACCTGATAAATAGATCGTGCATACGCCCACTTGATAGTATCTATTTAATTAAATGAAGTCGCAAAACGAACATATCGAGTTGATTCTCTGTGATTAAACATTCACTAGTTGTGCTCGTGTACCTGAGCCGAACTCTCAGCTTTTGAACTGTTAGTAATGTATACATATAGGTATAAGTTTATTTTTTGCACGTTATTACGTGTATCCTGTATAAACGATGAACCACATCAATATCAAATATACAAAGCAATTAAACATGTACAGGGGACATTTTACTATGGCATGTTTAAGGCCGCTTTTCAATGTGTTCGTATCCGGAGCCGCATATCTGCATCCGTCTCCAAAAAATGGCTTATTGGACCATTTTTTCAGCATGCGGACGACATTCGGACATCATTCGGCAAGATTAGCCTCTGGGATTATAAGTTTTTGACTTGTGCTTTTTTCTACTGTTACTATTTATGGCCCCTTAATTCAATAAATATGAACTATATATCAACTCAGTTTTGTTTATATGGAGTAATGGTTTTTGTCTTAATATAAAAAAATGAGTATTCAGTATCTAGTTCATCGTGATGGTTGCCCGTATTTGAGATAAGAAAGATCACTTATTTACAACGTATTGGGTAAACAGCTTCAATTGCTCTATAACTAATAGTTTAACAGTTAAAAAGGGTTCAACAAGTATTATACGTTTGACGGATAATAAGGTGTCTGTGTTAAAATCTTGCGGACACGAAACCAGATCCGGATCCAGATCCCGACACAGACACATAGAATAGCGGCCTATATAATTAAATCAGAGAATCGAGAACAAAGCTAAACATATTCCACGGTCTTTCGTTTATGTTAATATTATATACATGCGTACATGCATGCATAATATATCAAATCAGCTTGTACAGGTAATTATTGAAATGATATTTAAACTGATTGCGGGTTGATACATTACATGTGTATTTCTACATATTGTACCGAGCTGTTTTGAAGAAGTACATTGTCACACTATGTATTCAAGTTAGTTTACAAAGGAGAAATGATTATAATAATTCCCACAACACCGAGCCAACATTGTGCATGGTGTAAGTGAGGTCGTATGTCAGCTGGCACTCGATCAGACCGTCAGTCGTGATACGTGTTGCCACGAATCCCTTGCACGGGCGCATGCGCACACATGCATTAGCACACTTGCTAACGTATGGCACATGCATGACGTCAAATATGTCGGTAGAGGGCGTTAATGTTACGTTGGCTAGAGCGACAGCGAATCGGGCACACACGTCCGTTCCTGGTAAGGCAAACACTGAAAACATGAAACATCACAGATAAAACGGTATACCTAAACAACTTACATTTATATATTTGAAGTATTGTTTCCGACCCTTATAACGAAATGTTTGAAAATTATCACATAATTGCACGCAACCAGTATAAACCAGAGATAAATGAGGCAATATTTGTTGACGTTTTCAAAAGAAGAAGAATGCAAATGTGTTAGTGAACACTAACGAATGAAAACTATAAAACTCTTTAATATGGCAGCTCATGTAAATATGCGTTTTGTCAGACCTTTACGCAACAGAAAGCTACAACTAAGAATAGATCTATATGTAATAAGTAATTTATTTCATGAATTAAAATCCTCGAAATAAATGTTGTAACTTGTCTAATAGCCTTTTTAAGTACACATGTATTTCGTTATTTAAACTGTTTCATAAATGACGGCATATCATACATTTTTGCGTTGAGAAGACTGATGCGGTTGTTGCTGGTTGTTCTGTTGTTGACGTTATCGTTGTCATAGTTGATGTTGACGTCGGAGTTGATGTTGTCGTCGACGTTGTTGTTGTTGTTGTTGTTGAAGTGGTTGATGAAGTTGTTGTTACAATAGTTGCAGTACGGCAATTTATGACCGTGCTAAGTAGGCAAAAATTAGTCGGGTCCTTTGCCCCAAACATATTCATACACATTGCGCGACCTATGAGTGGCCTACTGGCTGTAGCTGTGGTGTCAAACGAGTTACCGATTCTTATATGTCCCGGAAAATGTACCACTTTGTCAGACAGCCACGCTATATCTCCGTCCAACTTGGTATTATTTCTATCAATAAATAATGTTGTTTTGCCTTGATTAACATCACGAGAGAACGCCATGTGTGTCCACCTGTTTTGTTGTAATACAGCGCCTGCAATGGCACATGTTCTGTTGACACCATAGTCAACATAGACCTGCCCGTTTATAAAGAAAACCTTAAACTGTTCTATTGCAGATTCCACCAAAGCATTGGCAGGAAGGTATGTGTCACTCTTGTAATGAAACAATGTCCCGTTGGATATATCTTCCACATAGAAGTACATAGTAATAGACAAGTCTAATGCGTTTTGTGCTGCCCAAACCTCGCTGTAGTTATATAATCGTATGTCTACGTAAGAGTCCGGTCCGCCATGGAACTGCATGGACGAGTTTCCTACCCCTGGTGGGCCTACAGCATATGTGACGTCAGGTCCGATGGTTCCGTTGGTATCGCCGCTCCGGGCTTCAGTGACGCCGTCTGTGACGCCCAGAGGCCAGGTGCCAACAGTAGGTGGTTCGTTGTTGCATGGGGCGAAACAACCTAACACATTTATCATAATCATGTACATTGTATGTTGTTAGACATGCCTTTAATGTGCGAAAATGATTTAATTATTGAATTTCCAAACATTGATGTGTTGTCTAAGAAATATTCGACGTTTGATATGTAGCGCTTAACTAATTTTATAATTGACACGTACGCTTACTAGAATTTTGCATAATATATATATATATATATATATAAAATATTTTACTAAATCCTTATTGGTGCTTTTGAAGAACAACAATGTTTCTTTATACATTTATAAATATTGCTATTGTTTCCTTTTTAAATATAATAATGTTTAATGAAACCAATATTTGAAAAAGTCTTAGTACCATCGAAGAAAAATCCGGCCACAATGACAATTATAAGTAGATACTCCATGTCTGTGTCTACCAACAGCCAAGTACATCTGTCAACTAGTAATCGGATTATGCAGGCTATGCTTCCTGAGCGCTTTCCCTTTCATCAGTTTAATTGTTTTTCTGGTCTCTTTGCTTTGCATCAACCAATCAAATATCAGTTATTAATAATTTATAGTGTACCTGGTATTCTATGTTTCGGGTTATTTGAAAGTGAAACACGTACACAAAATAATTGTTTTAAATTGAATTGAAATGAAGTATTGGATAAATTAACATACGTTGACGTACATATGGACACATGTACTCTATTACTTTAAAATTCGGATGCAGTAATAATTATGTAAATTACATATAATAGTAAATGCCATTACGATAAACACCAAATAAAACACTGCAAATGTTTTTATTCAAGATTTGCCGAAGTAGTTTTTAAGCATTGATATTGTCAAATACAAAACATTTTTCTCTTAAAAGAATATCAGAAATCCATTTGTTCTTACAAATACGTAGATAAACGTAACAGAAATTGCGAGCCACATATTTTCAACGAATTAATGTTACTTGTACTTTAACGTGCACGGATAACTACACTTAGCAAATACTTATATTTACGGGAATGGGTTTGACTGCGTGAAGTTGGTTAAAACGTAAGATGTAAACATTACTGATTAGTGATCTGTTTTGATACCATTGTAATCGTTCACAAACTTTGAAATACATGTATGTTAAGTATACTTATTAAAAATTCAATTAAAATACAAAAGTACTTGACAAATACTGTGTTTTGGACTAAAAAAAGAAATCCACAACAATAACAAAACACAAAATCAAACATAAAAACACTTGCCAGAGCCGGGAATGGCAGCAGGGACCTCTTGCACCTAAAGCGGATGCGTTACCTCTGGGCCACCGAGTCAACTGACAGTATCGATTGTTAACTATGTAACTGTTTCAATGCAATGGAACGAAATCTAAATAAATAAAACCTTATTTGCGGGCCACACATTTTCAACATAATATTTTTTTCTGTAATACATGTAGTTTAACATGCATGGATAATCCCACTTGGCAGTCTCTCATATTTACGGGAGTAAAAGCTTACAGTTGGTAAAAAAGTAAGATGTAATGCAATTCTGACCAAAAGATACAGCCATTGCATCTTTTAACAAAACAGAAAAAACAAAACAAATATTTGTTTAGAGTAACTGTCTATGCTTATTTTATTCGTACAGCAGTTCCCATAGGTCGCAGCCAACACTGTAGACGGCCAGAGTGATGTTGTAGGTCAACTTGCATTCAAACACTCCATTGGTGCCCCACGCAGTTGCCACGAATCCTCTGCATGGATGCATGCGTAGACATGCATTGGCACAGGCGCTTATTTCTGACACATTCATGACGTCAAATATGTCCGAAGAGGCCGTGAGCGTCATGTTGGGTTGGGTGAGAACGAAACGGGCGCACGCGTCATTCTCTGGTACGGTGTTTATTATAGTCGGCAACGTTGTTGGTTTTGTGGTTGTTAGTGTCATTGTTGTTGCTGTTGTACTTGGTGGCGTTGTTGTTGTTGTTGTTGAGGACGTCGATGGCATTGTTGTTGTCATGGTCGTCGTCGGTGGCATTGTTGTTGTTGTTGATGTTGAAGACATTGTTGTGGTGGTCGTCAGTGGCGTTGTTGTTGTGATCGTCGTTGTTGTCTGTGGTATTGTTGTTGTTGTGGTGGTGGTGGGTGGTGTCGTTGTGGTCATCGTTGTTGTCAGTGGTGTTGTTGTTGTGGTGGTGGTGGTGGGTGGTGTTGTTGTGGTCGGCGTCGGTGGCGCAGTTGTTGTGGTCGTCGTCGGTGGCGCAGTTGTTGTGGTCGTCGTCGGTGGCGCAGTTGTTGTTGTGGTCGTCGGTGGCGCAGTTGTTGTTGTGGTCGTCGGTGGCGCAGTTGTTGTTGTGGTCCTCGTCGGTGGCGTTGTTGTTGTTGTTGAAGAGGATGACGAGGACGTTGTGACAATTGTAGCAGTGCTACAATCCTTGTCAGTATCAGAACAAAGCCATGTCGGGTCTTTCATAGCAAAAAACTTCAGGCACATCACTCGACCGATCAAAGGACCACTGGCGGCAGCGATTGTGTTGAACGAGTTCCCTACCCTGATGTATCCAGGGAACCGAGTGACCTTATCATTTAAACCAGGCATCTCTCCTATAAACTTTGTGGCATTTCGGTTTAAATAAACAAATATTTTACCTTGACTTGCATCTCTAGAATATACGAAGTGGAGCCATTCGTTTCCTGTAAGGACAGTGCCTGCTGGAGACGTTATTCTGTCTGCTCCGAAATCAACAAATAGTTTACCATTTTCAATAAAGACTTTGAATTGATTTATGTCGGAGGTGTCATTGGCACTCTCATCACTGTATTCGTCACTCACGTAATGGAGCAGCGTTCCACTGGATACATCGTCTACGTACAGGTACATTGACAAGGAAAAATCAGGATCATTGTTTGAAGTCCATATCTCGCTTCTATTGTCAATACGCAAGTCGACATACGAGTCTACGCCGCCATTAAACTGCAATGACGAGTTTCCGACGTCCGGCGGCCCCTCGCCGTGTGTGACATCCTCTCCGATGGTGCCATTGGCGACGCCTGTTTCGGTGTCTATCACTCCTTTGCCGAAGCCCAGTGGCCAAGTACTTAGAAGGACAGGAGTTTTGCATGCAGCGATACAAACTGAAACAATTATATTATAATTAATAATAGACAAAAAACGTTAAAGAACAAGTAAGGTAATTCTCTTTTTTTAACTGAAAAAAGAGAAAGCAAGGCATGGATGTTTACGTTAGATGCGAAAGATAAATACTGGATACGACTTCTCAATAATAAAGAAATTGGTTTATGAAAAGGGTATCGAAAAAAAACTCGGTCAAATGAGTTATTACGTTTGAATTTAATGTTTTTATCTAACGTTTAAACGTAGAAATAATGTCAAAATATGTTTTCGCTGGAACAAAAAAACAAACATTTGATAAAAGCAGATATGCAAGAAAGCTTGAAATAAATGGACTCCGTGAGATTTATCGCTGCTGTGAATTTGTTGGATATTTTAGCATAAGGTATAATTGATAACTTTGGCTTCGGCTGATAATACCGGTATATTCATGTATTGTTGGTGTAAAAGTTTGATGGACTCTTACATTATTGTATAACATATCGCAGTTTAGTATTATTGTCTTAGTGCTTAACAAAACTGAACACTCGATAATTCATTTTTACGGGAAAGCTATATATGTTGTTTATAGATCTATACTAAAACAAACCAAATCAAAGTATATAAAAACTGATGGAATATTTAATCAACATAATCGGAAAAACGAACGTTAAGACAAAAAAAGAATCTGGTTTTTATACGTGTTGACAAAGACTATTGTTTTACATAAATGTTGTTTCATGCTTGCACGCATTTACTTATATAGAAAATCAACAACACAAATCTACGAAAGTATATTTATGTTACTGTAAGTTCAATTCAAACACTCTTTTTATTGATGAATAACCTTGCTTGCATTTATAGTGTTTGTCTTAAAAGTGATATTCAATGTTATACATGTTTGTCTCGCTTACTGTATAGTTTTGTTTGACCTCCCGAGGAATTGGTCTCCCCCCCCCAACAACCCTCTTCACTCATAATTGCCTTGTTTTAAACGCATCTAGCTGGAAAATCATTTCATGCTACATGTACTTACATTTGTACATATATTGTTTTATTTCCTCCAATAATGGAGAGAATAGCTTATTTACACAAGCGATTATACACACATTTTGCGTAGGAAAACAATTTCAACAACAACTTTACCAATACATACACATTATATACGTTGCAAATTATAAAAGTACAAATCAGCACACTTTGCTTATATTGAGCATATAATGCATAAAGATGTTTATGAAATATATTTTTGCTGTATTACAAACTTGTTTTAATATACAACATATACATTGACTAGTGCCCTAATCCTTTTAATGTATATACAAAATGATATTACACTGTTGTAAGAAAAATATAATAAATAACAATCTGGACATGTATACCATCAAAGATCCCAAGAACTAAAAACACTTTGAAGAAATGTTCCATTACAAGACCTGTATGTTAGCATATTAATCCGACGACTGAACATTTCAGTACTCGCTGTAAGTCTTTAAAGGCACGACCTTTTCTTGCGCAATAGAATTGTTTGCATTTATAGTTGTCACCCCAGTCTCGTTTGCAATATCGAACATATTTCGTCTGGTAAATCGCTTGATAAATACGTGAATTTTTACGCTTTTGTCAAGGACCGGAAATGTTTTATGCTTACCTTTGATAAAATGGCCTTTGATGTCTTTCCCTCCAAGTCTTTCGAAATCTTTCCCTTTCATCAGTTTAAGTTAGTTTGATAGGTGCTAAATTATGGAATACTTTACCTACCGATATTTCAAATATTGACAAACTTCAATCATGTAAGGTTGCCATCTCATTTAATGCCATTTCATTTAATTCAATTTTTTTTATTTTCCAAATTATGTTGCATGTTACCATGAAATTGTATATGTGTACTATCTAATATAAATAGTGTCTGAAATAAATAGTGTTTAAACTAATTGCCTCTCGATGCCATGGCACTAATGCCAAGGACTATAATGGAAATAAAGAATATGTCTTGTTGTGTTACCCTTGGTATTGACAGATCCACAACTGTCAATCATGATCATTTATAACAGTACACGGTTACTTTTAATCCAATAGATTAGAATTAATATTGTCAGGTGACAATCTGACCTAGAAAACACAAAAGATAGACCCCTTTACAAGCCTTTACAAGATCAAATAAAATCTACCGCATTGGGCGGAGTTTGATTTTTTGCAGAAAGGTTCATTTGGGAAGAGTCATGGAAAAAAAATTAAATTTAATTCTTTAAATGTTCTGCTTTAAATAATTGTCTTAGCAATAAAATTGTATTTGTAATTCAAATTTTGTCTAAATATATTGAATTGAACCAACTTATATTACGTTATGCCGAAATAAATCTATCGTAAGACTAATATTTACCCGATCTTTTAAGTATTTACTAAAACATGCACAGACATTTATATAATTGTTACTATATAGTATAAGCGTTTACATAACCTGTCGTGTACACTGACGTATTCATATTGTGATAGACATCTAAAGCTAAGGAAATACACAGGGCTCAATAAAGCGGTGAGGTGAAATTGCGCACAACAATAACAAGGCTTATAACTAACAATAGAAGACAAAGGCAAATACATTTTTTGGTTTATTTTTTCTTGAACAAAAGAACCCAACAGCCACCAAAAAACGAAGCGACTCGAAGCATATCTCTCGGTATCATGTAGCTTCTTCTTTGAATTTCACGTTATGTATGGTTATATATCAGATTTCTTTGTTTAGTTGTATATTATTTTTAATGAATCCAATGTTTAAAAAACACTAACTAAATCTTACCCTAGAAGACAATTAAGACCACAATGGCAATTGCAAGTAGATATTCCATGTTTGTGGCTGCCAACAGTCAAAGTCTTCTGTTAACTGACCATTGGCTTTATTTGTTAACCTGTTAAGTCACTTAGAATAATCCAATTAAAGATCAATCCTAATTTATTCTACACAAAAAATGATTAAATAAAATTGAAAGAAAATAATGTGGGGAATGAAAATCAGTTGGACACAATTTTACACGTTTTCAAAGGTGTGCACTTACCACTGCTTTAAGGTAATTGATAACTGTATTGTGCTTATATAGTTCTTTATTATTATATTCAGAAAACTGAACAGAGACATGATGTGCTTTTTTGCACAAGTAATGTAGTTTTAATAAATGTTGATTTGTTCAATATATTGTATAATAGCTGTTAGCCTATATGTATTTGATTTTGCATTTCATATATATAACTTCAGTTTACCTGTTTTAAATAAGTTAATGCATTTACACAGACAACAAATAAAACTCTTTAAATTAACTCGTTATTTGCATTTCAATTAAAACTGCTTTTTCAAAGTATTGAAATTATTGTTAACATGTCGTTAATAAGTGTTCACAATCCAGAAAGAAAGACGTTTCAGTCAAAATAGTAAAAACATGGTGCGTTCGCTACAATACAGGTAACTTATGTGTAAAGGAAAGCGCCATTCATTTTTATTAGTATAGGAAGAAACCACATAATGTCAAAACAATATTACAAACAAGAACTAAACCGACACAGGGTAACATCGTTTGCTGATAAAATGCGAAACAGGCTAACCAAAACACAATAAGTTGATTCAAAACAAACATTTATTGATGGGTTACATGTCGTTGTTTCGATTTTATTCTCAAAGCAGTTTCCATAGGTCGTGGCCAACCATGTGGACGTGACGAGTGACGTTGTAGCTCAACTTGCATTCTATCTCTCCATTGGTGCCCCATGCAGTTGCCACGAATCCTCTGCATGGATGCATGCGTAGACATGCATTGGCACAGGCGCTTATTTCTGAAACATTCATGACGTCAAATATGTCAGGAGAAGCCATGAGGGTTACGTTTGTTTGGGCGAGAACGAAACGAGCGCATGCGTCATCCTCTGGTACGGTGTATATTGTAATCGGGAAAGTTGT
>Ga0224511_10002476_pt1 | contig 12467 bp, 3 predicted proteins | sample SF_May12_sed_USG_2_FD_169988 | JGI IMG/M metagenome (GOLD analysis project Ga0224511, IMG submission 169988) | Sediment microbial communities from San Francisco Bay, California, United States - SF_May12_sed_USGS_8_1 | ecosystem: Environmental > Aquatic > Marine > Sediment | place: USA... | reverse complement strand
TAACCATTGATGAACAGCTTCTATTCTCAAAGTACCTACTATAGAAAAATTCGAAATGTACACGTGTTGATACATTGATGTGTAGTTCAAATACATATAAATCAATCATAAATATACAGATCAGTGCTATATGAGTTCCATTAACTTACAATAAATTTCATACATCATCGTTATTAACTACTTTATGATTAACAACGTATTTCAAACTCTCCCAGCGTTTTGCCTTTAAAAGAAATTACCGTGAAGCGTTACTCATTTCCTGTGCATCCTTGTTTTGAACATATTGATGTGCTAGGTAGTTTCAAACTGGGATACATCGGGAATATATTTGCCATGATTATATTTTTATCGAAACACTGTTTGGATGAGGTATGTTGAGCCAACATGATGTCCATAAAATCATTTAAGTGTAGAGAAACAGAGGTGTTGACGGGTCGCTTCAAATGTTGAGCAAATCTTGCCATCTTGTTCTTATGATCTTGTATTAAGGTTTATCCGCCATATTCAATATTTCTACATTCACATCTAGACTACCAAATCCACCTTGGCACATGGGACACCACCTACAGTTACAAACAATGTCAGCGCTTGGACTGCCATACAACGCATATATGCGCATTAGTTAAAAGAATGTATTGTTTTTACAAGTCATGGTAATAGGTCGTGTGAAAACAAACTATAAATTTTGTTTTCTATTCCCTAAAGATGAAGCGTTTTTAAATAATTAATATCTTTCAGGTGACAAAACACTCATTGCCTTGAAATGTTTGTTCAGGGACTCTAGGCGCCACAGCTGCCGGTAGGGACCCTTTACGCTCATCGGTAATGCTCTGAAAGTTATCACTATTATCTGATATACATTGTATGTTTGCGTTGCTCTGAAGGAGAACAAAAACAATTAAACAAATATGTTAAGTTACTTTAATCGTTTATTGATATGTAAGACTATAATAAAACAACATAAGCTTTATGTGTACGAATCGATATTATGCTATGAGCACCACGATTTTTCAGTTGGCGTTAGCAAGAGCGTCGTGCAAACCGGTAAATGGTTTCGCTCTATAAAACTTATATAACTCTATACAACTCTTGCAAGACAAGGCTTTTAACGACATTTTAGATCTAAAATACATTATTATTACATACGTTTCTCTTTAGTTCCAATATTTACAAAACTAATACACATCAAACTAAAATCATTAATTAAAGCACTTTGAAGAAGTAATTTGGAACTGACCTCCATTTTGCAGTAACCGCTTAATGCAAAACAAATACTTTTCCTCTTAATTGCACCTGTTTTTCAAGTTAACAAATGATAGTAAAAAAATCGAAGACGACAATTCGTAGCACGAATAGCCCCTATCTTAAAGGTCAAGGTCACAGCATGACCTTGCAGCAAAATCGTGTCCGGCACATAACTTCGTTATTTGAAGTCGGATTTCAAAACTATTTTACAGAAATGATAACCATATTGAGACGAAGTGTTGCGCGCAAAATTTTGCTCCCTACCTTACGGGGTCAAGGTCACAGCGCGACCTTGCAGCAAAATCGTGTCCGGCCCATAACTGTGATATTTGATGTCCGACTTCGAAAATATTTTACAAAAATGATAACCATATAAAATTATTAAGTCGACGTGTCGCGCGCAACATTTGGGTCGCTATCTTGAAGGTCAAGGTCACAGCATGACCTTGCAGCAAAATCGTATCCGGCCAATAACTTCGTTATTTGAAGTCGGATTTCAAAATTATTTCACAGAAATGATCACCATTTTGAGACGAAGTGTCGCGCGCAACATTTGTGTCCCTACCTTAAAGGTCAAGGCACAGCGCGACCTTGCAGCAAAATCGTGTTTGGCCCATAACTTTGTTATTTGATGTCCGGTTTCGAAAATATTTTACAAAAATGATAACCATATTGAGTCGACGTGTCGCTCGCAAGATTTGGGTCGCTACCTTGAAGGTCAAGGTCACAGCATGACCTTGCAGCAAAATCGTGTCCGGCGCCATAACTTCGTTATTTGAAGTCGGATTTCAAAACTATTTCACAGAAATGATCACCATATTGAGACGAAGTGTCGCGCGCAACATTTTTGTCCCTACCTTAAAGGTCAAGGTCAAAGCGCGACCTTGCAGCAAAATCGTGTCCGGCCCATAACTTTGTTATTTGATGTCCGATGTCGAAAATATTTTACAGAAATGATTACCATATTAAGACGACGTGTCGCGCAACTTCTCTGTGTCCAATACCTATTCGGGGAGCATTACCCGGTTCTGGCCGGCTCTTGTTATTACATGTATTTATTACACACAATGTCGCTAGGTTTGGAAATAGAACACATATTTTACACACCTTTAGAAGTAAGTATTTAGTATTGGCGTCTTTTGAAGTCTTTATAATTTTAGATTCGATACATCCACAAGCATTGATTCAAAGTTTAAAGCAAAGATTGCAATCGCTTAACAACATAAAAAACTGATGAAAGGGAAAGCCCTCAGGAAGCATAGCCTGCACGAGAAAACAGCAGCCTCGGTTTTATTGAAGCTGTTCATCAGTGGTAATAAACCATAAAAATCGAGTTTCAAGTATAGTAATTTTTAAACTAAACAAACAACTATAATAATTTCTTTAACGTGATTCGGAGCCCAATGCAAAAGTTTTATCTTCACTTTTTAAATAGCGGGATGTTTTAACTTCCTAACCAGCAAAAGAAAGCATATGTAATACAAGAACCAAACCACGCTAACATAGACTCAATGTTTCTTACCAGGCTTTTCTTAAATTTACAATAGATCATCACTGTTTTGATCATTGATGAACTATGGAAAAGTTCAGTGCAACGGGCAGAGCATATGGATATGATACAGCTTCGTGTATTATAGTATGTAAAAAATACAGACTCTCGTCATACACTGCAAAACTTTATTGAAATAGGCTGTTTACCCTTTAAAATAACGTTTGTTTTTATATCAGCCGTGCTAGTCTGGCAGATACCAAAAACTACATGACATGGAGGTGTATAGTACATGTTTTGGTATTTTCTGAAAGGGGAAAGATTGCTCTGTCAGATTCCATCGGGTGCCGGCTCGGCACCTTTGAGCGTTTTGAGAAATTCAAGATGGCGTCCAAGATGGCCGCCGAAATTATGTTTCATCATGAAATATATACATTTTGGGAATATAAGTGTGCGTTTTGATGTGGCCGGACACTGGTTACAACTCATATTGTACTGACTATATAAGTTATGTAATTATGTAACATTTCAATAGAAAATAATTCATTTTGGCGCCAAATAAGGCTGCCGTTACCTGAAATATTTGAATCAAAAGTGCCCAATCTGATTTTTATTGAAACATGATTTAGGGAATATTAGTTGCTTTAAACATACGAATTGGTCCTAATATTGTTTTGCTAACAGTATAGTAAATTAATAATAAGTCAAATACACATATACATTAAGCACAAATTTGTAAAAGAATGTACCATCATTTATGCATTTATACCCGAAAATTTTAATACATTGTTTGTTAATCACAACATTGTTCTATTTCATCCTCTTAATAAGAAACTACAACACATGAAATAGGAATTTAGGTGCATGATCTCTTTGAAACGCAAGCAGTTGTGCTTACAAAAGTAAATTCCTTGAATATCTGTTGCTGCTAGTTCAAGTATATTTTAGTCAGTCACAGACAAAAGACACTTTCTAGTTTTATTCTTTACCAATATCATATTCACTAGGGTCAAGACCTGTCACTTAAGATAAGGATTACATTTGAGAAGATGTTTCCTGGTTCATAGATGCAGGTGTGTTTTTTATACTGGACAAAGCCTACGTCTGGTTAAGTTGTCCATAAAGGCTGACTAGTGTAAGGAAGTAGTCATGCATTTGCTTTAGGAGTATAATTACCTTAAACTGGTACACCCAGGATTAAGCCTCGTTCACACTGTATCAGTGTACGCCCCGGTGCGTCCCGGCAGAATGTAGCAGGCGGACCGGGGCGAACCGGGACGAATCGTAAAGGAATTCGAGTGCGTTCATACATTCCCGGCAGTACTATGGACCAGACCCGGTTTGGGGCAAAAAGGTGATCACGGTCTGTCCCGGTTATGCTACGGTTTGCAACGGTACATTCCCGGTGTAGAGCCGCAGGCGCAACGGTGTGCCCCGGTGCGTCCCTATACGCCACAGATCTGCCCCGGGCATCAGCGGCAGAGCCTTGGTGTCACTACAGCGAGTCACGGAAGTAGGACGGCAAAGGCCTGATGTAAAACGGTAGCATATGATTATCAATGAAATTCCTTCGGAACTTATAACGTATATGTCATTTACAAAGTACAGAACTCAGATTACATATTAAGGCAAAACAGAACTGCAATTAGAGTGGGAGAGAAGATAGGTAATGGCTTTATTAACGGAACTTTACCTTCCTATCCCATCCTTAGTCTTATAAAGAAATTATTGAGAATAATGCAAATCACATGAGTAAAACTTAAACCAACATGGTTTAAATACGCTTTCTGTAGTAAAATCGGCGTCCACTGGCTTCTACCGTAGCTCCATCGTAACTTTACCGGCATTCACCAGCTGCTACCGTGTCAAACCGTAGTTAGACCGGCAATAGTCGGGGCTACTCCGGCTCTCCTCCGTGACACACCGTGAGCAAGCCGGGAGTCACCGTATCTCCACAGTGGACACAGCTCATGCCGGTTTGCTACGGTTTCGCCCGGTGCTCATCCATGTACGATGGCGATACGGTTCATGAATGCCGAAACAGCTACGATGATGCCCCGGAATAAGCCGGCGTTGTATAGCAACCCTGTGCGTCCCGGTGAGCCCCGGTTGTGTTTCGGTAGCGACGCCGGGACTGAAAACTGTGACAGTGTGAACGAGGCTTTAGGTTGACCAACTCCCGCGATGTTACATAATAAATGTTAAAATCAATGTTAAAAGGGGGTGCCACATGAAACAAAAATCATCAACAAACGTAGTATGTGGCAAATTGTGGCTGTACAACATGTACTACACACTTGAATGAAAATAGCCTCTTTAGTTGTGCTTACGTTTCAACTTATCGCATCTTTAATTACATTTACCAATACTAATCCTTACACATTGAATGTATAGGGAACAGATCAAACTGAAATTGTACATATAGTATACAGCCTGCTCCTCGGGCATTTTATGAGGTCAAATAGAGTTCGTCTTTATACAGTATGCCTTGAAATTAATAAACAAGTTTAATATTATATATCGTTTATTATATAAGCCTTAAGGAATTAGAAATGTCTGTGAGTGTGTTTTGGGTAGCACCAACTGTTACATTAAATGCTGCTAATTGTGTTGTGTTTTGTTTGTTTTGTTGATGTTTAAAAACCTTAATTGATTATTCACTGTAATGGTGAGCATCTTATAACAGAAAGATTCTACTTGGAATAATGACTCGTTTTAAGAGTAGCATTCCATTTATTGTCAAACTCACCGGTATGACAGACTAGTGCCAAAAAGCAGATACGTTTGTTTGATTAGGTTATATATTTGCAGTCCGTCAACTTACAAGCGTTTCTGGGTGTGACAGTACTAGCCTCTTTACTCCGCAAGCGTGCGACTGATTCCTGTTTTGAGAGGCAACTGAACAAGACCTTTTCCAATATATAAATCATCATGAAAAATATTTGCCTCTCCTGGCAAACACATAAACCTCGGATTATGAGTTTTGTGCTCTACCAAATGAGCTAAACGGGGCGGCTATTTGGGAAAGGGCATAAAGATTAATCTTTCATTCAAAGTATCGGGATTTCTATGGCAAGGCATGTTTTTCAATAATTATTGAACATCCCCAAGGACACTGAGTAGTAACAGTTGTTCACAACTAGGCTACTACATAAATACGTGTGAAACTCAAGACGCCATCTAGTGTTATAATGTTGTGGTATGGGGATGCGTTTCAAATCTTAATTTTCTTTATATTGCATCTGCGGAATGGCGTTGGTGCAAACACATTTTCTCGTTTTAAAGGCAAGGGCGTACCAAACAATCTAGAGAAGCTTGAAAGGAGCGTAAGTTTCATTCACCATTTATTTTCTATTGTTAGTATGAAGTTTTTATGCTACGTTATCTGATAAAAATGTAATGTAAACAGTTGGCATTCATATATTTTTTGTTTTTTTTAGCATTTGTAATTTAAAATAATAGTTTAGTACTTTTTGTCGCTTTGAAAGGAGCAACATATTATAAATAAATTATTTTCTAACATGTGTATGTTGCTTAGGTTGATATAAAGTTAAATTGACATTGTAAGCTGTTTTTTTCTGTATTACATGTTCGGATCAAATGTTGACTATTTTCGGCGACTTTCTACAATAAACCCCTACTTAAAAGCAACAATAGAAGCAAATGATAAAAAAGGTGTCAAAACACAAGAATACTACAGCATTTAATAGTTAATGTTTAAATCAACAGGCGACTATTTGCTGCTGCAGTAAGCGATCATTTGAGACTGTTCAAGACTATTCGGACTTAAGTCATTGCGGCGGGTCGTATAAAATCATCCCGGAAAAATAATTTCTATGAAACATCTTTAACTGTAAGACTTGCAGTTTGGAAAGTTTTTACAGCATAACGTGGTAGTTTGGTTACTTCCATTTAATGATGTGTGACATAAAAATGTTTACAAACTTATGTAGTTAAGGTAATAGTTACGTAATGGGCATCGAGGGATACACATTTGTATTTTTTATCACAATAAAAAATAAGATTTGCCTCACTAAAATGTTATGGGTATTATGCTTTTACTTTTCAGCCATAGAAAATTAGGTTTTAAATGCAAGTTACTTTTATTTGCTTAAATTAAATTAAAGGGAATAATTTTACACCTTTTGTATGGGCCATTTCATAGTGCCCTAAAACTTGGTATATCTACATTGTTTACAACATTCGTTTTTTAACATCTCTTCAAATGATATAATTATGAATTTATTAAAAATTTCAATCTTGTTTACAAAATCAAATACGTAAACACATTTGCAAGCGGTGTGATGGATCGTCGCTAATTGGCGTATATTTCAATAAAATAAAGTTTTCTTAAACTTCTACCTATCTGCAAATATGTGAATCAATTGCATTGCTTTTACCTAAATGTTAACTATACATGTCTTGTATATAACGTATTTTAAATCAGTTTCAAACAGAAATACAAATGAAATAAAACTCAACTGTTGTTTTTAATACAAATCGACTAAAAGCTTTCGGAAAACGGTCGTTTGCGATTAACTCCCGAGGAGCGTTCCTAGCTTTCAGGTGTTTACTTTCTGGCGTGAAAGGGTTAACAGCCTTAAAGAAGCCGTTTTTCACTTGACGATAATAGTCTAGTGATATTTATCAATAGCAGGTACATGTAAATAGTTTGGAAAGTGGGTATATTTAAGAGCTTTTTAAAAGTAAATATGGCGGCTTTCAAATAGAACATAATTGATTTCAGTGTTATCGTCTGTTATTGTATACATTAATTAAAATAACATTGCTTTGTTCGCTTAACAGTTGCCAATTTTGCGGATATCGTACTACTTATCACACTTTCACTTGTTAGATCTATATCATGGGACGTATATGGACTTGTAATACTAAAGCATTATTCAGAGTGTGTTTGGGGGTATGTTTCCAAGTGAACGCTGAGATATAAATCCAGTTAAAACAAATGTCAAACTATTTGTGATTATAATTGTGTCCGAGTCTGAGATTTTTGGTCCAATTGACTATTTTAGCGATATTAAGATTTTAGTATCATTCGAAAGGGATATGTTTGCAGATTACAGATTTAAAAATAAAATGAAGATATTCTTATTTTTCATGTATATATCACCACTTTGAAATACATGCCTAAAGCATCAAAAACAGTGTATATGTCAAATATAAGGGTGTTACATTTTTATCAATAAATTTGTGGTTAATTTCATAAGATAATTTTGGAACGATATGATATATTGACAACATATTTAAAGAGTTTTGACATGGAAACACTTTACCCAGTTGTTGTAGGTCAGTAAAAATCCTCTTAAATACCCCATAATTTGATGTGTTATTTGACGTCATTTTACTAAGTGACGTCCTTTCGTCAATTGGACCCAAATTCTCAGACGCTGACACAGTTATTAATAGTCCAGGTTAAAAACACTCATGTCTGCGACTGACAACCTACGCCATTTTGTATGTTGCCATCAAGACCAAAATTTTGCAGATATACGCATGCGCAGATTTAAGTCGAAAAGGTACATTGAGTAATCACGTGACCAATAGTTTTGACCAATGGGGAAGCTAGAAACTTGCTTAAGCTGTGATTTAACTTTATATTAACTAGTAACCTTAGGCGTTCAATGGACTTTAGTTTATTCGCGTGTACGACATCATTATTGTTATAATTGTTGCAATACTTTAGCTATATACATTGTTCTTTGAACGACATCAACATGTAAGACACATTCTATTTATAAATCTATCATAGATAAAAATAAACATTTAGGTTAATTTGATAAATGTCGGGTAAACAAAAAGTGACATTTAACTATATGTTTGTGGACAAAACAACAATGTATTAACTTAAACAACGACAAAAGGACACCCTGTTTCGTCCGATTATTACTTTTTAGCTCACATGAGCACAAAGTGCTCAGGGTGAGCTATTGTGACCGGCCTTTGTCCGTCGTCCGTCGTCGTGCGTCGATTGTTAAAAAAATAGGTTTTCAAAATGCAATTTTCAAAAATCTTCTTGTCTTAAACTACAAGGCCCAGAGCTTTCATATTTCGTATATAGCATCATCTAGAGGTCCTCTACCAAAGTTGATTAAATTATGCCCCTGGGGTCAAAATTGACCCCGCCCCGGGGGTCACAATTTTACATTGAATTATATAAGGAAACGTTCAAACGACTTCTTCTCTTGGACTGCTAATGGGAATTTAACCTAACTCAACAGGAAGAGTCCCTGGGTAGTCCTCTACTAAAATTGTTCAAATGGTCCTGATTGGTTGCATAAGTAGGTCACAGGGGAAAAAATAGGTTTTTAAAATGCAATTTTCAAAAATCTTCTTGTCTGAAACTACAAGGCCCTGAGCTTTTATATTTGGTATATAACATCATCTAGAGGTCCTCTACCAATATTTGGTGGACTACATTAGTGGTCCTCTGTAAATGGCTCCACTGTGACTTGGACCTTTTTCTCAGGTGTGCGACCTAGGACCCTTTGGGCCCTCTTGTTTTAAATGTAATACTCGATTTCCAAGCTTTGACGATCACTGTCATTTTTTCTTGTTAAGAACAAACATGGAACATTTGCTTGCTATCATAACAACCACGAAAATACATTATGTCATCGTCCTGCACCGGTATAAAAAACAAACATTCTGCTGTGTTTATAAAAAGTTGATTTATGCTTCAATCCGCCTCTTCCATTTATATTTAATTTTTATCCGTTCTTAATATTGGCTTAGAGGAAAAAATGATCTTAACGTCATAAGCAATTTCCCGAACTGGCGGAAACACTAAAACTGTATTGTTTAAACAGGAAACACGGGAACTAAGACAAATGTGTGTTTGTTTAGATAAGAAATTAAAATGACAAAAACATTTTATTTTAAATGCATTTAGTAAAGCCTAAGCCTCTGTTGTGATGTTTTTTGTGGAATATACGAGGGTTGTTTGATAAATTCGTGGAATTGTGCAATAATTCAGTCCATTTGAATATTTCTTTTTGAAAGTTGGCCATGTTATTTATTTACCTTATGTCAACACGCTGTTTAAATTTTAATAATCATTGTCTCTGAGTTTTTTTAAATATGTGTTGTTAGTTGCCGGGCTCCAATTTTTACCGAAATAGTCATTTATTTTTTTAAAAAACGAAACCCTCGTCAAACAGAAAAAATACACCCTAACTTAGCAGACGATGCAATAATGCACCGTTCCGCAAAAGTTCAAACTCCGCCCAATGCGGTAGATTTGCTTTGATCTTGTGGAGGCTTGTGAAGGGGTCTTTCTTTTGTGTTTTCTAGGTCAAATTGCCACCTGACAATATAATCCTAATCTATTGGATTAAAATTGACCATGTACTGTTATAAATGATCATGATTGACAGTTGCGAAACGGTCCATGTCATAACGTCATGTCCGTATAAGATGTCTGTTGTGGCAGTATGTTCGACTTCATAAATGAATGTTTAGTTACGTTAGTGCTAACCATTTGTGTTTATTTTGACGTCTTCAACATATAATGCGTTACATGCAGTTGTTAAATGTTTGTGCGCGTCTGGTTAAATTACTTGAATGAACAAAAAAACAGCTCTAGTATCATATCATGTTTGTGATTCGGATATACAAAGCTGGTTATCCCTTAACGAGGATCTACATCAATATCGACTACAATAGAGAAAACGTCAATATTGGACGCAGAGACAAGGTGAATGGTGGCCGACGTATTACTTTGCGCGTTAGATATTATCACATGAGCGTATTCAGCTCTACATTTTATTATATATTAAAATGTTTAAGACTACTTTCCAAAACTATTTTCATTTTCGAAGGACAGGAACATCCGCCGTATGCCCAAAATTGACAAGCGCAACGCCTACCAAACTCATTAATGACGTTGACGTTATTGTTCATTTGGAGCCCAGAAACATTTGTTACCGTATGTTAGTAAAAACATGTGTAACTTTTTAACGGGTAGACATATTTAATTGAAACTTACAGTATCTGTCAAATAAATATTCTCCTGTAGCGTATGCAAAAACATTTAAAATCGAGTGAACCAAAGCAATTTTATGAACATGTTCCACGAATTTATCGAACAGCCCTCGTATGTGAAAGCAATGGTTCACATTGATTTTGCAATTTTGGTCTGGAAAGTGTTGGTAGTTTCAAACAAGCCAAACTAAAACTGTCATAGTAACTAGGTTCCACCTTACACCAGTAATACAAGCACAGATAAGTTTGATATGTTATCATTGTTTATATATAATTACGTAAACACATCAATAATATTAACTTCAAATGCGGTCGACAATACAAAATATAGGCAATATGTTGTATGTTAATGGGTATTTAACCCTAGTTCTAGTTGTGCAGCAGAATTAACACTATAAAATTGTTTCCATTCACTTATGGTTTAAATTTCCGTAGATTGCATTGGGTATTGTGAATCGTAAACAATATAAATTGAAGTGATGTTCAAAGAAAGAATATTGTAAACAATGAAGACATGTCAAGTTAGAGGGCGCCATGTCCCGTACAAGAACAAACACACAGAACAACACAAAAACACGTAGAACACCAGGACGCAACATACATTCAGAAAACACTACTTTATGCGGGTGTTTTAAACCTTTTAATAATAAAACAGCTTTGCTAGTTTAGATAATTATATATATTACTACAGTTAACGTATATTTGGGCTTTTTTACGGCAGGACCATATATTATCTTGAAAGAGTGCAATTGAATAAACGCGTGCGGGAAATAATGTATCTCTTTAGTAATTAAATAATACATAGAATTTCTTGACCATATGACTGTTTTAGTATACTTTGATGAACACGTTCGAAGCGTCCGAAATTCAGTGTGCGCGTCGATGTCATCGGACAGCAGGTTGTGCAGCCGTCCTGTACAAGGAAACAAGTAACTTTGCGTTGTTTGTTCACGTGAATAAATTCTAGGGTTGTTAAGTTTTTACGCCGTTTTCGATACTGATAATGTCTTCTTACGACAGTTTGTTATAAAGCCAATATTTAGAGTAATGTCTAGCTGACTCCAGTGCACATTATATTGTATGTGAATGTTGACCCCGACCTTAATGCAAGGAAATATTATCTATTGAATACAAACGTTCAATTAGTTATCTGCTGTAATGCAATCGCTGCCATTCAGCTAAGATCGCACATATTTAGTTTAAACAATATTTATTCAGAAAAACACAATAATAATTACATATTTCCTGTACAATGATACATTTCAAAGATACAAATATTGGGATAAACATATATGTACAAGGAATGTTAGTAATACAGAATTGAGAAAGAAGCTATAATAGCTTATACATTGTCTCGCTTCTGTTGACCTTGCCGTTGAACATGCTTACATTAATTGGTTGTCACTGAATAAATAAATGAATGTAGGATTTTTTTTAAGTATACATTTGTTCCTCAAAAGCTAAACAAAAATTTGCAGTTATTTCAGTGGTGAGGATATTTACTTTTTGTTCAAAAAAAGAAAAAGTAATAGGATATTACTTGACAAATAGACGCACACTAATATTCAGAGTGATTGGTAATGACGAGAAGACGTATAACTTATATGATAAGACATGAAAGTTATATGCGTAGTTATATTTGAATTATAGGTATATAGTGTAGAGAAAGATGGAGTAGTGCAGAAATTAGATAAGAAGATGAGAAAAAGTAGGTAGGATCAGGTGTAGTCTGGCC
>Ga0224511_10002475_pt1 | contig 12468 bp, 5 predicted proteins | sample SF_May12_sed_USG_2_FD_169988 | JGI IMG/M metagenome (GOLD analysis project Ga0224511, IMG submission 169988) | Sediment microbial communities from San Francisco Bay, California, United States - SF_May12_sed_USGS_8_1 | ecosystem: Environmental > Aquatic > Marine > Sediment | place: USA... | reverse complement strand
TTTAAGTATGCGTGTCTTTATGTCTTTCACAATATGCACACTCGTCGGTTTCGGATCAGAAATTACATAAAGGGGTTACCTTCTCTATGGCTATGGGGCACAATGGCGTAAACAGAAAGTCGCCTAATTACTCGACCAGGAATGACTGAGTCAAATTCTGGTCAATTTCTGCACCACTCCTGACAGCTGTTATGTCACAGGGACACAAAATCTTTTTTTGTAGTGTTCTGATGACTGTGGTCGGGGTAATAAGTCACGTCAAGCGTACTGTCCAGCGGATGCCGATACATTTACTATCGCCTCCAAGTGTGGAAAGAAACCTGAAATCACACAAGAGTGCGACACAACGCAAGAGTGTAATGCTAATGGGAAATGGTTCACTGGAGAATGGGGTGTGGTAAGTAATGGCACCCACTCAATACTGAGTATTGGTTTCTCTGACAATAACCACCTAAGAATCTGTGGAAACCTGACTATGCCCAAGGGCATCTCACACTCTACCTGCTGTATATTGGAGTATATTGAAGTTGGTGTATGTGAATAAAAATTTTGTTTCACTTCATAAAGACAAATTACAGTCCACATTTGTGTTTGATTTTCTTCCGTCTTGTTGGACAATGCTTTACAAGCCTGTGCAGGGTTGAAGTAGACCAAGTTGACTATGCTTAGGGCCAACTCGATTCTCCCAGAAAACCTAGCTGTTGACTCGATGTGGAGCATTATAATCGGAAGCTAACTTAAAATGGGGCAACCTTTACCTTTTACCTATTGCTTCTTTTTCCCTCCTCTACAGAAATTACATTGTATCGGTTTCAATGAATTACTAGTATAAAACTTGTAGTGCATTGGAAGCTGTGCGGAGGCTTATCAAATGAGGACCGTCTTGTGTATGAAGAGGAGAGGTTTCTGGCATGGAGTGACTTATGAGTCTGACTGTGTGGTGGCTCACAAGCCAGAAGAAAGACAAAAGTGCCGACCGCTGGCTTGTGACACTGCCAATGCCATGTGGTTTGCCACTGACTGGGGTTCTGTAAGTTTTTAAAAAACTACCTCTTTGTTCTTGGATCTTTTATCACAATAATAATATTGACAATGGGGATCGTTACAACGCTTCTAAAACGGTAAATGGCGTTAAGGTCCAACCAGTGCTCGCTAACCATGTGTCCAGTCGTCCATATTTAACAAAGGCGTGCATTACATGTCTATGAGAGGACAACTTTGGAGAGGAAGTTTTGTTAGGATGACTATAGCCAGGTGATTCGGCATGTTGTGTGAGCTTCTGTCTCCCACATGCTGAAGAGCCAGGTCACCTAGCTAACAAGTATTGCTGTTTATTGACAGTGTTCTGTGACATGTGGAAATGGATATGAGAGGAGGCAGGCGCGTTGCCTTGACTCGGCCTATGGTGAGAGCCAACTGTGTAAAGAAGATACCAAACCTCAGCTAGCTCGACCTTGTCAAGCTGGAGAGTGCCCTGTAACACAGCTCAGTGATTCTCCGGTCATAGACCCTAATTGTATAGATCAGTTCAGCACGTGCAAACGAGTAATGCAGGCAAGATTGTGCAGGTTGCCATACTATAAAGAGCAATGCTGCGCCTCATGTGCCCATCAGTAGTTTACCTTAGGATACGCTCGCACTACACACCATGATGGCGTCCTCTCGGTCGCATTTATATCACCTACCCGTACCCCCATGTAGTAGTATCGGGCTAGTTGCACAGTTGGCGTACACATAAAATCTCTGTTGAGATGCATATAAATGAGAGCTGTATCTTCTTAATATGTACCATTTGTCCTTATGTATTTATATTTTTTATCTCTGCATCGACCAGTAAGTATCCAAAATATGCACTCGACCTGTTGATATTTTTAGTGCGAGAGGTGCTTCGTATCTCAATCACCAATGATGTACATGTTCGTATCTTTAGGAGATAAATATATTGTGTAAATACCATGATCAGATAGAACTTCCTATTCTCTGGAATACAGTTTGACTGATCTATGATGAGGCGCCCGTCTTTTTTCTCTCTTCCGCTTTTTTGGCCTCTTCTTCTCGCGCCTCGTGCTCCTTTATCAAGGTTGTTACCTCATCATTGGTCATAATAACAATCTTTGTCTTGTCTCCAACTCTAGTCAGTGTCGCTATCTCAACTGTAAAAGGAATGACTCTTGGTTTGAGAGTTTGAGGTTCATATTCGGGTAGCCTTCCTTAAGAAAATCATCATCTTCAAAGAAAAGCACCCTCTAGCCAAGTCCTTTTGCCTAATTTTTTATACCAGTCTAATTCTCTTAGTATATTTGCTTTATAGTTCAAGACAACCCCCAAAATGCTCTGCTGAGAAAGACCTAGATTGTGACACATGATGCTTGTTCTCACGGTGTTCAGAATAGTGTCTCAGAGCTTACCTTTTTCAGCGGAGAGTTTAGTCATATCTAATGTTTTGCTTAAAACTTTGATAGCCAAGGCCTTGGAGTCACTCATTGTCATGCCTTCATCTTTATAGTCTTGCTTTAGCATAGAGACAGCAGCCTGCAGTGCGAGAAAATAAGTACAACTATGTCGGGAGTTGTCTTCTATTGAAAAATAGCCACCAAAGGAAGGCAACTCCTAAATAAACCCGTCTTATTATTGATGGTATAGTTTTGCGCATCAGTAAAAGGTATATGAATGAATCTCATATTCATACCACCATGCCCATACACTTACAGCACTATTGTTGCCAATGCAGGTGGCCTTCCAGCCGCTGTAGTTTCCACTGGGGTCGCTCTGGTAGAGTTGGAAGCCATAGTGCGGATCCCATCCCATATATAGCAAAGACACTCCGAATGGCCGTTTACCTGCAAATCAAAGTCCATTCATTGGAAAGGTGTGCCCACCATAAGAGCATGCCCTGTAGGTCTTCTCACAAGTTTCGACTAGTATGTAGGAGGACTGGAATCTCGGTTTCGCATAAGATTTTCCAGTACATGTATTAAGTATCTCACAGTCACCAGTTATCCTCACACTGCTGGATTTGGGCTTGGACAGTTTCTGTACCTGCTTTTGGTTGATTACACAGAATCTTCAATTTTCAAATACGGTAAAATAAATGTATAGTCTTATTGAAGTTATCAATGTCAATAAATTCATATCAATCACATTCTTTTAGTAATTACTCACCGCCAAATTGCGTGTATGCCTGCTTGACATCACAAAGCGTGCTGACGACCTGTTCGCATGGCATAGGCTCCTGGTACGTCAGCAGATACCTGAGGAAGAGACGCAATCGACCCAGTTTAGGTGGATTAGCGGATGAGTAATTGTACCACCCTCAGTACCCAACGCTCAGAGAGAAGATTTTCATTCTGTCATCGGTCAGTCAGAGAATGCAAAGACCCTGGAGCCTGTCACTCAATACCAACTCCGAAAACTGTCTGGTTAATCACAGCGCATACTCACCACAACACCCGGCTGTACGCCGCATGCGTGCACATGGCTTACCTCTGGGCGATGAGTCGCAGTTCGTTAATAAGAACATTAGCATCAGATGTTATTCCAGCCACACTGCAGGCAAGATCACTGAAAAGAGGGATCAGTCATAATTTGATGGGAAAACGCACCTAGTCTTGAAGAAGCTGGAGCACTGAACTTGTACCACCATTCTTTCAAGACAACAGTCCACGGTAGTTTTTGTAGTAAATGGTAAGATATGATATGATTTGCTTTCTTGAACTTTTAAAATGGTTAAGTTGATTTCAAGTATGCAAAAGATTGACAAAGCCTCACTATTATAAGAACTTCAGCAATCATGAGAATACAATGACACACAGAAGTGAGCACAGTCTTCAAATGGGGGTTCTTCACGGTATGACTTTTCCCATTGATAGCATTGCCATTAATTGTGCTAAGCTTACGTACTCGTGAAGTCTGTATATCTTTTCCGAGTACGACACTTCATCCAAGAGCTTATTGGTGACTCGTCTTTCAGCAGCTAACAGAATTCCGTCATCAGACAAAATGCCTAAGCAAGTGCCAGCATGTCCGATAGCCTCCATGGCGTACTCAACTTGATACAAACGACCTGAAATATAAATATTGTTATTCATAGAACGCTCTAACCTGTGACGTACTGAGACACGGAGAGCATAGGCAACAAACTGTGCTCACCCATGGATACACAAGTCACGCTTATGCGGTAAAACTTTGTTACGGATTGGCATTAAGATTAGAATCTCCGCCAACAGGTCCACAAAAATCACTTTAAAATGCCAAAAGTGTCTTCACTTGTTTTCAGATTCTGATGCCTACTACGCAAAAGTGGGCCTAATACCCAGGTCAAATGGGATATAGATATAACCCTGTCCATTGCACATACTTCTAGCCCTCAGCGACCCATTTTCCAGACCGTGTACGCAACAGAATTGGCCTCGAAATTAACACAGAGTTGTTGGTGTTTGCATTGATTTCTCGGTTTACGCGTTGATATTTGGAAAAATCTCTTGTATGTACATACTAGACTTGTAGTTACACAACTGTCTGAATACAGAAAATGTGCAACAAAAATATAGAAATAGGGTTTCAGAGTGCAGTTTCTCACCTCAGTGACCGTTAGTGGCATAATTGCGCAATGATAGGCGGCCAAACGCAAATGCCTCTATTTAGGGCAAAGGAAAACGCAGCAAAGCACTTGTTATAACTTCAGTTTTTTTTGCGATATTCCATTTAATTTTGAGTTCTTCTTGATGTTATGAGGAAGTTAAGATCATTAAGTTGCTACATTTTAGTAATGAGACCCCATTTTGTTCTATCTGGTCATAGTTTAACGCGTGATCGATACTGACTTTCTGGAAAAAGACCACTCGCTATCGCTGCAATGAACGCTGAGTTGCCTCCCTTCAAGAATGGGAAACACAACTCCGAAAGTGCATCTTTCCTCGGCCGTGGCTTAACCCCTTTAACATGAATACACAGATACATTGATACGAAGACAGTGGTGACACAGAAACCCAGAAGCGTGGGAGTCACCTCCTAATACCTACCCTCCGGGGAAAAGATTGTAGTACGGGAATCATATCGACGAGACTACAAAATACAGATTTATAATAATTTCTTAGAGAAAGTCAGCTGAAAATTCCCGTGAAGACTTTAGACAAAATACATGCAGGTTGAAGTCTTGCGTATACTTGTACGGGGATATGCTCAGACACATGCACACATACGCCTATTAAATTACATTCACAAGTAAGACACAGTGAGTGTCACAGTCAACACAACAAGAGATTGGAGAGTGTTAGAACTCCATGCTCGGACTGGCAGAATTAGACCAGAAACTGGTTCAGTATTCGCTCTGAGGCCTTACATTGGATATTACGCACGATACATCAGACTCAGAGTTATGAGGGTAACAATGGTATGGCCGAGTGAATGACTCACCCGGTGACTGCTTTCGGTGAGTGGATGACAGAGTCAGAGTGACTTGTGACTGGCTCACTCACTAACTCAGTCACTGAGAGTGAACTGGTGATAACCTAGTATTACTGTTAGTAGTAATAGATAGTATTCATCCAAACAATAATATAATTATAACGATAATCATCATTAAAATGTATTGTTACTGCTATATAGTATATTATATAACTTAACTAACTGACTAACTGTAAGTGTAAGTAGTATATTCAATGTCATATTATTCATCATTCATAACCATGGACATCGGACGATCGGTTGAATTGATAAGAAAAATGGAAAGAAGAAATGAAAGATACAATTTTCTGAGGCTGAAGTGAAATTTTGAAATCGCAGCGAACTGAGTAACGGATAGTGATAGTGACACTGAGTGTGGCAAGTCAATTCTCAGTCAATAGACTGAGACAGTCACACAGTCAATTTTCATCACTCACGTCGACTTTCGAGTCGACCTAACTAAAAAGAGCATCTATCATCTATGATCTAAACAAGTCGATTGACCGTACGCTATCTAACTAGTATAGTCACAACACAGAATCACTCTAGAACTGTCAATTTCAATTGACGCGTTTCCCAATCTCTTCACAGCTATTAAAAACCCTGTAAAATACCATTTCAAACCCAATGAATGACTAAACAAAAATTTCGATTCTCACCATCTTGGAAACTTATGAAGGTTAGATAGCGCGCTTCCGTACCTTTCGCTAAATATAAAAACCACTCGTTTTAAAAAGCCCTTATTCCCTTCAAACTCGAAAAGTTCCTTTTTTCTTGATTTTTAAACCCTTTATTTGGGTTAAAATCTAATTATCACTAAAAAGTGTGGTTCATGGGATGGGCAAGCGCGCCTTGAAAAGGGGTTCCCATAAGCAGACATAAATCCATAATCTTGCCTAGCTTCATTGAGCTTCGAGTTTTAACGGCGTTTAGTTTGTTAACCCGTCGTATGAAGGAGTACCGATTGTTGGGCGATGAGCAGATTGAACACTCGTCTCAGTCGGTAAGTTATCTGTACAGTACATCTCCAAACCAGTCTTCGATCAAATTATTTGGCAATACAGGCCATAGATTTAAAGATTTATAAATTATCCGGTATACGGTATACCAGTAGAATGGAAACACATCTCCATCGTGGGATTGCGAGTTGTAATACTATGACTATAAGTATAAGTGCATTCTCAATCTAAGTGTAACTGTTAGGTAGACCGTAGTGTCGGGGATATTATTTCATTGATGCCTCCAGTACGCTGAGTGGTGTGACAGTGCGAGTGTATGGCCATTAGTTTTCACTTTTACTTGACCAGATAGCGGGACAGCAACATCCTGATAACTTGCTGACCCCTCCCCTACAACTGTACAACATGAACTTGCACATAAACTGACAGAACGGATTGTTGGTGCTTTCAATCATGACATAGCCTGACAAAAGACAAGTATACTCGAGAACTAGTTATGTTTTAGTCGCCAGGCCTGTCACACCAGTGACATAATAGGACATTATGGTACATTGGCTAGCATTACTCAAGATTGTGCAGTACATGACTCGTGTTTCTGGGTCTATAAATGTTCTCTCTCTCTCTCACGTATTGTAGTTGAAGTGGCTCCGTATCCACTGATGATTAAACCACTAAACTGTAACGCATATAAATTGTACAATAATCTGCCATTACAAATGAAGCGTACCTAGGTTTGGTTTTCAGGAAAATAATTTCAATGTTCTTTCTGTTTTGTGAGTATCTCTTCATCTTTGACCAAAAAATATCTACAGTCTCTTGAAGTTACTCACCGATTACACTGAAACACTGACTTTTGGCTGGTTACCACAGGAGTGCAAGCACTCTGAAAAACTCCCATTGACGATTGAATGACGGCCTACCAGTTTCTTACATAAGGCACTCATTTAGTGACAGTTTTCAGTGACTCTTAGAAAGCACTTGACAAATTATCTGTCAAGGCATTGACAGCGGCATTGCTACACCACGGAACATTGATTTTTAGCTCTCAGTGTGATATTCCAATAAGACGGCTAGAGAATCTAGCGTTATTGAATTTGTTTACAGGGGTGCAAGCTGATACCAAGATTGGTCTGAGAGCTAGTAAGGATGAGTACCACTATACTAAATAGATTCTTTCTCTGTTGCGTGCTGCTACATGCCACTTTTTCTGGTAAGTATTTCTCTGACTATGGGCACGATTTGTTAATAGTAGTACTAAAAAGGTAGAATCACCGATTCCCATGAGATCTGTATTCACGGCTATCGCACTAGCGTCCAGACGCTAACTATAATAGACAGAATATCCTGTTGACTGGAAATTGTTTGAGTGAATTGGTCTATGGAGAACTGCAACAAACTGTCACCATCTGTAAATCCATCTGGAGATACAAGCGAATTTCTCCAATTGAACTAATCACACTGAAATTTATAGTAAAGTCTGGATAGCACACACAGAACAGCCCTGAGGAGTTGAATAAAACATGAAATATTTACTATTTGTAATGCTACTTGGTAATTTAATTGAAGCCGACAGTTGAACGGATACCTACCTGTGTGGAGTCTTATAAAATTGAGCAATAATTGATAATGACCTGCCCGTTGTAGCCTCTCTCATTCGCCGATATCCCGGTGTATTACAACAAGACAGAACGTCTGAGCAGGTGGCAGTGACCTTCAGTCTGCCAAAAGGAGTCTCTCTAAGGCAAGAGATTCTGTATATAGAGGGAGATAACTCCTGGCTGAGTCTCAGCATCGATGGTAACAAAGTAATAGCAAACATTAGTCTAGAAGGCCCGGGCAAGGAGGTCATCCTGCATGTATCCGGTGAGTCAATTTGGTCTCTGATCATCACAAGCTTATGTTGAGTTTACCGCTCATGCAAGACAGTGGCAATGCTTGGGTGATTACACTTTTTCTACACGGGCACTTGGCATCCGATTTAGCGGACCTCCTAAGCCTGAGGCTTGTTGGAGCGTTAGGAGCTAGGAATTATGTGGGAAGCTCATTGTCACAATGGGCACTCAGCATGTCTAGGACTTGAATCCAGGATCTTTCGATCTTGAGCCTGGTGCTCTAGCAATTAAGGTAGCCCAGCTATCCCGGCAGTGCTTAGTCCCTACTGACCATTTATGGTTCCGCTCACTCGGAAAAGGAAATCCCCGTTCAAAGAGCAGGCTGTGATATCACATCCAGTCAATCTGGTCTTTTATTGGATGCCATAGGGATTTCTACTTCCAAAGCGCAGATCCTCTACAGTAAATGAAATATGACTTGCCATTGCCATCAATGCTGACAGTTCGTCTTGACTTCCCTTTGGTCCCCACTTTAAAAAAAAACTAGACCATACAGCCTTTGAGCTTGACCAACGATGCGACGCTGAGCCTGACATGGTTCTCAATGGCAGACATGCGTTGTTTCAATGATAACCACTAGTGTAAACTCCTTTTTTCATTGAGTTTGTCAGCTATGGATAGAAGATGTTATCACCTTGACGGCCGAATTACCCAAAGATGACTGTAGTGATGAAGGGGGTCAAATTACTACCAATGTCTCAAAGACCGAAAATGAAATCAAAACTGATCATGCATGAAATGTAGTCAAATTCACAGGCATTCTGAGCATACCAAACGTGTAATCTGATATGTTATTACCGGTGAGACTAACAGTCTAGTGGTCTCTCAATAGCTAAACTGATCAGTGCCACAAAACACCAACGGATGTTTTTATTCGCTCGATCATCTTCTGGCTACGGTCCATTCATATGTATAAAAAAGCAGCTACAGGAAAGATCTATTGGTTGATAAGATAGTCATTGAGCTTGAATCATCTTGAGATCACTGTCCAGGTAATTTCTGGGTGTAGACACTGAGATCACTGTCCAGGTAATTTCTGGGTCGTAGACACAGATAAATACTATTTGAGTTCAGTCTGAATCAGTGATTTCATATTTCAATATCAGCATCAATCAATAAGTACCGACAGCGATAGCGGAGGAGTCAGCAGCAGCGATATGATAACTGTACGTACGCATGGGTGCCATCCTTCACCTTGTCAGGATATTGGGATTTGGAAAGTTTCACGCTACTGAACGGCGTGACTAACCTTTCCTCTTAATCAGGGCGAGCCATCTGGTGTGCTATTTTTATGATTAGAAATGTACACACTAAAAATGCTTGAGGCTATAGTACAGGACAGCCAGCTTACTAAGAGGCTTTTGTATTTATGGTGATATCAGTAATGAATCAATACTTTTTGACTGTAGCAGTATCTAGATATTTGTTTTCTATCCCTGATGACTGGTAAATGCATTGTTTCATTAAAGTGAGTCTGTTGCTTACATTAGGAAAACCTTCCTGGTGGTAGCTGGTCAGCACTTATATATTGATGAGCAATGCTGAACAAGTACACTAACTAACTAACTAACTACCATTTAGTCATTTCAATTATCCCTTGAAAATTGAGTCATTAGTGGAATTGATTAGTTGGTCTTCTCAAGAGTCATGAAGCATAATGCACGCGCGTGCCCGCTGCGCTATGAAATAATTCCTTATAACCCTTTAAGTGAACCGCAGTTGCTCAGAGAGACACTGAAAGCCATATGGAGTGTTTTAATTTATTCATCCCTTGACCCTGTAGTTGTTGGAGTGGGGGAGGAGGATTGACATGAGGGCTGCGCTTCCTCATGTCTCCTTCTATTGGGCTTTTGGCGGCCTCAGTCTCCTTTAAACAAGCTTTTTAGCTATATGATTTTTATATGACGAACTCACGACGCAACGCGACCGTAGCCCGTCATGACCAGAGTTTGGGTCCGAGTTCTGAGCTCTACCGCCGCACAATCACGTTATCTCTGTAGGTTTAGAATTACGCAGCTATATCAGTGATCAAACTGAATCCGCTGCATTCGTCCCTTAGCAAATGGTGTCATTTCACAAGTCATTAGTCAGCTTGGGTCCAAAATCATATCAGTCTAGTTGTGCCCAGTGACTCAGTGCTCGGGGAATGGCAATCTATGTCACTCTTCCGCTGTATCGACTTGCTTTGCAATAAGGTGACTGGCGTTTTTGGTGCCACTGAAATGTGACTGGGTCATTGATGATCATTCCCCAGGATCCATACAGATAAATAGCTTCTGATAGACATATGCAGCTGTAAGCTGGCTATTTTCGAGATTGATTTGCGACAGGAACTAGACAACTAGACTAGCATTCTTATTCTACTCCACGCAAAAGCCCACATACATATGCCTCAGAGAAAATACTGCTTGTTAGAACTTAATGCCCCCTATGGCTGTGCTGCTGCTGACTTTTTTCCTACCCGGGGTCAACGATGGATAGAACCCCTTTACTCCTATAGTATAGAAGTTGATCCCACCCCATGGTTACACAGTGCGACTGGTTGAAAAGCTATGCGATATCCGTGTACAAAGTCTTGAAATGCTATAGGCTTCCAAACTGAAGCAGCTGCCTATGGGTGTGTGAAAGAAAAAGTGCTTGCAATGTAAATAGACTTGCTGCCAGTGATGCTGAATAGAAGGCTTATCAGCTGCAATTTATATGAAACAGCATCAATAAAACAGGAATCCAATACTTCAAGTACAATAGCGCTAGAGTTTACTATCAATTATAATTAGACACTTCAGTTTCAATCCAGTCACACTTCTTAGTCAAGTGGAATTAGTCATTTTATAGTGTAGTACCTTTCGACAATAAAATGTACAAGGTACACATACACTGAGTACATTAGTTATCGAAGGAGACAATAGGACTCTGAGTAATGCAATGCATTTAGTGATAGGCTTTAATAAATAAAACCTTTATTATGACTCAACTGTAGACTGCACTAGTGGAAATAAAGTGGACCGAGTCAACAAGAACAGAATTAACAGTTTTACCCTTAAACAGACTGGGATAATCATGCAACCTGCACCAAACCAAATTTACTCTAAAAGTCAGATGTAGGTGAAGTATAACAAGGTTTTCTCTATCAATTAACTAGTTCAATAACTTGTCCATAGCTAGTACTATGACAACTGTGTAATGGCGTCTGAAATTGCTTGTAATAATGCCCAAAGCTAGTCTTAAATGCGATAAACAAACTTTGGCAATTATTCATTACGATTATACACAGCCTATTTGGATTCAGAGTGTAGTCTGGATCTGGTTGGGTTTCAGGTTGTTCCATAGCGCATTTTCCTATGATACACCCCAGTGTGAGTGGTTGTCTTCTTCCTTATCATTGTCGCGTGGATGTTTGTTGTAGGATCATTCAGTGATGGCTACTGGCATACCATCAGCTATAAACGTATGCTCCGTACACTGGGGATCAGTCTTGATGACCAAAGAGTTGTTACTGATAGACTACAAGGTCGTGTGTACCGGTTCTCATCGCAGACCTTCCATCTCATCAGCCATCCCCTAATCTGTATAAAAACAGCCAGATACTATCAAAGTGATCTACTTCGATTGTCGGACTATCCAAGCTGCGAGACAAGACCGAACCTACAGACCGATCTCTACTTCAGAGCCGTTTACACGTCTGATAGAGTAGGTTTGGGGGACATTCAGGGACTTTTTGGAAATGGCTGCTCCAATCTTGTTCACCAAATGCCAAGAAATGGAAAACTTCTAACGAACGCCAGCGAACTACAAAGTGATACATATTATCAGCACTCAGGCAAAGAAAGATCTGACATTATAGGGGTGTATGTCAAATGCAGAACTGATGAGCGAATGATAGAGATCTCGATATCTGTGAAACCCGTGACCTTGGTCGCGGAAGTTCAGGAGATGGTAATCGACAAACGCGAGACCGATATAACGTCGAATATTCTGCGGACGGAATCTACTAACAGGAATCAGCCAGTGTTTTATAGGGTGCTACGAGCTCCGACACATGGAGAACTCACTGTCAATGGCGCATCAACCCTCTCCAAAGACAGTTTCTTCACGCAGCAAGAAATAGATGATAATAAAATATTGTATGTACTTCATACAATACCACTTACCAACACCACGGACAGTATACA
>Ga0224511_10002474_pt1 | contig 12468 bp, 8 predicted proteins | sample SF_May12_sed_USG_2_FD_169988 | JGI IMG/M metagenome (GOLD analysis project Ga0224511, IMG submission 169988) | Sediment microbial communities from San Francisco Bay, California, United States - SF_May12_sed_USGS_8_1 | ecosystem: Environmental > Aquatic > Marine > Sediment | place: USA... | reverse complement strand
CGATAAACTAAAATACATTTATAATAATATACGGAGTTGACAAAACTTAGTTTTACTAATTTATTTATTCACATAACAAGGCTACACGCAACATGAACTTAAAGTATTGGTGTGGCATCATTCATTACTACTGATGAACAGCTTCATTAAAACCGAGGCTGCTGTTTTCTCGTGCTTCCTGAGGGCTTTCACTTTCATCAGTTTAATATTACTTACTACAGCTGGTGTTTAGTGCCTGTGTGGCGGCTGTAAAAGTCGCCCCGTACTACATCATTGTGTAGTCAAATTTTTCTGGTCCTCAGGGATCATGGAGTGTACATGTATGTTGTTTACATTTGAAAATGGAGTTCTGCTCATGCTAGTGGGCGTCAGTGGTACGGCATCATTCATTACTACTGTTGAACAGATTCAATAAAACCGAGGCTGCTGTTTTCTCGTGCAGGCTATGCTTCCTGATGGGTTTCCCTTTCATCAGTTTAATCACACTGTAAACCTATAACATAACTGTATTAACAGGCCCAAACATAGCACTAAGAAAGACGGCAACACAAGGGCCAGCTGACCTTAGCCCACAGGTAGCAGAATTGGCTGTGGACGGAAACTTAAATGTGACAAATGATGGGAAAACATGTGCACACACGACACAAGGAAACACGAGCTACCGGGCCTGGTGGCAGGTTGACCTGGAGGATGCTTACCGGATAACTGGCATCAAGATCATAAACCGCGCTCGAAAACGTAAGAAAGAGCCACTGTAGTGTTTAATCACTATATTTTGTAAAGGGAAATATTAAACCGTATTTGTATACGCTCTTCTATACATAATATGACGACATCCAGTCCACCAATCGCATACAAAACGGCTACCCAGTCCAGAATTCTTATACATACTGTTTATTATGTCATCCAGTCCATAAATCGCATACAGACCGGCTACCAGGCCATAATTCTTATACAGACTGTTTATTATGTCATCCAGTCCATAATTCGCATAAAGTCGTGATATAAATGTATACTTAACGGTTTGTGGTATCTCATATTTCACATTGGCTATTGTTTGCTATTCGAAGAAAGGTTTACGTCCATATTTACAACTCTAATCTGTTTATGGTATTATAAAGTGTTATGTGGCTTTCTTTGCACTTTTACAGTGAATTTATGTTGTGTTTATCATAACTCGCAACACGATCATGAAAATCTTTATGCCATTAGGCTTATTTATGCTCGTTGAAAATACCTTTAACATTAATTAAGTGTGATAGTTGTGTTTAAACATTTAGATAAAATGTTATCAGATGAATGAATGTTCATGTACTACCCTGCCAAACTGAAACAATGTTTTGTTGCCTGATTTGAAAACAAAGATCTTGTTTTTACAGATTCTATGCCTGTATATTTTGACCGGAACTGTTTACATCTCATTTTTAACTATATTTTAGTAGTTAATCCTATTTCAGTAACCTTTAGAAACTGCCAAATATAATTATCCATGCACGTTAAAATATTACAGAAAAACGACATTGTTGAATAAGTGTTGCCCGCAAATATGGCTTTGTTTGTTTATGTTTCGAACAATACTTAAAAGGTGAAATAGCTTGACTTTAATCGATGTTCAGTTAACTCAGTGGCCGAGAGGTAACACTACAGACTGCGGTGCGAAAAGTCTCCGCTTCAACACCTTGCTCTGGGAAGGATTTTGTGTTTGCTAAATGGTATTGTTGTTGATTTGCTTTTATTTTATCGTCAACATTTTTACATACTTTGCTTTTGCAATACCTTTTTGCAATGTTTATTGATTAAGTATTATTATTATACTGCAATATATGTGACCGATTCTAAGGGTACAAAACTACAGACCTAGCATGTTTAATGATCGATTTGTTACATTATACATGCACACATTTTATTTTGAAGACGAGTCAGAGCCAGATGTCAGAATACGTCTCCGCTGGATGAAGATTGCGGGTGCTACCACCCCCTCAGTAGATGAGGTGACACTTTACCAGGATGATGGCACCATAAAGTCGTGTCCAACCTATAGGACTAATGGCACGAGTCCATGTGACGATGTTCTCCTGATTCCTGTCACCAACACTCAGCTGTTCCGCTATGTAAAGATATCCGTGCCAGACTACCTGAATATCTGCGAGGTGATGATATACGCAGGTAAGCTTGTGAATGGAAATGCTGTGCTCATCCAATGTTTAAGCATTTGTTGAAACATAAAACACTCATAGCTTTTATATAACCTAGTGTATAGTTTTTATTGATACAAAGGCTTTGGATGTTTCTAAAAGCATGTTACATTCCTTAATGTGAAAATAAAAACGTTGAATGTTAACACTCTGAAACTGCAACTAAATATTTATTTTTCAGATTGGTATCGTCTTATCAATAACAGCAAACGTTGTCAATTTTGTTTCCATAGCCATGTAAATACAATACCTATGGTGATGATTTTAAGCATACATTGAATTAAAAGTTTTACTTTTTTCAAAATATTTTGTTCAACATAAATGTTTTAAATACTCAATCAAATAAGTTTCTGATTTTTTGATTTTCATTTAGAGGTGTGTAGTTTTCAAACATTCGAAAATGGACGTCTGCAGATAAACACGAATGGCCTATATCAATCAGGCGCTCAAGTTGGAGTCATTTGCGACGCTCCATTTGCCCCTGCCGTTCAAACAACAATGTGTCACCCTGACAGAACGTGGGACCCAAAGCCTTCATGTACAGATGTAACGTGCACCGTGCCAGCTTTAACCCTTGGAAACTACAAGTTAAATCAGAATGAGGTTACCCAGGACACATTTCTAGCATATCACTCAGTTATTATACCGCATTGCACAACTGGCTTCTCACCACAACCAAATTCCTCGCGAATATGCCAGGATAACGGTCAGTGGACAGGTCAACCACCAATATGCGTTACAATCACGTGTAATAGTCAACCGCCTGGTTTTTTAAATGGATTTTACGAAACAGGGTCACAAACAAAACCATTTAAATACAATGACGAGATCATTCCGACGTGTTTTGCAGGCTTTTATCTCCAGCAAGGAGAAACGCGCAACTGCACGGCTGTCAACAGCTGGAGTGGATCAAGTCCTATTTGTTCGCCAATAACGTGTGGACCACCCGATAACTTCAGTCATGGTTTTTATAATGCAAGTCAAACAATTTATCAGTTTAAAAGTGCATTGTTGGCTTCGTGTGATGTGGGCTATAACCTCATATCAAACGAAAATCCGCGAGTTTGTGAGGAAGATAATACGTGGACGGGCAATGAACCAGTTTGTCAAACTGTTGAATGTACGTCTCCATCACTTTGTGAGCATGGGGCTTTAAAGCTCTTATCCCAGTCTTGGTTGATTTTAATTTTCAAAATCAAAACAAATAAAAATACAGAAGTATTTTACAGATTATCATTATCAATAGAATATTACTTTGAATTTCATTGAAATTCCTTGTTGTCGTTAGAAAAACGTAAAACAAATACGCGCGTCCTCTGGTCCTGGAAGGATTTCCCAGTTTATAAATATAACGGAATTCCCTTCGACGCGCACCTTGCTATAGGTAAAGATCCACCTCTGAGACACCAACGATCGGCTAGTCCATTTAAACAGGAGAAGCAGTATTTTTCTATATTTAGCGTCATAGAGGTAGCCAATTCATATTTTAACATTTATTTATAAGGCTATTAACACCGCTGACTATACAAGCATGACATCGCAGTGCATAGCGTACTCATCCAGGCAACTGGCAACTGGGGATCGAATCCCCTCGTCCACTTTACTTTTTATATTACTTAATTATTACTAAATTGTTCGTTTTTCTTACGTTCTCAATGTATTGATATAATTAAAAATATTCTTATATATTTATTTTATATTTAATTTTTCGCGGACTTTTTATTTTAAAATGCCCAATTCACCAAAGGCTGGGATATGAGCTTAAAGACCTTTTTTAAGTTCTTATATTATATATACATAAACATGCATCATAGGATATAAGGAGGAAAACAATTAAATGATAAATATTAAACAAACGCATATCGTTAAACGTGTGCGATAAGTTTATTGGGGTTGCATTTAAAAATAATGCACAATGCTAAACAAGCAACACACGTCACATATTACATGACACTGTTATAACAGTTGTTTAATGTAATGATTTATTTGTGCTTTTTGAGACTTTTACATACTTTAAATAATTTTTAGCAAAGTCAATTTGTAATCTCCTTTCCTTATCAGATCAGCTGCAACCACTGAATCAGACGTATATCATTGTTGGATCAATAGGATGGGCAGTGGCCGTTGTATTTATTCTCATTAGCTTCGTGTTATGTATTTACAGCTGGTAAGTTTGTTTTGCGTTTATATATTAAGATAAAATCATAGCACATTAAGGGAAAACTATATTACGTTTTCTTATCATTTACATAAGAAACATAAACAAATCACTGATTCAAGTGAATTTTGGCACTTATTTATATGAACTAGGGTTAAAAAACAAATGTACGAACACAGACTATTAAATACGAATGTTCGTCTATGCGGTTGGGCATTGGACTATGACTTAAAAAATAATTTACGTTTAGGTCTTAGATTTTTGTTTTTCGGTTACTAAGCTCGGTGACCAGTCGGTTTGTCTAAAGCGAGTATTTACTAGTTACGCTTTGGATGGCTTTGTATGTCCGTGTAAAACCGTGTTAAGATGTTTTTAATAATTTAAAACTGACGTCGACTTTTAATTGTTAAAACCGTACCAGCCGACGTCGACGTTTAATTGTTAAACCCGAAACAATAAAATGCGTTATGTTTGATTTCTATTTGTAGTTACTTATGTTTACATTTGGACATTTGAATTATAATAATAATTTATAATAACTGTCTTTATAAGGAGACTAAAGTCTAATGAAACAACAGTAACGAAGCGGGGTGTGCAAGAGGGCCAATACACAGATCTCCAGGGCCACCCGAGAGCTTCAAGAAACTATACAGAACTTGAGTTACGTAACGACGACTATAGTAACATTGAAGGAGATGGCCGCGCTTACGTTAATACGAATGTTAAGGCGTAAACTTGTCTTTGGCTATCACATTGGCTTGTTACTAAAGTGACCGTTCCGGACGACAAAATTTGAAAATGTTCAAATGGAAAAAGCAAACCCAAAGACTGTCAGTTAGTTATGATACCAAATATGTAATGCATACATGCTTCGTACAACTTATTATACAGTTCGTAGTAGGTAGTTTATATTAGTATATTCTTGTATGTTTTGTAAAATACGATGTTTATTGTAATCATTTTTGCCATATTTATTGTATTAATTGTTCAAACCCTTGGTCTCGTCATTATGGGCAAGAATAATCGCAATTCAATATTCTTCAGGAACAGTTTAGCATTTCATTGAAGCAAGTGTATGCAACTTATTTTACGTTGTACTGTGTTTTGACATTTAGAGCCTAAGTTAATATGAACGGTTATATTGGTTGGGTCTTCCAAAGTATAAACTTAATATCGGTATATTATACTACATTTTGGTTTTAGATTTCCTTTTTTGTTAAAGATGTATATTAGTGGTATGTATCTATGTTTTATTGTTTTTTCCAAATTATCTGTGAGCTCTACTTCTTAAAGCAATGTACTTAAACAGAGTTGCCCCATAAGGTATTTATTTAACGTGCATTCGTACTCATTTTAACGCTCGTTTCTCACCGTCGTTTGTAGGAACGATATTTTGCCAATTCTGTAGACAGATGTTGTGTTAACTTTAAAGTAAAATCATTTGTGTTTCTGTTATTTATGCTATTTTGTAAATAAAAATATTTATCAAGTTGTGGTCAACCTGTCTTGTAAGGTACTGGATAAAATCTAGGGGAAAACAATATACCTCGTTTGAAAGAAATGTCAATTCCGATCATGCCTTTCCTATCGAACACCATGAAATCATACATTGTGATTGATAATTCCAAACTTATGATTGATTCAGTTTGGTTCAATTGAGTTTAATTTAACGCTGTATTTATATGAATTGTCTAATCATTGCGATCAACAAGCCTATTTACATCGGGACACTAGGCCCTCAATAGTATATCAAATACTCTACTTGGGTCAAAGATATGTTCAAATTAACTTGACGATCACCAAATACGGTCAGATAGTTTTAAAATGAATTAAACAAGCAAAGACTTTTACATTCAAATCTGAAGATGTAATAAACTGATTTTAAGTCACATTTCCTAGGTATCAGTGAACTGTTATAGTGTATGCTAATATTTGTAACGATGTTTTCCGATTTTATAGGGTGAAATTTAAATGCAAAATCTAATGGATTTTTGTGTCGATTTAAAGCATTAAACTCAAACAAAACTCAATATGAATATTTTATTTACCTTTTAAAGCATTGTGTTTTGCAATGTAGTAGCCATGATACTTTTTGAAGAAATAAACAAAAAATTAAGTATTTAAGGATCATAATAATGTTAACACCAATGTCACCAATGTCACCATGTGTCAATATTTTGTAAAAACAAATATCAAAAATAGTATTAATAAAGTTGTTTTGTTCACATATATATTTTTAATATGCCTGTCAATCATTGCGGTAAAATATGATCGAATTTAACAACATGTTTGAAGTTGGTGCAAAATCACAGACGGTCGGGTAGAAGGCCTTAGACTTCTCGACGCACAAAATAATGTTTACACACACAAACCGATTGATTTTTTAACATCAGGGTTTATTGAGTGTTTAAACACAAAACAATCATGCTTTAAGAAAATTATTTAACACAACGCTGCTGGACTTTGAAAATTAACTCATAATATTAGTCCTTGTTCAAACAAAGAGATGCGTATTGCAACTAATAACAAAAAATACTAAACCTATTGTGCTTCTTTGAATAAAAAATGGGATTTCATTCCAGTATGTCTGCGTAATTTGGCAAACAATACAGACAGGTTGTCGTTAACACACATGTAGCAGACGAAACAAACTTCTTTAACTTCTCAATCGAGAGAAGTAGCAAAGAACAAAGTTGGACGGCAAATAAAATGCATGTAATCTTTCATATAATATGAAATGCAAATTTTATTTAAAATTATGTCATAAGACACTTAATGCAGACAACATTTATGAGATACTAGTATTACGACAATCAGATGTATTTCGATATGTCCTATTCTTTCACGTTTAATCTGAAATCAGGAAGTAAACCACTTAGTCGTCAGAAACGTAAAGTTTAACAATCGGTTGGGTGTTTTCTCGTATAATTTTGAAAATGCTGGAAGCAAAAATAAATACACATTTGTGATTATATGTCTGTGTGTTAGTCGATCTTATTTGCAGTTTGAAGTAGGCTAATCAATTGGTTATATTTCACTATTGTTTTATTGTTATGTTCTCAAAATAAAATAAAAACGTGAAACGCACTTAAACAAAAGAGTTAAACAAACTGTGTATGCCAATTCACGAACTCAACGAGATTACTTCAGTAAATGGTAATACAAGATGACTAACAGCTCGATACGTAAATGTCCAGGCATCAGCGACGTCCAGGGTTGTTTCACATTAAACTGTTAGGTTAAGCTTAGAATTAAATAAACGCATCAATGTAAATATGAAGGAGACACAATCCTGTTTAATGTGGCTATGGACATATGTTGTTTTGACCAACTGTTTACAAACAAAAACTCAATAAACGCATTAATATGTTGTGCATTCGCCTCATCATCGACGAGACTCAACAACGGTATGTAGGAAGTGTTGACTACAAAACTATCTAATAACCCACTAGACATAAAATCACAGTTGGCACTGGTGATTTTGCCTGCGCTTGCCCGTGCATGCAACATTAATGTCCTTTTGTATTTGTGTATCCTTTATTTACTTTTAAACGATACAAACGTAGTTATTTGCAGATTTCTCTTAAACACATAATGTCCTGGATTTATTCTGATGCTTTTGATTTTGTTAATGTTGATCTCTAACCATGATGTTCTGTCTATTTCTTGTAGTCTTGCTGTTTTCGTCTATATATGGTAGCAGGTACAATGTATGGAGGTTTACGGGTGGATTTTTATATTGCCGCCTTATAGTATAGCATTACTTACGATGTGGGGTAAACATATACACCAAGTTAAGCCAATCGCTTTTAACGATAAAATGACTTGTTCTTTTTACGCAGTGTCACATTGCTTAGTCCTCTTAACTCCTTGTCGAGCATTAGGGCCTTCACCACATCACGCCATTTGCAACGGTCCATGGTCTTGGCTTCTTTTCAAGACATCCTTGTTTAACGGAGCTCTATATCTAAGTTTTTTTGCGTCAGGCGCGTGTGGGTCTTCCTCTTCGCCTGGTGCCGTGAGGAGTCCAGACTAGGGCTTGTCAGGCTATATTGGTCTGTTGTCTTCGCAAGGTCTAATCTATCTCCATTTCTTCTGTACAATGTAGTCTGTGATTGGTCCTCGTCCTGTTCATTCCCGTAGCTCTCGATTGGAGATCCGCAAAAACGGACTAAGACTTGCAGTCGTTGTTCTAGGCGTTTGATCCTTCTTCATGTTTCTGCGCCATACAAGAGAACGGTCTCCACTTTGTGGTTAAAGAGCCTCAACTAAGTCTTCAGGTGGATGTTGTGATTCTTCTACACTGGCCTTTATGTAGCGAAAACATGGCGGGCTTTTCCTATCCTAGCCTTGATGTCTTCCTCTGTGCATCCTCTCTTACTGACAATGTTGTCAATATATGTAAAGATATCAACGTTAAATGGCTTGTTCTCCGACGTCAATACCCTGTGTTTTTCCTGGATTTATTCTGATGCTTTTAGTTTTGTCAACGTTGATCTCTAACCCTGTTGTTCTGTCTATTTTTGTAGTCTTGCTGTTGTCGACTGAATATGGTTGCGGGTACAATGTATGGAGGTCCGAACGTTCCAAAATCCTATCCGTGGGACTTTTTTCGGGGGATATTACGTTGGTCTGCTGATTTCTCCGCTTCGTTCGCTTTCCTCCGAGTCGATGCTGTAGATCCTATTGTTGTGTGGTTGTGGTTTTAGTTTCTGTAGCGATATGTCTTTTTATTGGCTGGGGTCCTGGCCCTGCGCACAATCTTCCTTCTTTTGCATCTGGGCTTAGCACCGGTATACTGTCACCTTAACGTTATATTTATACATGTATTTGTTTTGTTTTCTTAAAGAATTAAATAAGTACGTAAATAACTGTGTTGTAGTTTATGCTGGTATGTGGTAATCTATTAAATAGTATTGTCATTATTTAGAGGTTAATGATTAGCTGCAGAATGCCATGCAACCAAATAATTTCATTATGACGTGTTTTTTTCCTTTACTTATAGGATTCCTTGGACCGGATTATCATTTAGCATACGTTATATGTAATAAGCAAATGTTTATCGCAACTGTGGTATTTTAAAACAAAGAGCCTTGAAATTCGGTAACAATTTTTCACAAGTCTACGAGACAAATTGATGAATATAGTACATTTAAGTATCGTGATTGTATGTATTAATAATACCGTTGTGCATTTTGTTCTTCAAGTAAAATATTACATAATGTATATGGCTGATTGTAATCTTTCATTTCGATTACAGCAGTATACAAATACATTTCACTGCAATGTAAAATTGGGGTCGTTAACAATGCAAGATCACCTGAACATTAGCTTTCTATATCGAACACTTTTTTTATTCGACCTTGGCCACGCAAATTAGGTCTGTATGATAATTATGAATGCAACCAGCGTTATTCTATAGCCGCTATATTTACACGCACCATTTAGACATAACATCAGGAAGTACACTTTGCAGTCGGTAGATAAGTAATTTTAGACTACAAGTACTATTAATGGTTAGGTTTTGACTCACAAGAATATGATTGAACCAAACATGAGATATATATTTGTGATTATATGTGCGCATATTTGTCGATCCAATGCAGTGTGGTTCTTTGAAGGTAAGGGATTTTTTTTTATCTCAGCATAATGTTTGCTTAATATCTTAACTACTTAATGTGTATGCATATTCACCAAGTGTAGTAGATTTTAATACATTGTACAACATATCTTTGCGTTTAACTTCTGTATTTTGAATATTTAAACAGAGAAAAAAGATAATGTGTAAGTTATAACTAAAACGATATTAAGTTTAAAATTAAACATAGTAACACTTTCGTATGTAAACAATAATTTAAGTTAAATTGGCTTGCTTATTTATCGTTATTAAAGTCATATTGCATATTGTTTCCGGTTATGTATTGGTTGTGAATATTAACCCTGACTGTATGCGGAAATATATTATTTATAGAATATGAACGTTAAATAAATATTTATGGTTAGTGTGATTGCTGTCAGTCAGCTAAGATCGCGCATGTTTTTAACAATTTTAATGTTTTTACAGGTGTATGTTCAATACAAATAAGCTTAACAGTATTGGTTTAGCCAAGCGGTTTGTGAGACTCGAACCATCAAAAATATGTCAAAAGAACACGATTTTTCTGATTAGGCGATACAAATAACGAACGAGACATCTGTTTGTGGTTTAAAATAAGTAGAAAAAGCTTACACTTTGAACCAACATAACGCGATTTATATTTTTATATTCATGCGTAAATCGACGAGACAGAAGGAATGCGTGGTATTCAGCGTATATGGGTGTGGGATAGGTCGTTAATAAATGCAAATTTGGAACGTAACGTCTGGGTAAATATCTATAGCCAATAAGAACACCAATTAGATTTATATTCTTCTTCCCGCGAATCTTATTATTATTACTGGGAAGTCATGTCTAAGATTTTTTATGTTTATCCATATTTCAACACTAGTGAATTCTAATTGAAAGTTGTAAACAAATATGAAATTTCTGTATTTGTATTCAAAGTGTGTTCTTATTTTAAGGTCAAGGGAGTTAATTTTGGGCTTTTTTTAACTTTGCTTTGGCAAAGAATGTGGTTTCTTGATGGTGGCATCTTAACGATGATGTAATGGACACTATTTTCACCATTTATACTTTTTTTGTTTTGATAACCGAGCAAAGCAAAAAATCACACTTGTTACTGGATTAGTCCAAAGTGACTACCGTTCAATTATATTAGGTGTCTACAATATAAGTTCAATGTTTGCATCCACATATTGTCTGCGCCGGGAATCATTTTATCGACTCTTTTTACCGGTTCGAAGTCAATTGTTTTATGGTCTTTACTTCTCTTACTTCTCTTGCGTTTGTGCATTGTAAGACATTATATTGAATATGTATGGGAATTCCATACAAATCATTTCAGTCAGTAGTTGTTTTAGTTCAAGCTTTAAATCTGTGATCGCGGATATGTTGAGGATTTCTAACGAATATCAAAGTAGATGTGTCACAACTTCAAGTTAAAGTTGGACGATTAACTTAAATATAATAATATACAGAGTTGACAAAACTTAGTTTTACTAATTTATTTATTCACATAACAAGGCTACAAGCAGCATGAACTCGTCCATTATCAACTAATTAAAGTTGTGACATTCAAGTATATCACACCCTAAACTTATAGCATAACTGTATTTACAGGCCCAAACATAGCACTCAGAAAGACAGCAACACAATGGCCAGGGGACCTTGGCCCACAGGTAGCAGGATTGGCTGTGGACGGAAACTTGACTGTGTTAGATGATGGACGAACATGTGCCCACACAACACAAGGAAACGAAAGCTACCGGGCCTGGTGGCAGGTTGACCTGGGGGACGCCTACCGGCTAACCGGCATCAAGATCATAAACCGCGCTCAAAAACGTAAGGGGCTATTAGTGTAGTTTTTCATGGGTCTATTTAATAAAGGGAATAAAGCATTGTGTACCCTTTGATTGAAACAAGTTCCCATGGTTTAATTATCTAAGCTTCTAAGCGACCTGGTTAAACCCCTGTCACACCAGAGTGGCGTCCTTACAGCGTTCCCACAGCGTTAAAAAATGCAGAACGCCGAGGTGCGCGCTGTGCAAACGCCATCAACGTTGTGCAAACGCTGTGAAAACGCTGTGCAATCGCCTAGAACGCCATGCAGCGGCGTTTACTTTGAACATGCTCAAAACAAACGCCGCGGCATGGCGTTTCCACAGCGTGTTAGTCAGCACGCTGTGGCAACGCTGTGGGATCTTCTAGAGCGCCGTGGCCGCGTTATGAGCGCGCCTCGTGCACGCTGTAAAGACGCCGTGTAAATTCTGCATTTGGAGTAGGCGTTTGCAATGCATTTTGATAATAAAACAAATAATGAATAAAAATGTATTAACATATATAAAGTATTTATTATAATAAATGCAAATGGTTTAAGTTTACTTAAACTAAAAAAACTTAGAGCTTGACCATAGTTTGTCTTTTTTTTAAATAATAAGTTGTTAAACAACAATAAACTTCAACTAAAACACATAATAATAAAAGCTTTTCAATGTACACTACTTAGTATATGTGTG
>Ga0224511_10002473_pt1 | contig 12470 bp, 6 predicted proteins | sample SF_May12_sed_USG_2_FD_169988 | JGI IMG/M metagenome (GOLD analysis project Ga0224511, IMG submission 169988) | Sediment microbial communities from San Francisco Bay, California, United States - SF_May12_sed_USGS_8_1 | ecosystem: Environmental > Aquatic > Marine > Sediment | place: USA... | reverse complement strand
GTGCCTGCTTGCTCGAAGTAGGTCCAACACCGGTGTGAGCCAGTTGCCGCGATGGTCGCGTAAAAATGTTTTCGTGAGCGCTGAATTTGCAAATTCAGCCAGCGGCCTTCTCCGCTAGAGGTCATTGATAGCTGTAGGAACGCAGCACCGTTGCTACTAACAGCTGGTGGTAACAACAGTCTGAGTTAGAGGTCAAGGACTAGAACCAATTGGCTAAAGCCCGCGGGCACAAGCAAAGCCCGCGCGTGCGCCGTTTGGCATTTTCGACTGTTAGATTTGCTTCGCTTTGCTTCGAAGGGGTGCTCTCTTGCCATACAGTGCCAATGGTGCCCACTGTTCATTGAGGGGTAGTTGCTTGGATAGGCGATGCTGGCATGACTGGTTATTATGTAGTATCGGTAACTACCAGCATAGAATAAATGAAAAGAGGGTAAAAATAAATACCCCATAGGATCAGCAAACATAGCATCAATGTACCAAGGTCATACACCTTCACTTGCGGGTACCCCACAATTCAGGGGAGGTATAAATTTGGCATGATCGGCAATTCATCTGTCAATGGTGATTCAATCAGTAGAGAATGCCTCATGGTAAAAAAAATACTGGAAAACATTCCTCTACAGAATTATGCATAATGGCTGAGCAAAGGTTGCTCGAACAACGACTTTTAACTGGTCATCATGTCCACATGCATTTAAATGACACGCATACTATGCAAAAACGCTAACTTTCAGTGAAAAACGAGTGAGGTCAGCGCCAAATAGTGTTAATATAATGTCTTACTAACTTTGGGGGGAGATCCAAATTAGTGGAGGGGAACCTGAAGCCAACCAGTTTCTGTGGGACCCTTGCCGAAATGGCGCATAGAAACGAGGTTCGGCAGTTTTGATGGTGGCATTTATCAACAGTTTGGTTTCCATATATGGTCTGCCACTGGTAAAGCATTGGGGAGTATGACAGCTGGCACACAGCTCAGATGAGGCAGAACCGCAGCATGTCAGCTGGGGTCAGATGTGCATGGGTATATCACTGCAATCGATCAAGCGTAAAGGGAACAGCTAACGTAAGGCTATATGCGAGTGTGTTCATGGTTGTAATTTGTATTTCTTGAGGTGGAATTCATAGGGTGTTCCGTGTTTGGGGTACTCAGTGTAATGCTCTAACCGAACCACGGGGGACCCGAGTAAGTGTGTAGCCCAGTCGGGAGCATAATAGGTGGGTTTGTTATGCAATCATTTCTCTATTTCCTGATGGAATGCGAAGTACAATACAGGCGCTGTTCCCGTGAGCGTATTACAACTGGCCAGGGGCAAATACCTCGGTAATCTAACAGTACACTAATGAAGGGGTTTCTGATAAGAAGCAGCATCGAGCAAAACATTTCATGATAGAGAACAGAACACAAGTCTAATAATAAAAGTCTCAAGGGTACAATGGTCACTAAAAGGGTATCTCCATTATTTTGTCTTTTGATATTACAGTAGGGCGGACAACAACCTGTGTATAGCAACAACCTGTGTATAGCAACAACCTGTGTATAGCAACAACCTGTGTATGTTGCTATAAACCGACTTCTCTTTTACATGGGATTGCATAGTGAAACAAATGGTTTTCAGTTGTAGACTGATTTTTTCTGAGGGAGTGTTCTTATTTCGTGTGAAGCGGTGGCTTAGTGGATAGCGCACTGGGCTTAGAATCAAGGATCCCTGGTTTAATCCTGAGCTTGAGCACCGTGTTGTATTTCGCCCTCATTGTCTACAGATCGAGGGAATGCACAAAGGGTGCCCAGCTAGTATGAGGCACGTGGCCGAGAGCAGAAAGCCTCTGGTGAGTTGAGCGATTAATGCATTGCGTACGAAACCTAAACACAGGATGTAAAGAGGTATCTAGGGAAAAATGTAGATTGATTGGGCCAGCATGAAGTTCAAGCTGTAAAATAATACTGAGCCCTAGTATTCCAATCACCGTGTCATCGCTCGCGGCACTTTACAGCAATGCGCAGTTTTATAGCAGATTGTACAGCTTTATAGAGGGTGGTTGCAAGTATCTATGCAACTTCACGACCGAATCTCGCCAACAATTGCATGAGAGTAAATAATCCAATAGCATATGAATCAATTTACCTTGGCTATCAGCATCATGACAGCGCTCTGACAGTAAGGGCAAGCTCCATATGATCGCCCGTTCACTCCAGCCTTAACATATATCTGAACATCAAGGTCAGTGTCGCCATTCGGCTCAGTGCTGCCATTGCGCAAACTGTCCATAGTTCCTGTCAGTGACAAAAATTATAATTGTCGCAAGCGGAACAAAAAACCAGGTTTTTTGGCAACCTTTACTCTATTTCAGGCCTGATCCAACTCAGTTCAGACACTCTAAACTGATTCCTGACTTTCAAAAAGGGGGATGAACATATGCGGTCCGAATGGTGCGTGGAGTGTGAGTACGATCAGATGCAAAATGGAATAAAATTGAATTTTAGATCGCGTAACATGGTTACATGACTTGACATAGAACAGATGGAAAAAATTTGTTTTTATCGAGGTAGTTTGATGTACAGATACATCAGCATCTACAACAAAATTTCGTTAAAGACTGCAGGCAGAAGCAAAGACAGTCATATGCTGTAATGAAGCCTGATCATAAAAGGAGAGGCTTTTCATCGTGAGGAAGCTTTACGCTAGCTGACTGGTTGCTAATGTTTGCCCCAGATAGCACTACAAACCCATTGGAAAGATGAAACAATGACCTTACATCCAGGATTTGGCACAACGTCAAGCCTAGTACCTAACATTAACCTGAATTTTATGTAAGTTTAGTGCTAGAAGGAAAGGCAAAATCAGGAATTTAGCTGACCTTTTTCTCCTAGAAAGCTTGCAGCAAGCATTCAGCAATGCTTTAAACAAAGCCACAGGCTACTTCAACCAACCACAGAATAAACTCAACTAGAAACTAGAGCCGAAAAGCCAACTACCGAGTCCGACCTGCCTATGTATAAACAGATGAGACACTGATATCCGACCCTGAATGAATGCTATCGCGTGCGGATTGAATAGATGATCACTGATGAGCTGTAACGCTACTTACTCATTGGACGGCATAGCACCGCTGCAATGCATTATGTATCATATATCAGACATCGTCACTCAGAGTGACGTAGTAATAAAGCCCCTCAGAGAAACCATAAATAATTCCAGTATGGGACATGTTATATCATTTTATATCAGGCCTAATACCCCCAGGACTCAAAGGCAACGAAAGAGAAGTTTATGTGTAGACATCTCGTAGCCGTTAGAAATAATCCTCACATCCATTGGGGGACAGGTTTTTCTTAGGGATGTAAACGGGCTTCCCAGACTAGAAACACAGTGGACACTGCAGTAAATACTATTGAAATGACTAAATAATACATACCTCCTGTGGGGACACTATCATTAGGCCAGTTCCTTTCAAGGACGTCTTTGAGTGACCCGTTGCTAGCTTCATCGCCGGTCTGTGCTGAAATTTCACCAAAACCAGCAGGCGCGTTTTCCCCACCATGTGTGAGATCATCAGTGTCGATAGCAAGGAGCTCTGGTGGAGGTGGAGGGGGGAAATCTTTCGACTCCATGATCTCTGCTACAAAATAACTGGTTTCAGAATGATACCCCAGTCATGCCAGCATTGCTTATTCAAATCGGTGCACTGATATGAGAGGTCTCTGGTTAGATTCCCTCTTGCCTCTTTGGCCTTCACCAAATCAATCCAGGGTTGTGACACTGAATAAAGCCCTACCCTTTTTCATGATCAGACCTACCTCTAGCTTAGTGATGCTACCCACGTAAAAATAAAATCTCATCTAAACTAAATCTAGCAATAAGCTGCAAACACTGCGGGGTGACGCACACCTTCACTTGTAACCCCACACATTATGTATCCAGGTCCTTCATTCCGAAGTCGTGAGTGAGAGTAGTAACACATGACGTTCATGTATCCAAATGAAATAAAACAAATCAAACACCAAAGCCTAGTCGTGAGTACTACTAAAGAACACAATTTTATATTTTGAATGATAGATTTACTGTCTTACCTATGTGAAAGCTAGCCGATCAGAGCCTCACCAACGCGCCGAATGCGAGGCCACTGGTACACTGCAATTATAACGGACTCACCATGTATTGAGTGTATAGATAAGAGGAAGTAATGACAGCCTTGACAGATAACTTATCAAGATAAACCTATTGTCATGCGTGCCTAATCGAGGGTGGGACTTCAGTGGGTGTAGACAACTCCAACTATAGGCAGGGGATAACACCTCAAAGGAAATGAGGACTTGATATGAAGAGGGCATATTGGTTTGTTAGGGGCATGAGTGAAGCATAAAAGGATGCAAGAGAAACTCACCTCATTTTGTCCTTTCTACTAAACGTCAGTCGTTGAAAACCGTCATCATAGTCGCAATTTAAATCTCCGTTAACTCCGTAAGAGAGCAGCATGTTTTACCATGTGGTCACTGGGATGTTAAAGGGGTTGAAGTTGTGTTCCCATGCTTGAAGGGAGATAACTCGACATTCATTGCGGCAATAGTGAGTGGACCTTTTCCAAAAAAGTGAACAACGGTCACTCGAATAAATAGAAGAAAAATGGGATCCAATTATGAAAACTTAGTAACGTAATGATCTTTACACTTTCATAACATAGAGTAGAACACGAAATTGAACATAATATTGTAGAAAGCTGAAGTTATAAGAAGTGATTTGCCAGCTTTTCCCTTGTCATAAATATCGATTTATGTCAAAGTTGTTTGGTCCCCCCTATCACGCATACGCTTAAAAACCTAGTGAGGAAACTTGTGGAGTTTAACCTGGTTTCTCTCTAAATGTCCTTGATACGTTCAAAGCAAAAGTTATCAGTTTTGCAGAAAGGGATAGGGCATGTCTATTGTATTGGTGTTCGTTGAGGTTACCATCAAGGCCGGTCTCTCAGGTGATAAAGGTGAGAGATGAGACAAAGGCTTAGAATGTTTGGGATCAGCTATTGGCACAAGAGGCTCCTTCACCACCAGAGCAATGGTGTATTTTTCTTTGTAATAATATTGTCTCAGCACTGCAAGATGTTACGTATGTATTTGGAATAAATCTTTGTTGAATAAAAGCGAGTGTCTGAATAGAACTATGTGCATGCACGTAATAATCCTTATAAAATTACTGTTTCAATGTGTCCTTAATCAGTTAATGGGGAGAGGGGTGAATAATTTTTCATGCAGTATGATGTGTTTTGCCTTGCGCAGATGATATACAATACAGTCCTGCTGACTGCTCTTTCTGTTGGCATTTAGCAAACGTCTTCACGCTCACAGTCGGCGAAAACTGCTACACGAACCGAACCGTAGTTCCAGGTAATATCCAATAAACGGTTGGGTGCAAGGACACGAGACGACAACTTCGCCTTATCACCAGTTTTGTCCGGCTTTTCCCTCTTACTTCCCACCCTCGTTGGTGTTACTAACTAAGACTAAGAGTAGGTTACTAAGTAGATAGTCACACTCACAGTAACAGACTGGCACACTCACAGGCCAGAGTCACACTCACACTTACTGAGTCACACTTATTGACTGACTCTGAGTGATTAGTTAGACTTAGAAGTTGGACCGTAACTTAGAGTTAGATTTAGAGTTAGAAGTTAAGAGTTACACTTACTCTGTTGTGTCAGACTTAGATTTAGATTCTTTGAGTTAGAGTTAGAGAGTTAGACTTAGAGTTAGACTAACTTAGAGAGTTAGTTACGTTAGTCAGAAAGTTGAAAGTGAATGTGATACTCATAGTCATAGTCATACTGAGTGATTGATCATTGATGATTGATTGATTCATGATTGAAACTAATTTCTAAATACTAAAAAAATGAAATAGTAAAAAAATAGTAAGTAAATTACGATAAACTTGTCCAGCGGACTACCAGTAGCCTGAACTTATCCTGGAAAAGTGGGACCTTCCTTACCGCTTTTCTCGCCCATAGCTGCACCTTCGGAATTACTTGCTTATTCACTTCTATTCCGACTCAGCACAGTAGAAAGGTCTGTACTAAAGTCTCCCGGTAAAAAAAACCAAAACACAGCTCCTATAGTTTGTACTGTGTTTCCGGTTTTATGGAACTCCTATCGAGATAATTGTTGGTTTTGAGTACAAAAATGGGAACACCAGAATGTTGGATGTTGTGGTGGTAAAGCAAGAAAAACTCCCAACTTTAAAAATCTTAAGTATAAACTATTTATGAAAAGTTTGGTTCTAATGATGCTGGAGGATTACTATCACGTTTATACCTCGAGCGATGACGTGTAAGGCGGAGTGGGTCACATATCTACGGGTTCCTGAGAAATTTTGAGAAAATTGGTATTTGGCTACAAAAACAAGACAATTGTGCTGTATAACCGAGTGCTGTTTAAGTTTAACTGTTGCACTTGGAGTTTGTGCTGCTTTGTTGCTCTCAAGCTGCAACCATGCAAGGACAATACAATATGCGCAGTCCAGGTAATTTGTCAATGCCAGTCTTTGCGAGGAATATAGTATACTTCCTAATTTAAATTTCTGACTGAGTCAGTGCTACACCTCACACCTGGCAGTGACGACTGACGTGAGTGACTCACTCTCAGTGACTGCGTGAGTGACCGACTGAGTGACCGACTGAGTAAGTGAGTCTCTCACTCACTGTCGGTAACCCTCGACTCTCTGACTCGACTTTGTCAAGTGTTGTGTAGTGTCCTTCTGCTCGGCTCAGGCTCAGTAGTCAGTGAGTGAATGACTTATTATTGAACTTGAAGCTATACTTCTAGTTCTAGTAGAACTGCTAGTCTAGTCGAAGTCCGCATCAGTGTCACTGTCAGACCGTCAGTGCCTGACTCATTTAGTCATTAGTCATTTGGTAGTTAGTATTTTAATTTTAGCAATATGCCAATTAGTTACACTTACCAGCTGAAATGTGTATGGCTAATTGCTGTTAGTAACTGTATCATGTATGTGTAACTGTACCAGTAAGTTGTTCAGTAAGAGTAACTGAGCAACTTAAGAGTACTTTAGAGTTTAGTTACTACTCACGAGTTAGTTACCAAGTAACTCTAACCAGTTACTACTAGACTAATTTAGTAATATAATTACGTTATAATGTAGGCTATAATAGCATGTATGAGCCAGTTTGAGTACCTGAGTCTGAATGGTGACTAGTATGAGTATAACTATCTTGAAGTATTTCCCCTAAACTAAAGTTAGCTCCAAACAAACCTAAAGCCTGTCTAAAATACAGCTCCAAGTCATTATCTGCCAAATTTTCCTAACAGAACAAGAGGGTACAATCATGACTTGATTTTTTATAGCTGTGAAGCGCCTGATGATGGAAGCAAGGGAATTAGCTGAACCCACCGAACAGTACTTCGCGCAGCCATTAGAGGTGAGATCCCACGTCTCTTAGGATAGACGCATCCTTTTTTCATTCGTATTAGAGAAAATTACATTGTGTTTTTTTCTCCAACTGTCAAATACAACACTTAATTACAATCTACACACTTTGCTAAGGCTAGCTGCATTCTCCAGTTCAGTTATATGGCCATTTCCGATGTAAACTTGAGCTACAAATATTTACTACATATAAGACAGAGTCTTATAAGTTCTGCTTATGCCAATTTATAGGATAACCTGTTTGAGTGGCACTTTACGATACGAGGTCCAGCTGACACTGAGTTCGATGGCGGAGTATATCATGGTCGTATCATATTACCTCCGGATTATCCAATGAAACCTCCAAGCATTATCTTGCTCAACGTAAGTAGTACCACCTTATTTTTTATCATTCAGGGCACCTGGCCATTCCATCTATCGGGAGGTTGATCTGGAACTATAGAAGTTGGAAATTGTGTGAAAAGCTTATACTCACATGTATTAAGGCCGAGATAAACCCGGCTTGAACCCTGAATCTAATGTTCGCAAGACGAGGGCTCTCGAACCGTTGAGCTGTCCTACTATCCCGAAAAGGAACTATTTCTCACCCAATAGTAATTCTAAAAGATCATTTTGGTTCTATTCTGTACTTAGCTGCGATGGCGTTTGTTTGTTTGTTACCTATGCAGAAAAATCTTTGCTTTGAGAACGAAGAAATCATACCGAATAAAAAACACTCAGTGATGACATCAATGAAGGTGTTAGAACCCAGAGTATAATGCGCTGGGGTCGCATGAGAGTGTCGGTTTCTGCAGTTGGCGTAAGCTGTTTACATTCAATTAATTTCAGCAAAATGGACGATTCGAGACTCACACAAAGATTTGTTTGAGTATAAGCAAGCATCATCCGGAGTCATGGCAACCCAGCTGGTCAAGTAAGTTATCATATTTGGATCTTATGACATGGTCTTACTAAAACTACATGCCAGCCAAGATAACTCGCAGAGCCATGCAACAGATAGGAAACTGTCGAATGTTACCCCATCTGCCGGAGTAGCCGGTCTGTGTGTTGACCAGGTATGCCAGCATGGCTCGTAGTATAGTTTTATGTTACTCGGTTTATAGGCTACGCAGAGGTCCATAGACTTATCCCTTTATTGACACTCGGCGATCATCCCTCTATTGACTAAAATAGCACACATAAAACACCCAGGAAACCCCCTAAATTGTCAGTTATGTGTCAAGACTTGACCCATACAGAGCCAGACATTTTTTGTTGGCTGCATATTCGCCTAAAGATATTGTCAACCACATGTAAACCAAGTGCCGGTATGTAAGATAAAGTTGCTGATTTCAGTATCTGTTTTAGTACGAACTGCTCTGCTGGCCATTATTGGTTTTATGCCAACTCCTGGACAAGGAGCAATTGGCTCACTTGATTACACACCTCAGGAGAGAAAGGTTCTCGCACGCAGGTACAGAATCACATATTGCTTTTGCGGCACCGACTTTGACAAAGTGTATTGCTGATTATAAAACTGTTGCAATCGCAAACACAATTTACCAAGCCAGAGTCTCTGGTAAAAGGGTTATGCCATGTTGCAATATTTCTTCACTTGTCTTTAGATAATGCTACATCAGAGTAATATCAAGACTCCACTTCGCGCGAGTTAGTCAATCAATGGCTGCGCCACCATCCCTTTAGGTACCATAATTCTTCTTTGCGTTTAGACCTAAGTTCTGATGAAAACTGTTTCTGTAGAGCGGAGACTGGTAAACACGTGTTGTCTTCTTCAGATCTGTATCGTTTTGCTGTGACCAGTGCGGTTTAGTAGCAGAAAAGCTCCTAGCAGTCACAGCTAAGAGTGAAGAGGCTAGGGAGGAAATGAAGGAGTTAGCAGCTCAACTCTCTATGTCTGTACAGAGTAAAGACAAAGATAAGGTGAGCACAACTTATCCCAAAGAAAATCCTACTGCAATGCCTTTTTCTCAAGAATTTGATGCAGGACAGAAAATAATTGATGTTTTACTGTTTGAATCGGTCTTATACAGACTGTCAGTCATTCTTTTACCAGAACTCCAAGGCTTGTTTTGTCCACTCTCTTGCAATACCAAGTCAAACACTAACCACTGACCCAGTCCACCTTATTGTATACAAAAATCGCATAATGCGAACAAGACAGCGCTAAAAAGAAAACTCTTAGATTATTCTCTCTATGACAGCCGAATAAATAGTACATATATTTCTTTCTGTCTATCGGGTGAAATTTTTGTCGCCATTCAGCATTTAGAAGAATATCACGTTCTTTATAGAAACCCGAAAACACAACAGATGAAGCTCCATTACCTGATAACACTCCTGCTACGACAGAAACCACGGACAGTTCTGCAGCACCAACACCAGTACAGCGTCCACCCATAATACCTCGACAAATCCCCGGCACTGTCCATCCACCTTCCACTCCCCAGAGAAGGAGCCGTACGTGCTGGGATGCTGTCACATATTACACTATGATGGTGCTTATCGTTCTCATGGGAATGCTGCTGGCGCGCAGGGCAGTCCGTTCTAACTTTTTTGGGTTACTTGATCAAGACTGACTGTTAAAGCTCTTCCCATTCCTTTTTCCTTAGCCAGCCGTGATATGGCTCTTAACAAGTGCAAACGTCCTTGAGCCTTTATGGCATTCATGAAGAGCCCTAAACATCCCCAACTGCCCATGCTGTTGTACAGTTCTGAACTATAACAACTTTTTTATTTTTTGTTCTATTTATTCGACTGAATAGGTATAAAAGCTGTGAGTATTACATAAGAGGCTTTACGGTGAACCCACCATGTTGTGATTGACCTCAACTGCTGTATGGCACAAGCTTGTAGCGCAAATATTCGCATTGAATAAAAACTTATATCCTGTGATAGACTCTCCTGTCTTATTGATGCAGACAGCTCGTTTACTGGTTAGCCTCATAATGGCTTATTCTCCATGCCATTTATTTCCCTTAGAAGCATCTCCGCCTCACAGAGCTCCCTATCTAGCCTCTCTAACTTCTCAGCATCCGTCATCCGTTCCGTCCTAGTGACATTGAACTGCAGAATATAAGGTATGAACTCAGTCTGGTCTCAGGCATTGTGTTCATCTACATGATAATGTTGATAACATATCTAACAAATGTGGATACAAAGTTGTGCACCTAGTTCCACTTTTCATGCTCAAGAGTAAACTCCCCATAACCCAAATCCACACGCACACATCTATAGCTGTTCTTACCTCCAATAGGTCTGATGTCAACCTTGCTTTTTGATCGGCAGTAAGGCAATTTTCGGCACTACTCGCTATCGCTGCTCTCTGATTGGCTGAAGAAAGGGTATTCCCAGCACTGTCGGCCATCTGTGCCTCTACAGAGTATAACACATCCTGTGTCATCTTAATACATGTAGTGGACAACTTTATTTCTTAATTGCCACGTTTCGCTAAGGATCTTCTATACCACCAGCAATAATCCATTTAATCAGCTGGAATTGTACGAATGACACCGGGACTATCGACAGAGGTCGAAGAATCCAAATAGTGTTGAGCAGCCACCGGATGTGAACATTAAAAACAAGCAGGCTCCCTGCGATGTTCTAGAGTGCACAAGTAAGTACGAAAATATCCATTAAACGATATACCATATTGGAAAAAATGGCGCGTCAAAAGACTTTGTCTCAATAAATCTTTTGCATACCCATACAAGATGAGTTAAGATTTCGTCCTAGAGCAAAGTCTCGTCGCTGTTGAGAGCACCAAGCGGGTTGCTGTCGAAAGTTAGGTGTTTCAAATAGTGATGCTGTCCCTTCACCAATGCCATTGTTGTTATTGCTGTTGACAGCACTGTTGTCCTGAGAAGTTTTCTCTTCCATTGTCACATTTTCAGGATTTACAACATTGGTATCTGTCAACTGCATTTCTGCACCTAGATTTACCGCAGCGGTGACCGAAGAGTGGGAATTCTCTTCACTTTGAGCTCTCTCCTGCAACAGTTCATCTGATGTAACTCGTTGTGTGACGAAGCGTCTGTTGTGTCCTTGCCAATCATAACCGTACTGTCGTGGGCTATTCACCCTTCGAGGATACCGATACTGCAAGTAAAAATGTGATGCTAATGAGATACCTGCAAGTACAGTTGCTGCATGCTCACCGTGAATATAAGCTGAGAGTGCAATGGTGTCAATTGGTACCTGTGGACTCGGATGTTCTCTTACTGTGCTGTATAAAGTTGCGGATACAGAGCCATGGGGCTCTAAACACTCCTGTAACTCTTCATTTTCCTGAACATCTGACCTGGAGCCCCCATAGGTTCCCGATCCTGTAAGCCATAGATTACTGAGAGATACCAACACGTCATCAGCGAGGCATTTCACCCAACTCAATGTTTCAGTGGTAATAACCAATAACTGACAAGACACCGACAATGCTCAAAAGGCACCATTGGCATTTCTGCTGGGAGATCCACAAATCTACAAAACATTCTTGAGTTTAACTCAAAGAAAATTTGATTGGTGATATTTTGGTGTAGTGTAATATCTTAGAAGCTTTCTGCCATTACAGCCAAAACCGGGAACCAGTTCATTTTGGAATAAATCATTATGCCGATCCGCAATCAATTCGCAGGACAAGGCTGCCCTCCCCACCCCACCCCCTAGTCCCATTGAGTTCTGACATCATCAAAATGCAACAGGTTTATTGAATTCTGTCAATTGGATTGGCACTAGAGTGGTTCACCTGCAACATGAAGGGGATATAATTGCAGAAATTTCTGTGTGGTTCACGATTGGTGACATCAGAAGCTTGCTTGAGATTGGCGATTGCCCACCGATCTACTCATATAAATGGCTGACCCGTTTTCTTGCCTTTCAGTATCCTCTGCGGGGAAGATTTGGTATTACGGGCGAACGCTACGTCATTAACAGAGCAGTTAGGCTCCTCCCCCTCATCTACTTCATGTAAAGGAGGAAGGGGGACAAACTGCGCTTCTTGTGGGTCCAGTCTACAAACCAACAACCAGCATGAGAATATATATAATTATG
>Ga0224511_10002472_pt1 | contig 12474 bp, 5 predicted proteins | sample SF_May12_sed_USG_2_FD_169988 | JGI IMG/M metagenome (GOLD analysis project Ga0224511, IMG submission 169988) | Sediment microbial communities from San Francisco Bay, California, United States - SF_May12_sed_USGS_8_1 | ecosystem: Environmental > Aquatic > Marine > Sediment | place: USA... | reverse complement strand
GCCATAAAGTGTGCAATGAATAAGGGGGAGGTTGTTCCCCCTTCAGTTGAGGCATTTAGGAAATGGGAGAATGTCTCAGACTGACCACATGCATTGCAGTGCAATCATCCAGGTATTATGCGGTATTATGCGGTCTTAATCTCCACATGCCAGTAGCGATTGCACCCAAAAAGGTGTTGGTGGGCGCGATGTCACCAGTCTTGAAAGACTCAGGTTATCTGTCCAAGCTCGCTAGCCACAGAAATTTTCATGTCATAATGTGTGAATTATATTACACAGCTGGCCCTGCCAGAAAGTGGAAAATTCATCAGGTTGGAGTTGTTTCGCCTTCTTTTGAGGCTTATAGGAAATGAGAGAACGACTCCAACCGGGATCATTGCAGTGCAATAATCAGGGTCCTAGTTTCTAAGACCAGGAGAAAGGCATAAAAATTGCAAGCGGCCTCTCAACATTATAAACCAATGGCGATTGTGCCTAAACAGGTTTCTATTGGTGTGCCCTCAACACCTAGATAGCTCGGCAATGCTATCTACCCACACGAATGACGAGGTCATAAGGATGTCGTAAAGAGTGGATGCAGTGGGAGTTCTGCCACTTTGGAATCGAGCGTTCAGAAAATGAGAAAACACGTTAGACTAGGCACAATTCTCTGCATGAGCCAGGGGATGGGCTAAAAAACCTGTGATGGCAGTTGCAGTGAATGCACCAAAAGCCTTAAAGTTACATGCATAGCTTTTTTCAGAGCTACTATGGAACAAAGAACAAGCAGCATCAGCTAAACATGTGGAGAGAAAGACTGTATGTGATTTTCATGAGTTTGGTGCATTCTCTGCCCAGCCCTTCCCCATTCAATGAATGAGCCACGGTCCCTGGTTGTTGCGGGACAATGTGCCCAGTCGGGGTCGATCTCTCCTGAACTGAAGGTGAAACAACTCCCACCTAAGTAATTTCGCACTTAATAACATGGCCGTTGTCGCTACCTAAGGTCGCCAGAAAGCCTGGTGTTTCAGAACACTCCTACAAAAAGTGTTTTCGTACACTGATTGCGATGGTATACATTCAGTTGGCAACGGCCGTATGCGATTTCCATGCGTTTGGTGTATCCACCGCTTATCCTGTGCTCAGCCTATGAGCCACGTTCCCTGGTCATTGCGGGACAATGTGCCCAGCCGGAGTTGTTCTCTCATTTCCGCACTGAAGGCGAAACAACTCCCACTTAATTGTTTCATGCTTTATAACGTGACCATTGATATAATCGGGGTGTTACTGCGCTGCAAGCAACATACCTGCCAAAATGTGTTTCCGCACATAGATTGCGTTGGCATACCTTCTGTAGTGGAAGACTATACATGCGATTTTCAAGCGTTTGGTGTATCCACTGGCCATCCCGTCCTCAGCCTATGAGCCACACTCCCTGGTCATTGCGGGACAATGTGCCCAGCCGGAGTTGTCCTCTCATTTCCTAAATGCCCCATCGGAAGGCGAAACAACTCCCATTTAACTAATTCCACACTTTATAACCTGACCATTGTCCCTAACTACGATCGCCAGGTAACTTGTGTGTTACTGCATTGCAAGCAACATAAATGCAAAAATGTCTTTCTGTACAGAGATTTCATTGGCATATTACGTCTGTTGAGAAAAGCTGTATGTGATTTTCATGGCAGGACAACTCCAAATCACCTAGTTGGGAATCTGGTATTGTTTGTTGTCAGTTTTAAGGGTTTCACACTATTCAGATATATAATAATGGTATGGGGTATGGCTATAGTCATTGTTATATGTACCTAGCTCGCTCTGCTAGTCTCTAAGTATATTGAGTTGTTCTGGTCCAAGGCAGGTTTCTCATGACCTGGCCTGCTATGGTGTCGTGGGACAGTACGGAGGTGGTTTCCTTTTGCCTCCCTCAGGTTCCTGGCTGGGGTTTAGTCAGTATCACCTTGATGCTGTGGTGAGATTGGTTTCATGGTTCAATCCATTCACCTCTAAAATGATGAAGAGCCGAGTCACCGGTCTAGGCTGGGTATTATACCATTACATTCTAAGAGGGTAGGGCAACTCCCAACTATCAGCTCTAACCCATGTTTTCTGGTTATTTCGGTTTTGGAAACATTATCATGAATTGGTATTACCAACTCATATGACTAGGCACTGGATTTATGAAGATAAAGCCAATGTACACTGACGCATTTAGTCATGTTGTGAAAAAACAACAGATTGCTATACGAAAATGCCAGTCACGAAAATAATTTATACACATGAAGAATCAGAGTAAGAGAATAACAGTAGTAAATGGCTACCTGAATCCTCAAAGCTGAGGAAGGTGAAATCGATGAGAAAGAGGAGTGGCGTGCTACCTGGTACCAGTTGGCCCTCTGACAGCCATGCACTTCCCCGATGACTACATTATAGCAGCTATGGGACAACCTTCACCCCTACATTTTATAAAAATCTTGGATCTGTATTCACATGATTTAAGTTTGAACCTCACTGCCGGCGGCCCAGCAGGGTGCTTTGCTGGTACGGGAATAAAGCCATGTGCGCATTCTGAAGATTAGGATTGAAATGTGTTTATTAAGTTAGGAACACAATGACACTGACAGAGACACTGTCACTGAGTTGGTCTGAAAGACTGTTGCCTGGTATTATCTAGGAGTGAACTACCTGCCATTTATTGCAGTCAATGAGATGTCGTAAAGGTGATTGGGTTTCCTGGTTTTCGGCTCACTCCCATATGCCAGAAAGGTTCAGTAAGTCAGTGTGACATGTTTATAACTGCCCCACCCGAATACAAAGAGCCGAATCATCAGTTCATGTGTTTTCTGGTTATTTGGGCTTCGGACACCACACTATGTATTGTTACTGAGCATCAGGCTAGGCAATGACTTTATGAACTAAAGGCCAATTATAAAACAGATTATGCAGCGGATGAGGGCAGGATTTTTTACTTTTGGCCCCGAATTGCACTTACAGCTGTGCTCTGTAACCCAACTGACCTACTGGCAGTGAATCTTATATGATTTATACAGATGTTCCCATACACAGAGCCACTCTCATTGCCATGTGAATTAGGATTGCTAGTCAACGAAGTATCCAGCTCCTTCAATTACGCTCTAGGCTAGCACTTCACCTAGAGTTTTGGTGAGGATGAGATCAATATCGACTGATATTCACATTTACATAACAATCATCACATATACGAGTAAAAAACTGATTCACCACGTCAGTTAATTCCGAAAACTTACCGTGTCTAGGCACTGACTCAAGTAAGCCAAACTTATTCTACGCTGTGCACATCCACATGATCGAAATGCTGCGTGGTCCACCACGCAATGCATGCATTCCAAACATTAATTATTGGACGTTATGCACGAGTTAGGCAGTGACACTGAAAGCGGCTGTTTCATAGAGTTAAATGTGTTGCCGCTTTTTATTGCCCGGTACGCCAGTTCCTTGCTGTTGTGTTCAGCCTCATGCCTTCCTTCATGTCACCGGTGCGGTGTTTTGCTCCACTACCCCTCCCACAAGCCAAAAAGTGAGTTCGCTTCGCCTATAGTATGAGAGGTTATTCACCATGTCATTTTCAAACGCTAAGACTACTCCAAATAAGTTGGAAAGCGTAAATAAGGCGCAGCAACTCCAAATAATTGTTCAGGTTTTTCACTAATCAGAAATAGTTTTATGTCAGTAGAAACACCTGCTGCATGGTTGAATGAATTTAAAATGTGTACCCAAAATATTTGCCGTCCTTCTAGCTCCCCAGCACCAGAACCATTGTCACCGAGATGTGGGCAAAAGTAAACCAACTGTGTGATGTGCGGTGCGATGCTCCCTCCACCATGCCAAACAGGCAGATCACCACAGGGAACTACAGAGTTGGATTATCTGAATTGTTGTGCAAAAGGCAGGACAACTCTAAATAACTAGCCGGCGATTTGGTGTTCTGGTGGTTTGGAATGTTACTGCTGATCTGTGAAATACTGTTCCAATGCTTTCATCCTATTGAGTACGGCTATATAATCACATGGATATATGCATGTGTTAGTCCCTAGAGATCACCCCCCCACAAGCCGAAAAGCCACACAAGTCGCCTATTGTAGGAGGGTATTCAAGGGTCATTTCCAAAGAACTCCATATAATATTAGCTGATTGCATTACATGCAATGTTTTGTGGCCATTTGGGCTTCAGGACCCTAAATTATGAAATGATATTTAACAGATGGATTACCGAAGTCTTTTTGTATAAAGACAGAGCCAATGCCCACATGCCCAAATATTGTCAAACCAACAATTAAGTCTCTACTACAGCGGTAGTCCTGTCTTTAACCAAACACCAATAAGGCGCAGGAGGACTTTTCGCTAATCCGAAATATGCCATGCGCGGTTAACCAGCTTGAGAACTGAACCTAGAAGAATTCATTTCCTGTCATCTCTACCCACCACTAGATTCACTTTTCCCCAATATATGTAAGGAAGCGTAAGCCAACTGTGTCACTGAGGCTATGCTAGTAGTGGTGACTTCTTTTTCTGCCTTCAGCCCCATACAACAGAAAGAGTGTATTACTATTTTGGTGGAACCCGGTGACATTTCCAGCTCTTCCCCCCACAAGCCGAACAGCCCCATCACCAGGGAAACTAGAGAGTCTATTATCTGAACTATTATGACAAAAAACAGGACAACTCTATAAATGATCTAGTTTAGATAGAATTACTCTGATGGGTTGGCATACTTTGGTATTATTCAGGTGTATAATCAGATTTCAAAGCTTTACTCCAATTGAGTACGGCTATATAACAATAGCATTATGTATCTCGGTATGTTCAATGACATAAAGGTATGTTTATGTCACTGGTATGTTTGTCTCTAGAAATTCCACTAATGTCTCTATGAGGATCAGACTGACTTATGATCACATTTACATTGTAACAATAGCAATAGTCACATGTACAGCTGAAAAGACCGATTGACTATATTATATCTCACTTAAAACTCACTAAACTTAACAGGTCTAGAGACCTACCCAATTAAACCAAGCTATTATATCCATGCTGTGCAGTGTGCCCCGGTGACATGGTCCTTCCAATACACAATTCAACATGCCGGAAAGCCAAATCCCTTGGCTAAGAGGTACATATGACTGGTTCACCTTGAAAAAGTAGGACTACTCCTAAGAGAATCTAAATCAACGATGTAGTTGCACTGTGCAATGGTAATCATGATAATAGGATTTTCTGGTATTCAGCCCCACCTGTATGGCAGAATGTATACAGGTCTTCCCAAGCCTCCCCCACTTGCCGAAGACCCAGATCACCCAGCTATTCTCTATAGAACTCTTTGAAGATACAGAGGACAACTCTTTATCACTCAATTCGTAAACAACTAATATTATATGCCATGCCAGCATCACCTAGCCCAAGCAACTACCGCTCAACGAACAGTGGGCACCATTGGCAGTGTATGGTGTTGGGATGAGAATCTATGGAGGAGATGCTTACGGGATATGAGACGGGGATGAGTGTCGCAATGGACATCAAAGGGAAATTAGCACTCATCAGCGAAGTGTACTTGTCTGTTTGGGAAAAGATGTGGGTACGGAGAGGATGCATCGTGGTTTTTTATCCGATTAACAACAACTTAATTGTGCACCTTTTTTGCAAGTGTTACTGCGGACACGGCGCCAAAACTAAATATATTTTATGCTGTTTGATTGGCTAAGTATCCTGATTGGACCATGTGCGGGGCATCCTTCGTGGGGCAGTATAAAACACGAAGCGAGGCCCCAAGAGTTTGAGACTACTGTTAGAGACTTCTCTTGTTTCTCAATTTCACTTTTTTGTTGAAATGGTTTTCCACGATTAAACACTTTACGCATCCTATCACTCAACTCAGACAATTCTTTGAGATCTGATCATCTGCACATCATCCGGTGAGATACGTTCTAGCTTAGGTCATGTAGTTGTATATACACATGCACTAAGGGCACAGGTGCCAATTTAGAGAGATTTGAATAAGTGTGAGCATGCCCTCCATCTTTGCCTGGGTGTCGAAAGGACCACGGGGACTCTCCACAAGTGCAGTTAAGGACTTGGACAGTGTCATGTTAGAGTAGGTAAGAACCATCGCATGAAGTTAGGCCCGGCGGAGGCTTAGGAAAAGCATCTCATGGCGTTAGGTCCTGCATAGGCTCCGGCCAGTTCGAGATTGTTGAACATGTGGCAGCGCATGGAGTTAGACCCGGCTTGGGTGAATAACCACACATGTAGAAATAACAATATTAAGAAAGGAAAACACTTAAAAATATTCACTACAATGGCAAGAGGGCACCCCTTCGAAGGATACTACAGGGCCAGCACAAAAACGCAAAGCGAAACGCTATGAAAACGAACAGCCGGAAATGCCAAACGGCGCACGCGCGGCCTTTGCTTGAGCCCTTGACCTCTAATTCAGACTGTTGTTACCATCGGCTGTGAGTAGCAATGATGCTGCGTTCCTACAGCTATCAACGACCTCTAGCGCAGAAGGCCGCTGGCTGAATTTGCAAATTCAGCGCTCGCGAAGAATTTTTTACGCAAACATCGCAACAACTGGTGCCTGGCTCACACCGGTGTTGGACCTACTTCGAGCAAGCAGGCACTAACAGCACACGAACTTAATGCCGGGATGGGCGGGATCTATCCGCTCGCGTGCCGCCCCAAGTGTAGTGTAATTCATTTTCCAAGCCACTCCGTACGTCGGACATTGGGGCACGCGCTGCTGTAGCCAGGTACGTTTTGCAAAAGGCTTGGCATTGGCTGGTTTTGCACCCCTGTTGAACCAGACCCGTTCTCAGAAACTAACCAGGTTACGTTTCCTTCGAAGGGGTGATCACATAGAGACACTGAGTCAGCTAAGTCAAATTATGTTCCACGCGATGTTGAGCAGTGTTGACAAAGTGGTTACATAATCTAGCAATGTGTACATTTTGAAGATTAGGATTCGCACATGTTTATTGAGTTAGGTATGCAATGACACTGACAGTGACAGTATCACTGAGTTATTGGTCTGAAGAATTGTTGTCTAGGAGTGAACTACCTGCTATTTATTGCAGTCAATGAGATTACGTAAAGGTGATTGCACTTTCTGGCTTCCGGCTCTCTCCCATACGCCAGAAAGACCCAGTAAGTCATGGGCCATGTTTATATCCAACTGCCCCACCCAAATGCCGAAGAGCCCAATCATCCGTCTAAGAGGGTATTACACTGCGGTATCCTAAGAGGGCAGAACAACTCCGAATTATCAGCTTTCAGTCATGTTTTCTGGTTATTTGGGCTTTGGATACGAAACTATGAATTGGTACTCCAAAGTAGGTTCACAAGTGTAAATAGGGTGCAACAACTCAAATAAATACCTGCTGCATGGCTGAATGAGTTTAGAGTGTGTGCCCCAAAACAACTAATTTCCTGGGTTTGGTGTATGTATTGTTGCATAGAATTGCTTATGAATTATCTGTCTTTTACAACACCTAATGAGGTGATCGATATACATGCAGGTGACTAAACTCTTTGCCTCTCAGCCCTTTCCATGCAGCAAAAGGATGGTACCCACTACATCAGTATCACCTGGTCGCTGTAATAAGCACAGTGACACGGTTCTATTCAACCGCTCCACCCAAATGCCGAGAAGTCAAACTACCTCTCCCTAGTCGGCTATTTACCGAGCCGTGGTCAAAAGAACTCAATGATGAACTCAGCTCTGATACAGTTTACACGTACAAAACATCTAATATTAAGATCTGATCTAAGGCATGCTATTCAGACACTAGCCCTCAACCATCTGCATTATTGTACACAAGTGTGGAGCACTGCTGGAATGTCCTCTACAGCACCTATCCGGAGATCTCTCCGAATGGCTGAACGTCTAGCCTGTTCTCAACTTAATGTTCTGAATCTTTTGCTCAGAGAAAAGATAAAGGTGCTCCGAAGCCGGATCACACAGGAAAGATCCAGCCACCACATCAACAACTGTCTGCTATTCAAAATCTACCCTTGATCTCATTTTTTTGGAAGACCTTGCTCAAAACCTGCAGCCTCAAATGCCTGATGATGTAGGATACGATTTCATCAATGATTACAGTCGGGTTTGTCTCTATCTAGATCGCCACAGATCCGGTATAGTCCGGCTGCTGGTTCACTATATATAAGCTTATATGACGTAAACAGAAAATTAAGTTGTTTTTGCTGTTTTAGGGATTTGTTCGAAATTTCACTTAATTTACAGTGTACTTATGCCGTTAGCCATTAGCCGTTAGCCATCAGCCATCAGGCATTCATGATGCCTGATGGCTATGGTGATAAGAGGCCCACTCATGGGTCGTTTTCTCTATGGGGCACGCGGGTACAAGCAGAAAGTCTCCTCGTGACTCACTCTGAGTTAAACACTTCATAGGCCAATTTCAGCACTACTCATTATGGCTGTTGCGCAACTGAGATGCAAAGACAGTTCACAAAGAAAATTATTAACATTGCTGCTCACACACATAACCTCTTATCTGTTTGTAGAACTTAATGCATTGTTTGACTCATTCACATCTGGTGCTGGGAAGACAAAGGCCTCCATTATTTATCTGCAATGGTAGCCTGGCTGTTACATTATATCTTTATATCTTTATTAGTAACGAGGGGCGCCTCAGTGTATCACAAACCTGCAGCAATATTAAGTCTTGAAGTCTCTAAGTAAGTTTGACAAATATGATATGTTTTTCTGCCATGTTAAATGAAAAAACATAAACTCACCTCAATGTCACCACACAACCCATGGAAATGAGGAGGAAAGCCGCTCACCTGCCATATGATGCGCATCTCGGACATTCCGTAGGTCTGTAAAATTCATTTCTGTTCAACTATGTTTTGATTAGCGCTGCGCTTATTTGATGAGCACTATTTATTTACTGACATTCTGATGGGCTTTAAAGCAGGAGAGAACTTTCTATTTGCTACAGGTAATAAAATTGATCTTAAAAAAATCTTTATGTTTCCATTCAGGTTGGGCTGGAATCCATGCCGCAATAACTCTTACTAAAAGAGGACGTAACTCTTAACTTTTAATTAGTGAAGAAAATTCTGAGAAACTCATCTCAAAATTTAATTCTTCTGCGCCTTGATTATGAACGCGCATTGCATCACCGGAATGAAGTTGCTAACATAAAATAGTAGCAGTGTTGATACTTAAACTGATCTCAGAATAAATTCAGTTTTTACTCAGTGTTTATGGTACGGCGCAGAAAGGCTACGTTCATGGCTGGGCCAACCAATCAACGCGAAGAGCATAATACTGTTCGGGAGGAGTCAAGGGCGGAGGAGGGGCAGGAAGGCAGAGTTGGGGAAGCCAAGTAGGGTGGGCAGGTCGGTGATAACGGGAGGGTTGTCAGGCAGTTGGGGTGACACATGTTGGCAGTATACAGTCAAGGAAAAGACTCTCATCAGTAGTCTTCTTCTTCGTATCTCCATGACAGAACAAACCTAACTTAGGAACGGTGAAGTTGGACCCATTCAGACCCCCACAAGGACTATGTAGGTTCCAAAGACCACATCCAAAACATCCAATCCAGAATTTGTGACTATGTCAATATAGCAGAATTGAGATTGACTGGTTTCCAATAAAGCTGTTTGCCAAAGTTCTTCTGTCATCCGGATTATAAACAAGGTGAGCGTATCTGCCAATACCGTAATATTACTGTAAGACTTATTATAAATAATTTATTATTAATGAATATTCTGAATAATCATTCTAACAAACTGTCGCGCACATCCATATATCAGTTTCAGTTTCACTGTGTCCAAAGAATCAATCATATCTGATCATTATGGAGGAGAAGCCAGCTTACCAGATGATATGGGATAATTTCTCTGCCAACACCACGGGCCATGGCTTAAGTCGACTGAATTCACACCAATCACGAAGGAAGCTTATTTTTTGGGGAAGTCTGTTTGTCGGAGCGACTTCTATCTGTCTGATCTTACAGTATTCGAATATCAAGGTAAGTGCACTGGCTGCTTTTTGTATTTTGTTTTGATCTATCATGCTCCACACAGAATCAGTTGGTGTTCTGGTAGAGTAGAACTGACCCTGGACATGGTTAGCTCCCGCAGTACAAAACCCTGCCCTGGCAGAAACTGCATAGGTTGTTGTCTTTGTCGCACTGTGACCGGCAGCAAGTTATTGTGATGTTCCATTTAGACATATATTTCGCCTTCTCCTTTTTAGGGATTTAAAACTTTTACACTGACGAGATAGTATTATTACGACTTGTAAGCCCGTTTCTTATACTTGACCTGACCATGTGTTATGAAAAATACCATATTATGTGATTTTTGATTTTGTTGGGGGTTGGAGCAACAGAGTTCTGGAAAACATTCTTTTATCCAGCAATTCTGTTGCAGAGAGCACAATGTTGTAAGTACATGCTCCAGTCAATCAAGATTTATTCCACAGCATCATTCCCTACCTGACAGTAACTGTGGATGCATTGAGCAGTATGAACCACATATCGAGCTTAGTGGTTGGACTGACCGTAATCTATAGTGGCTATAGTTAACTAGATAGGGCTCTAAGCCCTTATTATAATAACCGAAGCTAAAGAGGTTTCTAATCATCAATATATTCCAAAGCATTACTTGTGTAAGGGCGGTGCATAAACCAAGATGGTGGTTATGTTGTTAAAAGAGTAAAGACCATTTATATCAATAATAGATATTGGCAATCAGTCAGCAGTGCAAGGCTGACCCAGCAGCCAGTCTCATTGCATTCCTGCGTCATAAAAACGAAAAGGTTTCATTCAACTCTCTGTCAATTTTATGAAAAAGGTAGACAACTCCATATCATTAATGATAAGCGATGTGGAGTTGCTTGCTCTTTAATACAAGCACCAGATAACCTGTATTGATTCCTGCTTAGTTTAATTCTATCATGGAATTCTGCAATTTTTGTTGATGACATTCCAAATGTGAGAACCTGGGTGTGAATCCAGGCCGCGGTGGTTGTGAATATGAGCTCCTCATATTAATCCCAGCTTCTACCTGTCCAAAAAGCCTCAGGCTTAGGAGATCTGCTAAATTGTATGGCCGTGCCTGAGTAGAGAAATTTTATGTCATTGGTTTTTTTCTTTGACAGGAATATTATGAGTATAAGACAAGTATTCAAACAGCGGAGAGTTTCACAAAGAGAGGAGAGATGGACATCTCATTCTGTCTTACGATCACAGAGAGCGAAGCTGAAAGAGAAAAATTGGGAGCTTTAAAATTACTGAATGATTTCTACCAGAGTGTAAGGGATAGCTCCTGCATGGTCATGATAGTTCAGTCAAGGAATGAATGTATCTATCGTTTTGTCTGTCCTCTCTGCGGTCCGGTTTCATTTCCCAGCCATGGCGGGATATTTCAAGGGACTTTTCCTTGGCTGATCACACTCTGCTCGATGGGATCAAACCCCGGTCACGACGGGCCTGGCATTCTAGTTGCGAAAATGAGCTCTTCGCATAGTTCCTAGTCCCTCCTGCACCAAAAATCCTCATGTTTATAGAGCGTCTGTAAAATAGAATAGCCTAGGGAGCAAAAAAGTCACCTCGCGTCTCCCATTCAATGATTCAATCAATCCTTATTAGGAGTCTCCGCTGGTCCTATTGATAACTTCTGAAACTATAGTGTCTTCCGATATTTCCCCTGTAGGTTCCTGAGTGAGTCAAGAGTATGTCAAAATAAGGGGAATTTCTGCCTGCCACTTTAGGTGGGTGTTTTTTTATATGGCCTTCTGTCCCTCAAGGAATGACCATTGATTCTCGACATTCTTCTGTTTTTTAGTACCACCATGTTTCAGATGAAATGACCCTTCCCCCACCAAGGATATCCTTATAGCTTATTGGTTTTTGAATTTATATAGTTCACTATCAGGCTAAGTTCTTGTCCTTCGGCTAAAGACTTATTTGAATGAACTTGTAGGAGGAAAATGTTTCAGGTATCATTGTATGGCTCTGAAAAAAAAGTTCCTACAAATGAGCGATAAAATTGCCGAATTTGTGCTTCAATGATGTTCGTCAGTTGAGAGCCATTACAGCACAGAAATTCAACTCTGCAACCTCTCCAATAGTCGATTAATATGTCAATTGATTTTCAATTAGGGCTAATAAATATGGAGCGCCATCATCCATTTACCATTGTCCTCTTAGGCGGTTTGAGATTCAGAGACTCCAGTCCTTTGCTCACTGTCTAGAAACCCACCCAATTCATTTGCAGAAATGTCTGTCAGGAAATAATGAAATTCGAATATAATTTTTGTGTGCAAGAGGCGTTCATTCATGGCTGGGGTTTAGCCTCAGACTAATTCAGTTTTCGCCATGCGGTCCTCCAGTTTAACAGCCTACCCCGGAATTGCCCTGTTCCTTGCATTGAAACGCTCACACTTGAGGTTGTTTTTCATTCTATTTGCAGGGTTTACACTGT
>Ga0224511_10002471_pt1 | contig 12475 bp, 2 predicted proteins | sample SF_May12_sed_USG_2_FD_169988 | JGI IMG/M metagenome (GOLD analysis project Ga0224511, IMG submission 169988) | Sediment microbial communities from San Francisco Bay, California, United States - SF_May12_sed_USGS_8_1 | ecosystem: Environmental > Aquatic > Marine > Sediment | place: USA... | reverse complement strand
TTTAAAAAAGGGGCACAACCGTCGCAAAACAAACAAAGTTTAGTGTTATGTGTCGCACTGTGACGTCATGCTACATTTACCGAAAGTAAATATGATGCAGCTTTTTTGACAAAGTCTTATAACGTTCCTCAGTCTTTGTTAAAGAAAATACGGTGCTGTGTCTGTTGTAAAGTGATAAAAAGTCTTAACGTAAGTGGAGATGAATTGTTGAATACAGTAAAAACGTAATTATAACGTCGACATAACATAATGAAATGGATTTGTACTCATTGTAAATCGATGGAAGCTCATGAAGAGTCATGCAATGAGGCAATGAACCATATCGGCGAAAATCAAAACTAATAGTGATTGTTCTAGCATGGTTGTATTCTTAAACATGTTGTTTTTAAAATATTACCATGCGCACAACATACATCACTATTAAATATTGAAATGTAAGTTTTTGTTTACTTTTAACATTTTTTGGGGAGAAAATTGGAAGAGCGTAAATAGTTGGGTTACACACAACTGTGCTTTATTGAGTATTTCAGCACGGTTTGGTTTCTTCTTGGTTTATAATAAGAAAAACTTTGATCATGTAAGATTGTTGTACTGTATTTAGCATATAAGACCTGTTTACAATATGACATAAAACTGTTACAAAACATAAAACTAGAACTATATTATTTGTCGAAGTATGATTATTTTGGTTTGCGTGAATAGGCGGACCAGTTCATCTGCGAAAAAATCAGGGGGGGGGGAGGTTTGAATTGACATTTTTAAAATATTCAAATAAAGATGTTGAGTTTTATTTTACAAAAAAGTGATAAAATGAGGTGTAAATATACTCCACACACTTTAACCAGTCCTAATGACGTTCATCACTCGGTGAACTTATCAAACACGAAATTCATTCCTTAATTATACATATACTCAAATTCTAATATATAAATGGAGAAGATGTTCAAAGAAAAAATGTTGTAAACAATGTAGACAAGTCAAGTTTATGGGCTTCACGACAAAATGGCCCGTACAAAAACTAAGGTTCATCTCTCTAAACTGAGTTGACTTTTAAAAGAAAACCGTGGCTCAGATTGGCACATCTTCTAGAGAACAGTAACTTATTTACCAATAAGCAGTTTACCAAAATACTAACACAATAAAATGTATGCCGGTTACTGTTAAGTGTGATTAGTGTCGGTGAACGCAATGTTCCCGTCCTTCGTTAAATTGTATTTATGCGTTAAATAATTAAAAAAATATGTTTTATCACATCATACAGACTTAAGATATTATTTTATTGGTTGAGACAGGTGTGGTGATAATATTATAATGAAATGTATATAGAGAGAATACTATGTTAGAGTTGAAAATAGCTCAAGTTTATCCTGCGAGACTGAGAAAATGGTATGATAAATAGAGAAAACTAGGTTAATTTGAATATAACTTAAGTTTATTTGCAAAGCAGAGACAAATGGTAGGATTAAACTTCATATTTACCCCGGTATTGCTGCCTGCGTTGGCACAATGTTTTGAAATGTAAAAAGATAAGATTGTTCTTATGTTGGCCGTCTGATATAAATTAAACTGATGTACGCCCTGCTTTTTTCGGGCATCCCTGTCCTAATCTTGCTACTTTGACCATGTTGGACATTTTTCACAAATGTCTTTATGTCACCAAATTAATAATGAAATTTTGAATGCTCCGGATAAAACAGCTACGAATAAAAGAACAGCATGTCCCTGTTGTTATAAGTTAATTAAAATTAAGTGCCTAGTTTACTGAATCAGGTACTTGTTTTTTTATTGATATTTGGTCTGAACGTTTGCTGAAACTGAAGAACATATATTTTACAACTCAAAATGCATCTTTTGCACACATAATATATGTCCATATGACACATTTACATCAATATTTTTTATTTATGATCGTTGATATGGCTTGTGTTTATTTATTCAACTTGTCCTGACGATCAGTACCTTATTTTTAGGAAAAAAAGTAGAATATGTCATAAAACATTATACGGATACTCGCTTGTGATTTCAATATAATCCATCTTAAATGTCCATGAAGTAAACGCAAGAACAACTTTGTTCATCCTGATTTATGCTCTTGGCTTACCTTTTCGGCGGCCTTATACATTTATATTCCATAAACTGCTTCGACACTTACATCTGCGTAAAAATACAGAGTGTCCAATCATATTATGTCGGTGCACTTTAATTGGACATTATTAGACTTTGTTATGTTGTTTGCCTTATTTCAGCGTAAAATTGCACATTTTAGTAAAAATGCTGAAATGCTCAGATTTGCGTACCAAAGTACAGGAGTTTTGCGTGTTGTGTACCACCCCTTTGCTTAGTACGTACAGACTAAACACGTATGAATACTGCAAATCAAAAGGGAAGTGGGTTGGGTGGGGGCTTACCGTCAACCATGTCTTAGCTTGATAGACAGTAACATGTACTCACGCATTTTTGTACATACACATTATTTTAAAATAGTAAATGGCTTCTTTAAGACCTAACCAAAGAGATTGCTCATATGCTTAATCTGGATTTAATATTTATTACTTTTCATGAAATTATTAGTAACAAATCGTCAATACATTTAATACACAACAAATTATATCATTTCAATTTAAACTGTTTATTAACGTTGATGCATTCATAAATATAATGCTTGAATAAACACACATGCTGACCGCTTGCTTATTATAGTTACTCACACTTTACAAACGCAGCAACTTCGACATAATTAGGTGAAGAGGCGTTGAAATCAAAGTTGCAATTTTGCAACCTCCCTAATGACCCTACATCTACTGACCTCATTGCAGTTAACGTAATAGATTCAAATTAATGTATGTGCTACATGTTTATAAGCTATTTGTAACGTATTTTCTTGAGGGCATGTCCTTCATTTGCTGTATTTGATGGCCCATTGTAATAATGTCGATGTATTTATTGACTTAAACAATTAATAAGTCAAGCTATTCTTGTTGCACCTTTATTCGTAACTCTGAAAATGCTTACCGAACGAACGGATCAATTTTGAACAAATACAAATGTACCAAAGGCAGAAGAAGTTGTTATTCTCAAGGCTAGATATTATCGTGAGATAAAATGTAATACATTGTTATTCATGTTGCCATCTCTTGATAGCAAGTACCCAGATCTATTTGCATAACATAGAGTAATTTATTATGACGTTTTATCGTTTTAATGATTCGATAAAAAGTATGAACTGTGCCAATGTATTCTTAAGCCGTCGAAAATGAGCTATTTCTTAACAAAATACATGCTGTGTTTAACATTACAAATGTTGAAGTCTGATACTTATACAGTTATTTATAATTATTTATAGTAAAGTTGTATACTTATATAAGTTTCAACGTTAATATGTCTGAAAGCATGTCAAGAGAGTGTCTTAAATGCTCTTGCAATATAAAACATAATTCGGAAGCGAAAGCCAAAATTGCCAGTAACTTAAATAAGTGTTCGTAGTGCCCCTTCTGTTGCGTGTCGCGCCCTGTCCATTAAGGTCCGCCCAGCCCTTCTTTAAATCCCTACACAATACACTACATGTTACACTTTCGCTTTGCTTGATTCATCATAAAATTGTACAATTTCTAAACGCATTGCATGAAAAACATTCAGGTTAAATGCAGTTTTGATTTCTTATCATTTCCAAATAAACACGTACACTTGGTTGAAAAGTTTGTTATACATGTTTGTTATCTATTTTAAGTGTTACTGTTTTAAATCATTATGTTTTATCATGAGTAGTATCCCTCAAACACTTATCAAATAAGTATGAGGCTGTCTGACAAATATTGCGACAACTTGACCAGCTTTCTAGACTTTTGTCAGTCATTACACATTATCATTGGATTTTAAGTATGACTAAAATGAGTAGCGCATAGTAATATTAGAACAATTAGCACACTTATTTACTAGCTGTCATTCGTATTTATGACTTCCTTGACAAAACGCCGTTTCAGCTTGACTTGCGTTAACACATATTTTACAGGGTCGCTGTCATTTCCCCGAAGCACACGTGCACACTTGTTATTGGTTTGGCCTACACCAAATATGCGAAGCCTAAGGGTAAAAAAATATATATATAAATAAAAGCGAAGTAAAGGTACTGTACGCCACTAATTTTAATCAAGCATGCATACTTTAGTAGCACAAAATCAAATTTGATAAATAAGATTACAAATGGCCTACATTATGCCCTTACCAGTCTTCGTGGTTCAACACTTGTTCAAATCAATGGGATGCCCTTATTTTTCGACACATTCTTCATTCATCGGGGCTTGCTCACAAAATTCAACGGACGTTATTATCCAATATTGAATCAGTTTTATTGTGGCAACTATGATTTAAAATATGTTTGTTCAATGTAAAACATATCGTATTAAGTTTGATTTATTGCTATATTATCATTGAAGCACTTGTGGGTTTGTATCCTGACATGAGCTCTAATGAAGCAAAAGAAGAAGAATTTAAACACAGCCACATGCATTCTTGCAAGTCATCTTAAATACGATGCCAACTATGTTATTTAAACAAAATATTTATAAAACATAAATCGCAATCTTTAATTGCTTTGTCTTCTGCAGATAATAGGGAGAAACGGCTAAGACTCCACCTTTCCTAGCCTGCTACTATGCTGAAAATGCAAATTACAATAAGCGTACATTTTAATATAGAATTTACATTAATTGTCTAGTTAAATATTGCGACATTTAATTTGAGCTGACTCGCACTTTTAAAGTCGTATCTATTTCATTTGAACAATTTATCATCAATGACGTACATACACGTCACTTAACCATATATCCATACAATTTTGTATGTTGGTTAGTTAAACGGTGATTTTATGAGTCTTTATTGGATTAATTCAGAAAAAATGTGTTTTCAACTGTTTTAATATCGCAATTTATTAGCATAGAAAGTGTAAAAACTGTGTATGCATTATGGCTACTTTCTATAAATTCATTTTACAATAAAATAAACGAGTGCTTTACACACTGCCTATGTAAGTCTTTTTCATCCTATTGCCCTATTGTGTCGCGCACGTAATTAGATCCGTGATTACTCTGCACTTCCTCAGTTAAACTGTTCAAAAAATAACTCCAGTAAAGTATACGCTCAGCACGTACAACAGAAGGTGTGCGCTCTGACTAACACACAACAGCGGCCGACATAAACTGACGTTCACCGCACTTGCAATTCGAGGGAGTTAAAACATCGTAGGTGCTTCTCACTTACCACGCACGGTGTGCACAATGACCAAACCCCAACAGCAGCCGAAATAAACTTAAGTTCACCGCACTTATAATTATGCACTTGCACGCACTTTAACGGGCGCGCGAGTAAGAAATAATACGTGAGCAGTGCGTGTAGGAACTGCCTCGGGACGTAAACATGGCTATCCCAAGGGGATCGTACGTTGTAAGCACGTTGTCAGCACGTACCGCTTAATTACCACCTACGCAACGTACGACACATGCAACCGCTGACCCCTAGACGTGGCGTGCGGTCCACGTGCTTTTTGTGATCATGTCCCACCCTAGTGTGAACTTGGCCTCCGAAAACACGCACTGACAAAAAGACGCACGGTGTGTTGTGACCGTAGTTTAAGTCAAAGCGCACTCTATGTCTGCAAGCTGTGCATATTCAGGCTCGCCCTTTGAAGTCAGCATAGAGGACGACAGTGACTATGCACTATGCATTAGGTCGAGTTTATATGTCCTTACCGACTCGATTATCTAAATAACACAATTTTGTAAGATTTACTTGTGAATAATGTTTTGGAGTAATGACGCAAATGTCGGAGTTGAAGTACGCATAGAGAATATGTTTACTCGTAGACTTGAGTTTATTTGGAAAATCGGCAATACTCTATTAAGTTGATAATCGACGTTTTTAATATAAAACTGTACACTTGTATTTTGATTTTTTATAGATATCAAATGCAAATTAAGCAAAAACACCCTTTGCTATTACATAATGTATTTGCTGTGTTTAACTCAATCAAAATAGTTACACTATGCACGTGTCGACACAGGTTCAGAATCATACCGAGGTGTGGATAACATTAGCCAAACCAGACGCCCCTATGTACCCCGTTATCTTCATAGTCGATCACACGGATCAATCAAGATAAAACAAATAAACACGTATACTTATAAATCGATTGAAGATTTTAGAACTATCATTTTAAAAAATAATATCATGTTTAAATTATCTTATTATTAATTTTTCTCAACAGCTCATGAATCTGTAAATAAGTACACATATTCTGCAATAGTGTACAGAACACATGATTATTTAAATAGTTTGCAACAAAACCTACACAGAAATGAAATGTCAGCTTATCATTCACTAAAACACACAATTTAATAACAGGATTAAAAAGGATGCATATATGTATAGCAAAGACAAATTCCATCAACTCTAATAACATTGCTAAGCGTTTATAGGCCAGGTCACATTTATTCTTGTTTTGTTTCAAGAATATAACAGATCATTTAACGTGACATACATAATCATCACTGTTAATCATAAAATGTTTGTAAGTCTTCGTATGTGCAAGTTGGCCGCATTGTTTCTCGGCATGGCTTCTTGTGACGCTAGGTACCAATCTAGCGCTTCGTCAAACCCACCCTCCATCTCCCAGCAGTGGGCTAGAAGGTTGGCGGCGGTCTCCGAGTGAAACACCTGGTGTTGTCGTTGGCCTTCCACGATGCTGGTCCGAAGTGCGTCGAACGCCTGTAGTTGTTTGTGTCTGAGGCCCAGATCGCGGAATGTGAGGTACTGCAGGTAGTGAAAGAACGGTCGGGCATCAACTACGGCCCAGTTCATCCAGACACGCTCATTAGGATCCCTATGCTGAATGTCATCTCCTACTGCTCTGACCATCTCAAAGTGTAGAATTGGCGGAGCACAAAAAACTTCCTGACGAAGAAAACGCACACAGTAAGTAACTCTGTTTTTCATTAGAACGTCAGTGTCGCCTTCATTTAAAAGATCAGTGAACACTTTCCGTGGCTTTGTAACCCATTGATCCATCCTGTTACATCCACATATTGCTTGTACCGTGTTGTCGTATCTGCGTTCAACATCATCCAGCACATCAGCTGCCATCTGAAGGTTTCCCTTGTAGTATAACATGGATGCCAGTTTCAGTCGTGTTGACGCGACATCAGTGTCTATGGCGGCGCTGTACCATGACCAAATTCTACTCCCTATCGGCATGCCGTGCTGAAGGCAAATAGATGCTGCAGTTGACGCAAGGTGCTGCTGGAGGTACCTGCCGATGTAGTCTCTGTTCTCGCCGTCTAGCATACACAGGACATGCTCAGTGTCGTGTCTGTGTAGCTGGTGAAATGGCATTGCGTTGATCAGAGAATATAAATAAAGACACAGCTCATCTGTTGTGTTATCAGCTGCCTTCTCCAGAATCATGCTCATGTGCCTAGCAAGACAAACATTGCCGTATACTGAGAGAAATCCCGTGATCTCCTGGTGCATGGCTCTGTGCGGCTTCATGTCCCGGATGGCCACAGTGTACACATTGTTCAGGAGGCGCACTCCGAGATCGTCTGTTTTAACAAACGCCAAAGGTGCGAGGCGGGTGTCAATGATACTATCCAGAACTGTGCGAAGTCTGGCTCTCTGTTCGCTGTTGAGCTTTCCGTCAAACAGATTCACTTCATCCATTATGTAATGTGGAAAATGTCCGCTGATCGTCCAGTCACGTATTAAGTTTAAACAATATAAGATACAATCAAATAAACGATCGGATGTCCACATCTCAAATAGCAACTGCTCCCTAGCATAAAACAGTGCAGTTTTACAATGAAAACTCGTCAATTTTCCGTCCCCATTGAGATATGGGTTGATAATGTCCTTTTTCAACAGCTTTAGAGAAACGTAACAGTGGATGTGTATAAGATGCATGCTAAACATGAGATGCCGCTCAATGAGACTTGGGGATATACGCCACTCTAGCGAGCTATATTCACTGTTACAGTGGCCGTCAGGTATGAGGAAACATCCAAGTTCTCGGGCGGTTTGTAACATTTCTTGTGTTGGCCAGATTCTGTGTCGCGGCCGGGTAAACCACGACTCGCACTCTACAGGCAGTGTTCCACACCTGTATGCAGGCACATTATCATACATGTCTGAGATGCTGTGGGACGGTCCTGCGTTAATATAAGGCCTGTTAATATCAGCAGCATATTGTCTCGCAAACGTTCCCGCTGCTCGATTACTCATGTATATTATGCCGTCATTATCCTTGACACTGAATTCGTCCCTAGGGAAGGTAAACGGAAGCGGCAAGTCAGGTCTAATCTCCTGAAGACGATAGTGTTGTGGGGAACACGTAGCATGCTTCACCATCAGCAGGTTCTTTTTCCCGCGTTTCCAATCTGACATACCCGACATGATGTTCACATGATCACAACAAAATAGTGTATCTATATCTGAACCCATTCCAGGGGTGGTGGTTCCTTCCGTCATACTCCCGAAATGATAACACACATTAGGTCTACCACGTACTTGTTCTCGCCATGTCAGTAAAGACTCATCCTGAAGAAACGTATGTCGCCTACTACCAATTATCAATTCCGTCACCCCGAGATCCTCCAAGGCCGCGATCAGCCGAAGGGACATCACGTTGTAAAACCACTCAGGAACGTAACCAGCCGTCGTCGAGTGTTACAGAGTTACGTATGTCCCACAATCTCTGTATATCACAACCATTCTCTGTGTTACACAATGTCGTTTAATCTGGTTTCATGCAAAAGTTTATATTGTCCATGTACACATGAATGCTGAAAGTCGTCTGCATATGAGTTCAAATATTAAATTATGTTTTCATCGCTGTGTTATCATTACAAAGTACGTGGGTTGAAAGTCATTGCTCAATTCAAACAACTCAATGTTTATTAACAAAAGTAGATCTACAATTGTTAGTTTCCTTTTATGCATATGGCGATTAACGACACTGTCCGGTATTGTTTTTATAATCCATGTACTTTCAAAATAAAACACATTACTTCTTCTTTCGATTTCGACCATTTGAAGCAGATACTCTGTGAGGTTCAGGTTACATGCGTTTAGTCTATATATTCATCGGTTATGTACGAACTACACACTTTTTCTTCATATCGGTTGTATTGTCCATTGATATGTTGTGTTTAACTACTGATCATAATTCTAACGACATTGTACAATTGATTTGCATGAGGAAATCCTCGTCTTCTATGAAAACACGGAAACTTCCCTGTACTTTCGATCTTGCATTTATAAATGTACATCCTCTTTCGTTTTCCACTATACAAGGGAGACAATCAAAAATGCCCGTGAGCCGCAGGTCACATACTACCATTAGTTATATCTTTCTTAAAACATTTTTAGATTGTAATGTTAAGCCATGAATTTGGAATTTGCTTAGAAGTCCTAATTTATGTAGATTGTATGATTGTCGAATTTATCTGAATCAATACATATTCACAGTAAATAGAATCAAGAAGAGAAAAATAAAACATAAGATATGGATTTAACACGATGCAACATATTATTATTCCACATGAATATTTATTGCATAAACTATCATGTAAACAGTAACACTTAAAAACTATAATCAAGCTCTAAGTAGTATGTAGCATCTTTTTATAATGTGTTTTACTTTTAGCGTCAATCCTATCTTAATATTTACAACAGACATAACAAGACATTGGACCTAAAATAAAAAAAAAATACTTGTAAAATAAAAGAATAAAATAATGTGTTCGGTAGGGGATGCGGCTTCAACCGTAGAGCCAGTTTATGGACGGTATAATGCCTAAAAAGTGCTACAAGACAGATGCAATAAACATCTATGTTTTAAAAGAAATTAAATTGAGGTGAATGTACGCGTCTTAAAAACTAGGTCTGTCGGGTAACAGGACACAGAAATATAATTTTTTTGTAAATGTGTAGTCATCTATAGGGAATATCCTTAGCGTTTGTGAGCTAATCTCATATGCTAATATATGCAGCTAAAAGTTCGGTGGTCATTGGGTATGCGTCGTGTACGTTCCAAATACGTCAGTTTGACGTCACATCGCTGTAAGATTTGTGTACGCAGAGACCTAAATTATATGTTTTGGACATATTAGACATGCATACCCGTTACGCATATACCTACATGTACTATACGCATATGCAAAACATACGCTAGATACGCTGGTTTTCCACTCTACAGCAGGGTTCGTTTGAATAATTTCATAACGCGCATACGTTATGTCCACAAATAAGAATATGCCAAATATTATAGACATTTTCCTGCAGTCGGCACGGTTATTGTGAACATCAACATCATTATTGGTCAGAAAACGTGGTATTGAATTATACTGTTATCAAAGTGTACTATCTACAGAAAACCAGATGTTGTATTATAACAAATAATAGCCCAGTATACTTTCCCTTGGTAACCAAAAGTTATATATAACATATATTAACATAGTATACTTTCCCTAGATATTCAGAAGTTGTATTTAACATATTAATGATGCGTATTCGTTCACTTCTGTGATCCAGTCGAAAAATTCCGCATTTGACTTAGTTAAGAAAGAAAAATTCTACTGAACCAACATATACTTCAAAATGCATTCCCCTAAAAACATGGTCTGTTCTGCAACAATTGACTTATAACTGCAATTGAAAAAATGTAACATTAACTAAACATGCAAAATTATTATAAGATTATATTTACAGCAAGCAGCAACATAGTGTTTATCAAAATATGTATAGGTTAAATTTAATTTACTGTGTAGGTGTTGTATATCTTTTTATATTTGATTTTGACCATGTCGTCTATTGTTTATATTTTACTACTAAATAAGCTTTTGTGTCTATGATACGGTATTAATTTGAACTGTCATAAAACACTTTCTTGCAACAATGTTTCAGTTAAATATACTAAATGAATAGTTTTGTTATAATATTATAGTTTCACATACGTTTTCCGAATTGTTTGATTTCAGCGAAGCAAGGTGATAAACATTGTTATGTTAATCAATAAGTTTTCGGTGAAATGCATTTTTTCTTTATTTTTCTTCTCCAAAAAATGTTGAGAAAGTGTGAGGTTTGCTATAACTTAAAACTGGTTTAAACCCCTAATGAAAGTCATTGCCCGTACCAAGGCGGTAACTCAACATTTCTTGGAGAATTCCTTTCAGAAACTATCAATAAAAAAAGAAAAAGAAAAAATGAAAAATCCGAAATGCACAAAAATATATGTTTTCTAAATGTCTGTTGCGTCAAGATGTTGTTAGTGTTTTTGTGTTGTCCCTTGTGTTGGTTTTTGTACGGGCCATTTCATCATGGTGCCCTTAAACATGACATATCTACAGTGTTTACAACATTCTTTGTTTGAACATCTCTTCATTTTTTATTGAACGCATTTAAAGTACTAACTTGTGCGTCCATTGACTTGTAGACAGCCCGCTACGCGTCCATAATAAACAGTTCCGCAATAGTTAATCATGACCAATGTTAATCCAGTGGATAAGGGTTATATTGTCAGGTGACAATATTAGCTAATATACACAAAAGAAAACGTACTTCCGGTTTGTGATCAACCTTATCACATCAATAAATTAATATTACAGTAATTGGAGGAGTTTAAAAATTTGCAGAACTATGCATTGTAGCTATGTAAATAAAATATGAAAGAAAAATATATGTCTCAGAATGTTTCCATTACTGCGTATATCAACTAAGAACGCGTGTACTGGTTTGACCACTAAGATTAAAGGATGGCGTCATTTATTCTCATTGATTTGCTGTGTTTCTTTCTGACATCGATCACCGTTACAAAAGAGCGTTTTGAAGACGTTATCATAGATTGTGACTTTATCTTCTCAAAGATGAAAAGACATTAGAAAATAATCACCGTTACAAAAGAGCGTTTTAAAGACGACATCATAGAATGTGACTTTATCTTTTCAAAGATGAAAAGAAATTAGAAATTAGTATACAAACTGTTTTGAGACATCTTTACATTGCATAAACCTTTTGTTGTGTTTGGCTATAATTTCCACTATATAAAATACTAGTACATGTCAAAATGTTTAAAGACGTCATTTTCAAGCAGTAGCTCTTTTTTGTAAGAAGCAAGATGTGATGAACTTATTAGTTTTACGTGAATAAGGGAAACACAGAACAAATACAGATATCTTTAGTCTGTTCTTTGTATGGTTTTAGTAACATTTAAATTATTTTTCTAGAGAAGAACATAAAAACAAAAGTATAATTGCAAAGATAATAATATTAACATTCAAGTTGTTTTAATGTTAATATCGGCCGTATAGGCCTCTACGAGCCGCTTCGAGGCCGAGTTACGGCGAGACGTACGTACAAGCTTTTTAGACAAGCTGACATTTGCCAGGGGATAGAGCTGAAAAAATTTGGTCGTCTTCAACCCAGCTTTGAG
>Ga0224511_10002470_pt1 | contig 12476 bp, 6 predicted proteins | sample SF_May12_sed_USG_2_FD_169988 | JGI IMG/M metagenome (GOLD analysis project Ga0224511, IMG submission 169988) | Sediment microbial communities from San Francisco Bay, California, United States - SF_May12_sed_USGS_8_1 | ecosystem: Environmental > Aquatic > Marine > Sediment | place: USA... | reverse complement strand
TCTTTGAAGTTGCATTCCGGTGCCAGTAATGGGTTCTTGATGCCGTATCCTCCATTGATCAGTTCCAGGTGTGACGCTACGCCAGAGCCCTGCAACATACACCAACACGCTTTTGACCAACACATTTCAACAATTCCTTTTTAAGCGACCAATAGTTTTTAATTAAAAAGATATGACTGACGTTTTATTGTTTATTGTTGTTGTTTATCATTTCGATTGATGAACAGCTTCAATAAATTCCAGGCTGCTATTATCCCCATGCAAGCTTCGCTTTAATAGAACATTAATTTTTCTCAAATTTATTTAACCATGTAAATTGAAGAGTCGTTCAAAGAAAAATATGTTGCAAACAATGAAGACAGGCCATGTTTAAGGGCACCATAACAAAATGGCCCGTACAAAAACAAACACTTAAGACAGCAAAAACACACAGAACAACAAGACGTAACAGACATTTGGAATTAACTATTTTTGTGGGGTTTTTTCTATTGATTTTTAGATTTATTAAAATGATTTCTCAAAAAAATGTTGTTGAGTTATATAACACACATTGATTCTTATGCGAAACGTGTAGTTTTCGGGTGTTATGAGAACAAGAACCATGCAATTGATAATTAAGATTTTGTTTTGATTCAATACAATTTCATATCAATAATATGTGTGTATTATTTATACACTTATCGATTATTTCTAATAGTAAGTAGCATAACATTTGATTATAAGAAGTATAATTTAGAGACAAACTATATATGAAACTTGTATTTACCTGCAATGTTGGTTTTACTGGAGGTGCTTGTGGCAGAAAGAGGGGACTTAATGGCGATGTTGGCGTTGTTGGCGTCTTCGGTGACATCATGTGTGTCTGGAGCGATTCACCGTGCAGTAAAGACGTCTTAGATGTATTGAATTTGTTCGGCACTTCGTGACTGGGTATTTGGGCGAAATTTGAAGTCTTCTGTCTCTCAATACCTCCATGACAGTAGAAGTAAGGATGGTACAGATGATTTAAATGTCTGGTGTTTACCGAATGGTAATATTGTGCATGCAAATAAGACAGCGATGACATGGAGAGCTCAAACGGATGTATGGGATAGTCATGAGTTAATATATCCGTATTTCGTGAGCTTTTGAACGACGCAATGCTATCCGTACTCCTCCTTTCACAGTTATTATTTTTATCAATGCCACTTGACAGAAACTGTCTTCCAGGAAGGGACATCATATTGGGGTAACCGAACATCATCGGACGTGGAAAAGCAGCATGGGTCATATGACGTTGCTTTTGTGTAGTTGGCCACAACTCGAAGGCGGACGAGGCAATACCACGTGACAGAAAAGCTGATGGCATTGTCGAGTCAAGGCTTGAACCGGCTGATGGTGTTTTCCATGGGTACTCTGAAAACAATAATAACAGGGTTTGTATTGCATAAATATTTATCGTAATAAAAACAAAACCAAATAATAGTTTATGCTACATATGAACATTTTTAAGCTACAAGGCTGTATGTTTTTGCTGTTTTAATATTTTCAATTTAAACGCTGTATTTGAAAATGACATCAAATGTACATAAAAGATTAACACAGTAAATTGTAACTCTCACTTGTTTTATATTTACCGGAAATTGAACTGTGTCCGTCTGTGGTTACACTCCTGCTTTCTTTTTGTAGACGCCGATTGTTTAAAAACGTTTTTGAGCAAATATCATTCTCGTTTATACCTTCGTGTTGATTCTTTCGAACTAGAAATGTTTTCGGCATTTTGATAATTATATTTCCGATAGTATTTGAGTAACCACAATTAATTCTAAATGAGGCAATACTAATCACATACACTCATTTCACAAAACGTACTAGATAACAAAATATTTAAGTTAACAACAGGAATACTTCAAACAGCCGCAACAAAATTATTATCTTGTATGGACCTGTTAGCAAGTCGTTGGGTTTTATATTTCGGTTGCCTAGGTAATGCTTGGAGGCAGGTAGATGCGCGCCCCGCTTGACGACACACCCGTTAGTCCCTAATACGGAAGGCGTTACTTTCCACCCACCGTGTAATGGTAGCGCTCATGTGGTTGATATATCGCTGGAATATGTACCAACCATTCGGTATAATAACACCATGCTTCAATGACTTGACAACTGATATACGAACTCAATAATTTGAACAAATTACATTTCTTCAATTTTCGCATATTTTGCCGTTTGCTTTTCATGGTTTTCAAAAGATTTGGCGATATTATTTAGTTTCAAAGGCTCTTTAATCAAATATATTAACGATGTTGTATAGATTGTATATGATGATATTCCGTTCGTTATTATTGTAGAAAATTTTATTTTGATTTATATCCTAGTTATTTACATGTTCTTTGAACCCAAGTTACATCAAAGGATGAACAGTTAAAAGGTGATCATAATGTTTTATGTACTTACTTAACCTATCATTGTAATGATGATGGCAACGACACAACAGTACCCCTGGTCAACACCATATGCTCTGTTTGCAGGTGCGATGCCCGGTACTGACAACATATTGGGATACAACGATTGAAAATAATTTATGGCGTCCTTAAGTTAACTTTCAACAAGCTGACAGGCGTGTAGAGATATATCTTCTCGTAATTCAACTTGTATCTAATTACACATGTTGATGTTTTCTAAAAGATGCAACATCAAAGAAAACGCGATTGAATAACGCATAATGCACTACGAATTTATTGAAAATGATTGAAAAATGAACACGGTGTTATAAAACTGTATGATAAACTATGTTTATTTCTTAACGAAACGCTTTGGCAATCATTATCTTCTTGATGAATGGTGTAAAATGATTAAATTTGAACACCCGCATTCGAAAAAACAATAATGCAAATCCAGCCAACGCAATCTCAGTAAAAAGACTAACGTAAGGCGTTCGATTCTGTTCATAAGGTAGATTAACCAAATCCCAATATCTAATCAATAAAAGAACACAAACGCTAAAAAAAAATGATATGAAACAAGAAAAGTGGGGTAAGTTGTAAATGAGATGCCTGATCTAGGATAATCTTAATGAAAATGATCTGGCCATTTTATTCTTCGTTAATCGTATTTAAATATTGTGTTTGCCTTCGTTGGACAACTGATATCACACGGAAACGTAACCTGTCGAAACACCAAATAAACAGTGAAAAGGAAATGTTCTATTTATTCGGAGATGTTTTCTCTCAGTACACGAAAATGAACATGGCGGTTTTAATCAATAGTGTTTATTTGTCTGTATGTATTTACTGATACAAAACGTATGGTAAAACGAATTACACAACGTACCCATTTTATGTTTTTTTCATGGTAACAGGTATCTGTACACGAACATCCTTTTCGTTAAGCTTGAAATAACCATTTAAGGATAATATCTTCATTTTTATTACCATGTAATATTTTAATGACCCCCTTATTAATAATAGTCAATCATTAGTTATCATTGTTTTAAAGAGTGTACGTTTTTCTTGACGATAATGAATAATTTTGAAGGCTGTTTTAGATGGTAGCTAGTTGTAAGATAAGGAGTGTTCTTCAACAATCTTATGATTATCTTTCTTTAGTATTGCAATATTACAGTAAAAATGAAACTGCTGTACTGTTTTACCATGAGCCCTTTTTGTTGCATGCTGATGAAAACTAAAGGCTTAGAAAAAAGCAATTTGAAGCTCCTATCCCCGCCTTAGTTGAAATGAACATTTTAAAATAAAATGTCAGCAAAGGATATAAAAACATAACATGTATATCAAGTAACATTAAACTAGATTATTGATACGAGAAATATCAGTATAGAATTGTAATACCACATTTATTTTGCAAAAATATAAACCGTTTCAAACGCTTTATTTTGTAAACATCGTTATAAAAATAGAATAACCTATAAACGTGCAGCGTCTTTTGGCTTTTGCAAGGTGCGCGGCGAAGGGAATTCCGTTATATTTATAAACCGGGAAATCCTTCCAGGACCAGAGGACGCGCGTATTTGTTTCACATTTTTCTAACGACAACGAGGAATTTCAATTAAAGTAAAAGGAGTATTCTATTGAAATTCTACTGTTTAATTTTATTTGTTTTAATTATGGGAATTAAACTCTACCAAGGCTGGGATTGGAGCTTTGTTTTAACCATATTTATTGCCCAAGTAAATAACATGCATACATGAATACAAACAAAACAGAAATGGCAATGGAATTGAAACGAACGCTCTAGGCTTATGAAGTCTCTATCCAATTTGGTTATTTTACTTGAGATAACGTGTGATTGAATAAGGATTGCGTGAAAAATATACATGTAAAACTAATTTAGGTAGTAAATACAGTATAAAGTTGTTCTGGGTAGATGTTATTATTTTCAAACTTGCTATAAGGGATAGGAGCTTTAAGGGCATGTTTAATAAATCGGATTTACCATTGGTGTCTTCGGCGATTAGCACCAACACTTACTAGCATGATTACTTTGATGTGAAGGCAATTACATTCTTGACAATTAATATAATTAAAATATACTGGAAACAAGTTAATCAATTGAATTTATAGGGCATGGTTAAGTTATTAGCTTACCTAGGTACCCGCAGTGATGACACCCTCCTAAATATATGGCAATATCTCTAAGGCATCGAGTGCAATGCTTGCAAAAGTCTATGATCACAAGCTATATCATTATTTCGTTACATTAGAAACTGTAATAATGTTACTTAAATTGCACAAAAAGAGACACAGCTTCCTGCCTAAAAATAAAATTGTTAATACCCTATCTAAGGCTTTGGGCGCCGTAGTGGCGGTCAAAAAACAAAACACCCACTATATAGGGGTAGAGATGATCATCGGAGCTAGGATTTATTAAGGCTTGCTTTCCGCCCCATCAGTTTAATGAGTACTAACTGATCGTGGCGACGATAAACGCCTAAAGTCACATCTTTATTACCTATCATATTATTATGCGTCAAATTCTAACAGAAGAAAACTGTTCGCTTGTGAAATTTTGTGCGAATTTAACAGTAGACAAATTATCAAAATAACATTCATTTTACGACTTTGTGGTACAAAGTGTCAGAATCGGGAGTAAAATTGTTCTATTAACATTCTCTTTTGAAAGTACACACATCTTCATTAAAACCGATGACAAATGATCTTTTTAACAGTGTGCAACAATAAAACCGCTTCACGCAACCTAGCACGAAACGGGGTTTTGGGTCAGCTCGTTTTAGGATTTAACGCTGTTTTATTAATAATGATCCTATCATATAATTAAGATCATGTTCATCCCAGTGCAGTAAAACCCTCTGAATCCCATGGGTTGAGTTTAAGACAATAATTTCGTTGTGTCGGCTATTGTTTCTTCGAATTTTATAAATGTTTTGGGATGAAAGCTTATTTTTCGCGTAAAGCCATCCTAAGAAGTATATAGATCTATATTATACGAACAGTACGGCCATATTGGCAGTTTATGCCATGCATTTAAGTACATATTCATTTTAATTAAAATTTATTCTAGTGTGAATTAATGCAAGAAAATTAAGTTGTATCTAACATCTAAAAAACACTCGAAAAGCACTAAGTAACTTTTAAATAATGAAAAAGCTTGTTTGTAAAATGGCGAATTATGCACCATTAAAACACTGATGCACGAGTCGTATTGTATCTCCCTGGTAATTAGGAGACATGATGTGCATTTAAGATGAAACAGTCGTTAAGTTTGCTAGCAAACAAGACTCATGTCTCCACAATACGAGGCTCTGGTTTTAACGTAGCGGGATTTATTACCGTGTTTAGTCGCATCACCCTGCGCTCAAGTTAGTAAAAATTTACAATCAATTACCGAAATTGAAAATTATCCCTCTGAATCTAAATTAGAATTCACTAATGTAGACATCAAAGAAAACGGAGTTTGTAGCTTCAATTAGCTGGAGTAATATTAAACGAATAATTTACACGCCGACCCGACGCAAGCGATATAATTCATAGGTTTTTACTTGGTCTAGCGCAGACAGTCATTTTTATATGTTTGTACTTAATTATGTATTGAACTTATTTCCCTCTATCAATACGCAAGTTTGATTGGTACAGCAAACAGCATCTGGGGCTTGGCGTAATATTGGTTGTGAAATAAACAGAGTATTGTCAGTTCTCGTATAACATAACATCTGATAAACAATATATAACAACAACTTATTATGTTATGATAATAACTTACAAACGCGTTCGTAATCAAAAATCGTTATTTCGTTTGATCTTTTAAATGAAGAATGTCCCACTGTTATCATGAATTGATAAATATTGCAAGTTTACTAACTTAAAAGCATCATGATAGATATTTACTCAGTATAGTTCAACCTTTTACCAAATAAACTACAAAAATATTAAACTAATAAAAACGAAAACAACTGAAAACCAATCCCTATTTATTATTTAAAGTTAACAAGTATATATTCACCAAACACAGACCAAACCAACAAACGCGTTTTCGGTAAGTCGCATCTTTAACATATTTTGGGTTTTTTTATTTATCACATGCATTTATTATTTGTTTTTACTTTTCTGTATGCAGGGCGTTATATGAAAGAATATATTAACTGACATCTTTAGACTGATCATCAAAGTGGTACAAACACGTTCTGGAGATGGTTTGGGTCGATCTTGTTACGAAGCATAAGCAAAAAAAACATTAGCATGTATGCTTTACCTCTTGATATGTATGATACCTCTATGTGGTTTTGTTTGGTTTGGTACCTGTGTTTGAAGGCCCATCTACACATTATTGGCCAAATCGCGCCGAATACCAAGAATGCATTGCATTGATAAGAACGTTAAAGCGTAATAGTAAAAGTAGCGTACTTTATAGCGGGAAGAATCATCAAGCGTTGGTCATGGACCCTCTACACAAAGGTCGATCATGTGTCTGGCGATCACAGGCAACAGTAGGGCCTCTGTGTGGTCAAGGGCGTTAATATGTGTTCGCTAAAAAGTGCCTTTGTTTAGTAATTAAATGTCCAACACAAGACGTTGTTGCTTTATGTTGTTCTTATAACAAATTGTTGTTCATATATATGTACAAGTAATTAGTATACATGATCATACATCACCCAATTTAAACTAAATTTAGCATCAAAAACGGTTGTACAGATACGTGCATAGAAGAATGTTGATTTGTGTATCATGTAATCGTGTCGATACAATTGTATGTTAATTTAAAGGGCGGGTGAACAATCCTTTTATCAACTACTTTGTAAATATATCAATACAAATGGTATGTTTTCGTCAAACAAAATGGAATGATAACAAAACACTGAAATATTTTGTTTAAAAACGTCAAAAAGTATACACGATATATACCGATTAAAATGTTGTATGTCGCCAAAAGTCTATATTCAGATATAGATGGCTACTAAAACCCGGGATACGGGTATTTCGGCTGAGAAGCGAAGTAATATTTTAGAAATAAATAACGTTCTTAATACGCATATTTCAGCATAAGGTTTCGTAAACGGTACACTTATCTGTGTGGCTTCTATATTATTATTGGATTTTATCATTACTTACATAATCGTTTATCATTATTGGCATGATCGTACACCGTCTATTTATGAGACGATTGGAAGCTGTGCACACTGTAATTTAGGATAATATACCCTAAATGTGTATAATGGAACGACAATTGTATACGCAGTTTACTTGCAAATAACAACGATATTGCAATATGTGGTCTATTCGATTTCATTTTTGTCGATACCCATTTAAAATATGGTATTTTGGCAAGAAAGTATAGGGAAAGCATACATGAATGGTTTTAAAGGCGTTCCGTTTATCACTGGGAAGAAAACAATGACCAAACACTTTGTGAGGTATACTCTAGTATTACCAGAACATACATACATACATTTTATTTTAATAGATAAATACGACAAAGTGTTTCAACGGTTTGATGCTCACATCACCAGTTTGCATGCAAACATGCCTGCATATATACATCGACAGTGTGCATGTTAGACAGAAAATACAGTGCTAACTTTTTTAAGACTATCGAAATATTAATATTCGTCGATATATTTTATCCGATCTATTAGAATAGTTGATACACTGAATGGAACAAACTGACATTAAATTGACATACACTGGTTTATTAAATTGTTGATCTTACAAATGGGTTAGGTTAATAATTAGAATTGAATAGTGAACATCTACATTAAAAAAATATTGCATACTAAAAGTATATCCGACATGATCATTTTTGCAGAAACATATTGTTTATCAGCATTATTATAACATAATTTATTCATTATCATGACAAACAGTTTCGCTGGATGACGTCACACGCCGATGCACAGAATGGGCGATATTACCTGTATACCAAAAGACCGCGCTATCTCATCAGGCCATAGTTTATCGAACGATCGCTTTGTCGGCAAAATATGAGTTTGCATGTTTTAGTGGAAAAAAGACTTTTTTGAATACCCTATATGTCATCATCGTTAGTTTGCTGCTCAACGTGTGATTAAATGCGAAGAAACACACACTATTTATTGTCATGTTATAACGGTATTCCGTAAGTTTAGCTAAATTATTTAAAAAGGCCGGTATTTTCGTTGTCTCAAAACCGATACCCAATTACGCTTTTCATTGCATTTCACTCCAGTGGGTATCAGTTTTCTCCGTTTGTTACTCAACCATTTGCGTTTCCAGATTTAGAAACGATCAATCCTGGACAACATTAAACACATGGTTAAAAGAAAGCATGTGGTGGATTGTTCTAAACATGGGTAGTTCGATGAACAAGATGGGTTATCAACTCAATGTAAACTAAATAAGTAATTCAAAAGAAGTTTCCACATGGCGCGATTCCTTTTCCATCATTTTGCCATGTTTAATGACTCCCATTTGGTTAGGTTTGTGTAGTTATATTTTTCTGGTCCTCAGGGATCATGGATTGTATGAGTTCCGCTCATGCGCTAGGCGCGTCAGTAGTGTGGCATCTTTCATTACCATTGATGAACAGCTTCAATAAAACCGAGGCTGCTATATTTCCCTTTCATCAGTGTTTATCAATATGCTTACACCATAACTCTTACGTTCGATAAAAAGTACCGAAATATTTCGAAGCCAAGTTAGAGTAATAAAGGTCAGAACGAGCATTTTCCTAGACTTTCAGTGCAACATTTAAAAATAATAGAAAACTGTTTTACAATGTATACAGCAATATGTTTAAACTTGCAATACATCAAAGTATTGCTTATGGTATGCAATATCCCATCCAAGACTATGGCAGACTGGATATGTGTTGTTATTCGGCGCAGTTGTTTATCATCGCTTTTGTCCCATGGGTAGTATAATGCTTTTGCCGTAAGCAAACGTGGTAATCAGAATGCTTTTAAAACCAAATATGTATAAACCAGTTAAGTAGACTGGTAGCAAGCTATACAGTTGTTCAAATGGTATTGTATCATGAAAAATGCGTCGCAATTATGTTATCAGTTTTCGACGGTCATGTTTATGTTATACGATATCAATAAACTAAATGTTGAATCAGTGTTTTCCTTATTACTCAGATTTAAAGGAATCCATGGAGTCTTTACAAAATGTGCTTAATTTATTTGTTCATATACGTAATAGATATAATCGCGAGGGACGCAACAATTGCACTAATAATAGTTTGCTGACATCTTACATTAGCAAATCGTAAATACAAGGGCTGTTCAATAAATAATGAGACTGTGCTTATAACTTTTTGATTTGCCTCCAATTGGCATAAAAGTCAATATTATTGTAAACTATAACTTATTTCCTACTAAATGTCCAAATTTGATAGGCTTATGACAAACAATATAGGAACAGCATCATTTTCAATTACCATAGTAACGCACTACCGCCCCCGTTCAAAAGTTTATGCAAATGGCATTTTTTCATGACAAATAAAGTCACACAACTATACAATTATTCAGAATAAAACTTACAGAACGTTTAAAGGAAGTGTTTCCAACGTATATTGAAAATATAAAGAAATTTCAGCATGTGGTTATTGAAATATGAGCTTTAAAGGAGAACTGATCACAATGACAGAAACGTCAACATTCAAATGCATATTACCACTTGACAAATGATCACATTATTATGTTGTATTTGTTATGATAAAAAAAAGAACAATCTTTATTTATCTGATTATTACAAAACTATAACACATGCTGAATAAACATAAAATACTAAACAAATCCTTTAAAACTTTTTTTCCATGCACAAATTAGCACAATAGAAAAGACAGTAGATTCAGACAAAGAAGACGTCATACAGACGTTAGTAGTTTTACAGTTAACTTATTGGCTTTTTCAAGTAGATAACTATAGCCGGGACTTTAGTTTTATTACAAGAACTTGTATTTAAAACTGTTAAATGAACAATGTTGCGTTATTTAAAAACAAGAAATGTCTTTTAAAAAGACAATCAGCGGAGTTTGTAAAGGGCATTTGGATTTATTTCTAATCCGATTCGTACAAGTTTACATGAAGTTGAAAGGTACCAATAAACACCAGAGGTGAAACCACTTCACCACTGGAGTCAAGAGATGCATAGATCCCACTCGATTGGACCATGGATGTTGTGAAATGCAGGTTTACACAACAACCTGAGGTCAACTTATCTATCCCCGCTTTTAGGCCAGCCGTTTGAATTTATTAGATTAATTTATTGCTGTTATGCGAACTTTTTGTGGCATTTAAACAATGGGCTGTTTATAACTATCGCGTTTAATGTTAAAATTCATACTTGAACATCATAAAATGCAGTTTTGCCCTTCTTAATTACTTCAAATAGATTCTAATGGTGGAGATTGGAAGGACATAGCTCATAACAATATTTATTGCACTGCCTTATTTTCATTGCGCTACAAAATATCGACCAATAAAATGCTAGTTTTCAATTTTGCCGCTGAATATTTATGTTATGGTGCAGCATTCCATTGGTCTAAGCTTCTGTAAATCTAGGTCAAAATCAATTTTAGACAGCTCCGTTGAAAAATCGACATTATTTTTGTACACTGTTTATGATGACTGCTTCAATAACATCGTGACGTCAAAAAGTGGGGGCGATAACGGTAACATGGCCTTCTTGCCATGGCTGCCATTTCATAACCATTTGATAAAACCGTCTTATTTTTGAAGGTCTGCTACAAAAATGATTGATCTTAATGTTTATAATACTTGTGTCTTTGTATTTCGTAAAAAATGAAAGTTATGAGCACAGTCTCATTATATATTGAACAGCCCTCGTATATGCAACGATTATTCTACTAAATACCTGTAGATATCGCAAAAAGCAACCAGTTATTTCATTATATACTTTTTGTCAAGGTAAATATTATACTATGTACGTGATTCATCCGGCGCTCATCTAAGGTGTTGGTTAGTTAACGGTATATTTTGGGACATTAAGACACTGTAAACCTCATCTTTGTATAAGCTTAGTATGTGTGGGGCATAAGTGTTTACGGTCATTGTATATGTATTAGTTATTGTGTTTTGCGCAAAGTTTTACCATATTCTAAATTTAATTTGTTAATAAAGTAAAATGGGGCATTACAAATCATAGGAAAAACCTGGAAAGTAGTCTAAATAATGTTATAGATCTATCAAATAAATCATTCAACACTTTTCTCAAATTGAATTTGTCTTTCTGTGGTTTCTCCAGATCTGCAGTGCCTGATCAAATTCGCCCTTTTAGACTTCCTCCCTCAATAGATAATATTATCAAAATAATGATCAATGTTTTGGTAACTTAATAAATGGGCTCGCATGGGAGTCGTGATGGCATTTTGTGCAGAAAATGATCGCACATTGTCTGCAGTATCTACAATGTATAAGGTAAGCCAGCGCTAGGGCTACGAGCGTAATCAAATCAGGAAATCAGCTTTGTGGTAAATAGTGATGATCTGGTCAATGGTTGTGTATTTGCAATGGCAGCCCTGATCTTTCACAACTTTATAATGACTGCCAATCAGCATGTTTCTTTGAAAACGGTTTTAAACTTAAACTTGACATATCTACATTGTTTACAACATTCTTTATTTGAACATCTCTTCAATTTATATTATCATGCGATAACGTGTTCCTGAAGCTGTTTTTGCCATAGTTATCAATTAATGTCTATATTCTGTCATTATCCTAATAATGACACTTCTTTACATCAGGAAGTGACAATGGACACAATCCTAAGTTCTCTACTAGTATACTAGTCATCAGTTCAGCATTTGGGAACCTGAAATATGACATTAACTAAAAGCATTGCCGATCAAATGAGATAATTATGATCTGAAGACATCAACTGCTATTAAATAGTATAATTGTTTAATATGTACTAAGGCACTGCCTCTTACCGACCGTACCCGTTTTACTGTTTTTACAGTTAATATATCACCTCACATTATCAGCCCTTATAGTTTATCAAAGTCGCCTACACGTCAAATGTTAATTT
>Ga0224511_10002469_pt1 | contig 12478 bp, 2 predicted proteins | sample SF_May12_sed_USG_2_FD_169988 | JGI IMG/M metagenome (GOLD analysis project Ga0224511, IMG submission 169988) | Sediment microbial communities from San Francisco Bay, California, United States - SF_May12_sed_USGS_8_1 | ecosystem: Environmental > Aquatic > Marine > Sediment | place: USA... | reverse complement strand
ATTTGCTAATTTCACCTTAATTACATATTGTAATTATTATATGTGACTGTTTGAATTAAATATTAAGTTAAAAGACATGTTTTGTGTAAACACATGTTTTTAGACTTAGATATTTCATAATTAAGTTAATAAACAAGAATTTAATGACATAATGACATAGTCTCGGTTTCCGTTCAATAGATAATATATTCTTGTATAAATACATAGTGTTAAAATTAACGGTGTCGGAAGCCCTTTTGTGGACACTCAACATTTTTATGAATATTGTCGGAGTTGTTGGCCCTTAGGTGAACGTTCATGTTTTTCTTTAACTTTTAGGGCTAGGAAAGACTTTGTATTTTTAATAAAGGAGACGTTATATTTTTCTCTATTTAGTTTGTTGAGAATAGGACTAGAGCACGGTTTGGGCATTAACATGGGAAAAAATTCAAAACTATCCCTAAAAGTCTAAATAACTTTGTAATAGAGCATAAACAATAAGTACAATGTGCTAGTTTTGAAGAAAAGTGTGCACAAACCAGGACATTTCCAATACAGTATACCATTCATTATGAGGGGAAATCATTTTCTTGTCCACGGACACAAAAAGGATTTACTTCATATTACATGCAGTTTTCATCTTTTAAAATTTGTAGTCAAACTTTTTCTAGTGTCAGCCATTTTATATCACATTTCTTTGCTAAGACTCTTACCTAAATCATAGCTTAACTTTAATTTTCTGTGCTCTAGCTCCTTTAATGTAGGATTTATTTAAAATTAATTTAAATAATGAAGTAAATCTTTCTTTTGTTTCCTGCTCTGTTTATACAGGTAGACTGGAAGATAGTCTCACCTGAGGTCAGGCAGTTTTGACTAGAGTGGCTCGAAGAGCGGTACTCGAATTTATATGTAATATCAGTAAATAAATAGTAGAAACTAAAGCGTCATGGATTGTCTTGGTCTTTAGGAATTGGGATAACATTTACGACTAGTCAGACAAAGGCAGACCCAGTGGTCGAACCTATGGGTTCGTAACCGTCCGTGCAAGGCTTTAAAGGCCATCTGCCATCATAGCACGAGAGGTACGGTTACACATCATTTTAAACCAATGTAAATTAAGGTCAAGGAATTCCTAAACAAGCCGGTGTTTTTGGAAAATATGTCGCTCAAACATGACTGAGCTGTAGATTCTTAAAGAATTTAAACCAAAAATTTTTTAAATAAACATCCAGGTAATATTTTGCAAGAAATATTTTATAAGAGAACACTTTTAAGAAAATGAAAGATTAATTTATGAAAAGCTAAAATACTGGGCATGTACGCAATTGACCTATCGACAGTCCGCCCAAAATGGCGTCAAACTCCAGTGACAGCTTATATTTGTCTTGATCAAGAAATAAATCTAAAAATAGTTGAATACACATATCCCATTTGCTGATTTTTAGTGGCCGAATATTTTCGTACACTAGTGAACATTTCATGACATAAAGCACTTTCCATAACGCTTCTTGAATTTGCATACCACACCAAGCTTCAACATAGACCGTCTCTGTAAAACAGCCTCTGTTTTACTTTTTCTTGTTCAAAATGGAGGGAAGAAGTGGAGTGTAATGAAAAAGGCAATAGCACGTGATTACTCATTCTCATTTGTTTGGCCAATTTTAGCTTAAGAAATGGCGATTTTTATTTTTCACTAAAAAGGCTTAATTTGTGCCACGTACTTACGGTATATATTCATAAAACATGTTTTGGGCACACTGCAAAAAGTGTTAATTGTTGAATAAATCGTTGGTATCGCAGTATAACACATTTTTGCAGTGTATTTTACGTGACATCCAAATTTTATATTTATATATTAACAAAACATATTCAGTTAAACAAATGTGTGTATATGTTTTACTAAAGTTAAACATAAAACTTGTCTATGGAATAAAGCAGATTACGCAAAAAAAAATCAATATAATTATAACTGAATTCAATAAAAAAATATTTATCAGTTATATCAACTGATAAATTATTGTTATAGTATGCAAGTGCGGCATAAGATGCGCCAATGTGAAATTATTTTCGTTTATGGTTATGAGTTTAATGTGTGTAAATCGAAATATATAAAAAGAAGCAAAATAACACGGAAGTTATCGACCGTCAAATCTCAAGAGAATTGTTTTTTGATGAAAATATGCAAATGTATGTATGTAAACTAATTTTTTTTTCAGTTTTCTTTTTTAAACTGCTATTTATAACAAATTGACTTTATTTTACGCAGTTTATGGAAAGTTTAGTGGCAAATTAATGTTTCTGGTCAATTCGGAGACCATTTTGTAATCATATATTATGTTAGTTAAAGAGCTAGCTTTCAAATCTTACCCAATTACAACGTTAGCTATTAGACATTATTATCACGTAAACTACACGGTTTTTGGACCTTGTTTTAACAGTCATGAAAATTGTAACATAACTGCCAAAACAAATTGATGACACATTTAGAATTATGATATTTTGAAATAATGATCTAGACGAAAATAAATTGAAAAATAGTGTAGGAATTATGTCTGCCTGATGTTGTGACGTAAGCTACATCTGTATGTCAAAAGTACATCACATCAATGTCAATACTTATAAGAGAATCATTATAACAAACATATTTTTAATCTTAGGTAAATATTTGGAATAACATTCAATCAATATGTAGTATTTTAATCGGATTGCACGCGTTTTGCTTTACTTATTGGCAATGGACACAAATCATGAAAAATATTTTTCACTTGTTCTTCATATTTTATTTAACTCACTGTTAATATCAATTCATTTGAAAACACACAAACTCGTGTGTTTTACCAAAAACAAATAGAATTGTATTTGTTTTTGAGCATTTGAAGCACATTTTCATTTAATATTTTCTTACAAAAGAAGTGTTTTTTACTAAAATATTATTATTAATGAATAAATTGTTTCCCCTACAGACGCACTGCCATCATGTTATGTATTGATAGCTAGTCACTTTTTATATCAAGATTGTAATATTTGTCAAAGTTAACATCCACATTATGGTATTTAGTATTTGTTTAACATTATAACTTTGTCAAACAGTATTTTGCCAAATACAATTATTCCCGTGTCAAAATATGTATTTTACGTGAAGAGTTGAATTTTACGTGACACATATTTTAAGGGACTGATTTGTGTAGTTAGTACAATATATTCTAAGTTTTTCAAACTGAAACAATAGTAAAATTATATTCAACAATCTATTTCAAACAAAACATACTGTAAATCAAGTGCATTGTAACAATATCAGAACGTTTTGTATAGCCTTCAAAATACCAAGTTGTGCACATAAACTAAAGCAAAAAAAGACATGTACAGACACGATCTAGAACCATTTTGCTAAATATCAGCCAAACTCAATAAGTAGCACCATAAAAGATGGAAACTGATATGCGTTTACACTACATACTACGTTTTTACATATGTTTGTTATGAGCGTCACGAATAGATAGAGTTGCGTAAAATGGGTTTCCATCAATCTAGAAAGAATTCTTTGACATATTAGTTTTAAAAATGTATTCATTTGACTCCTACGGTGAAACATATTGAGGACCAATAAGTGAAACCTATCTTACTATTTTATAACAGGGTGTTTTTAAAACATAAGCGTCACGTATAGATACAAAAAAATAACCCCATATAAAGCCATATTCTATTTGAGTCAAATGATGACCGTTATGTTGAAATTTATTTTGTAAAATGTATTTTTCCCTTTTAAATTGGAGTATGCATGCCTTTTGATATTATTTCAAAGATAATAATGCCTGTGTTACTTTTCCTGATAGTTTCTTTTATCATGATCACGTAAAATACACATTTTCAATGACAAAATATAAAATTCATCAAGCAATGTTTATGTATTTTCTTATTATGACTTTTAAAAAGTAAAACCATGTTCATATTTCAATATTTTGTAGTGATAATGCCTGTTATTAAAATACTGTAAGCAAGTAAAGTTCAACAATTAAGCCTTTGGACAGGGCTTTTTAGTGGGATTAGGTCATATCATGACCCATTTGAAGATGTAAACAAATAGTATTTGACAACTGTTTTATGATCTAATAAAAGAAAATGCCCTGATGAACAAATAAAGTCACTTTACACATAACTCCATATAAATTAGAGCTGTAAAAGTGTGCATATATACCCGGAACATGGTTATGGCCGAAAAAAATGAGAATGAGTATATAATAACAAAAAGGCAGAAGCAGCAAACGCCTTCTTCCGAAAGCTGAAAATGTAAATAACGTCATCTATTGCTAATAATATCAACCGGAAAAGGGAAAGTCCATCAGGAACCACAGGCTGCATTAAAACAATAACAAATGTTTTTTTAACAAGATGACTGCCCTTGTACTTACAAATAACAATAACAAGTCTGGCTAAACGTATTTGTAGTTTCTTTTAAAAGTAAAAACATAACAAAAAAATGAAAGCCTAAATTTAAGAGTGTTTTTTTTTGGTAAGAGGATTTAAGAATTTACAAATGAACTAGGATATTTGCCATTGTTTCACTGTTCAAAACTAAAGAGCCGTTGTCTTTAAGAATGTGCTTATCATATTTTTGTTCAGAAAATCTAGAGTTATTAATGAAACAGTATGCTGCAAGGAAACACTATTAGTTATATATTTTATTTTATTTTAAATCTTTTTGAGGAAGTCCCTCTGAAATTGTGGGTGCGATATCAAGTTTATCAAGGCAGAATTTAACTGTTTTACTAAATTAAAATGCCTGTTATAAAATTTTGCAAATATTTTCCTAAGTTTACAATAGAGAAGCCCCTGCTTTAAAAGTTTTACAGAAATAATAGAATTCATATCATAAAAATCTTCAACCTTGTTGCGTACTCTAGCAAATCTAATGAGTTGAATCAGGTAATTGAAATCGCCGTCAATGCAAGAAAAATTGACAATATCGAAATCAAAATAATCTCAAATAAACTTTATCAGTGTCACACATGACAAAAATAACAAATCTCGTACTTGCACATATTTATTGTTTACGTTTAAATATTGTCAACCTGCGCAAATGTACAAAGTACTAAAGCCAAATACAAATGAAAGATGACTTCTTTGTATAATATATGTGAAAAATATTAATAACAACAACGCCGACAACAACAACAACAACAACAACAACAACAACAACAACAACAACAACAACAACAACAACAATAACAACAACAACAACAACAACAACAACAACAACAACAAAAACAACAAAAACAACAACAACAACAACAACAACTAAAACAACAACAACAACAACAAAAATAATAATTTGTTGATCTGTTATCTTCTGTGAAGTAAAAGAGTTTTAGCAAAAACATGCATTACTAATATTTTTTCATATAGTTAAAAATGTTTTTATCAAGTTATTGTTTTATAAAGATGCTACATGTATGTATGTATGTAGACTTTGACCAGAAGTGTTTACATCTTTAAAGATGCTAGGTCTGTATGTTTTACCCTTAAAATCGGTCACCAATCTTGCAGTATGTTGAGTATACTAAATAAATTAACATTGCAAAAGGAATTGCAAAATTTGGTGACAAATAATGTGTTTTTGGACAAAAATAAAAAAAACACAACAACAACAACAACCAAACAAAAAAATAAAACATAAAACCCCTTGTGGGAGCCGGGAATTGAACCCGGGACCTCTTTGCGGGCCACACATTTTTAACGAATTCATTTTCTGTAATATTTGTACATGCATGAATAACTATATTTGGCAGTTTCTCATATTTACGGGAGTAGGTTTTACGGCTTAAATATGGTTAAAATGTAAGATGTAAACAATTCTGAACTAAAAGATACAGGCATAGCATCTTTAAGCATACTTAAACAATGAATCCTACTCCTATCAACAAGAGAACCACCAAAAATAGTTATCCATGCATGTTAAAATATTGCAGAAAAATCGACTTCGTTGAAACAGAATTGCTCGCAAATTTGATTTTTCTTGTAAGTGTAGAGCTACTTTTAGGATGTCGCTGGAAGAAAAAACATCTAAACAATTTTCGCTTCGTTTCCATAGCGTTGGTGTATTGTTCCTGCAAGAACTGTAACAGACACATGGTCAATGTGGAAGCATAATTACTAAGTATCGTGAAACGATCATTTTAATTACTTGTATGCACTCAAACCAAAATAAAGTGAATTTGTCAAAATCGTCTAAACATGAAAGCCTCATGTCTATTGTATGTTAAGCGACGATATAAACATTAACACAGAGTTTGTACAAAACAGACGATGTACGCATGACTTACATATGTGTGTATGAAATGGCTTTTGTGAAATTTCTTGTTACTTAATTATATCAAGCAAATCCGGAAGAAATAAGTTTTGTAGTTACATTTAGCTCCACAGGCGTGATTTTCATTGTGTCTGTCGAATCGTTTATAAACAGGAAACCCAATTTTATTGGGAGCATAAATTTCATGAATGTATGGTTTTGTTATTTAAACAATATCAATTACTCGACGTAAATAAATATTCTAATTATTTTAACAGTTAAAATTGTGCATATATTTATTAAACAGTCAGTACAATCAACTACTGAGTAACTATTTTCATGTGTGAATCAATATCAGACACCGTGCGGTCGTTAGCTATGACCCCAACTGCTACCCCCTCCAACTGTATTCTTTTGTAGATATCTTCTATGGAAATATCCGATTGATATCAAACTTTCAAAATATTGAAATCAGAACATTTGGAAGCATCCTCGGATACCCAAGGGTGATTCAGCTCGCTACATCAACCCCTGGGACAATTAGCTAGAAAAGCTTGGAATCTGCCGCCGAAAATCGATACGAAGCGTTATAGCGTGCGGCCCAATCAGATAACAGCTCTCTTGTAAGGATTTCATTGGTCATCTTGCTTATCCGAAATTGAGGATGAAACCAATGAAATGATAGTAGTCATTTAGCGGTACATCGAAGGGAATTCAACTAATTGTCCGAGGGGTTGATGTAGCGAGCGGAATCACCCCTGGGTATCCGAGGATGATTTAGAAGCATTTTCCGTAATTTTTCTACCCATACATGATTTTATTCCTTAGAAAATACCGTTTTTATAAAATAACACCATTTTTTTATTTAACAAAACTGCGATCGTAATTTCGGGACAAATTAATCCACATTAATACAAATGTTACTATATATAGTAACAAAATCAATACCCTTTAAGGGTGTTTATGAGGCTAGCGAGGAGATTATCAGATTTTGGCCGGTCACGTGACCCGCATTAACTTCGCATAATCGCCGTCGTGCTTATTCACGTGCCGTTAAAGGCAAAAAGCTACGTCACTAGTGTTTAGAGCGGAGTTGAAAATGGCTGCCGATATTTCACAACAAACACTGTTTATTTATTTATTGGAAAAGAAATAATAATTATCCTAATTAGTCAGAATGGCACAGTTATTATTTAACCGAAACATATTTTTAATAATTCGACAACATTGAACAATCAAAATGATGATTATCTAAAGTACTCACCCCATTGGATTTATGCAGATTTATGCAGTTGGAATACAGGACGTGGTCAAAACGAGAACAAAGAGTTTGAAAACAGTAATATTCAATACACTTTGTTCACGCTGTCTACACTTTCAAATATTTATCCGATCTTGCTCCAGTCCGGGTACTTCTCGCATTGAACAAGGTGACTCAATTAATTCATTTTTATCACAAACTGTTACAATTTTTTAAAAAATACGACACAAATACCAACTGTAATAACTGTGTTTCACAAAAATTGTCTTATATGTTATTTACTTACTTTTAACAAGCTTTTTATCTCATAAAACCCATTTTAAATCGAAAGCCGTGCTAAATTTAGCTTTTTTGAATTTGCGACTTTCATGAACGTCAAAAAAGCGTTATAAAGACCTTCTGCGCTTGCATAAGATTCTGCAATTTATTAACACATTTTGCGGGTTTTTTTTACATTCACCTTTTTATTCTCAATTATTAACAACCAACTGTTTTACATTTTACATCAGAATGCCGCTGAAGCGTTCTAAATTTCAAAATTTTAAGAATCGTTTTTAATCACGTCTTATAATAGTTCATTATAGTAAAACGTAACTTCACATTTTCTGTTAACTCTACTATGTCAAATTGAAATTGGAGGGGTTGGAAATTTGTTTGAGTGTAAGTAGGACTGTATTGTTTTATTTTCAATGAACACTCATAATATCGGATATAATGGTAAACTAGTTCAGGTATTTGTGTTAGCGCCAAACAATCCGTCGGATAGGGGTCGAATACCGATAGACGATGTACATTTTTCTATTTTGCATTTTTTGCTCATGCAACTATTAAACTAGTGCTTTTTGTGACTTTTTGTTTTATTTTCTTTATAATTTTTAAATGAGAAATTTATTACTTTCGAAAAGTCATTTCAGCATAAATAGGTTTTGAAATGTGTAATTGTTAAATTACTTTGTGTTTTGGGATGGATTTATCGCTCTATTGTCCAACATCGGCTTTAAATGACATGAGTTTAGAGTTTTAGGGTTTATTTCAAAATACATAAAGCTTTAAGCCACGAGTACACAATATGTCCAACAAAATACATATACATTTTCAGTACAGAATAGTAGTACACTGCAAATAAACAGTGGTTGACTTGTACTTACAATGTGTTAATGCATTATAAAATTATGGTTATGTTTAAAAGTAATCGAAAATGTCATTTTTCCTAATTAAAGTCATTTGTACGAGTTTATCACGGAATGTGTGTTCTGCACCTAATTCAGCTCGAAACCCTGACGCTCGAAATTAGCAGTTCCGTTCCATATTAACTTGAGGATTAATGTATTAAACTGAACAGAGCTATCATATTGACGGTTTGCATGTACTCAGTACATACACAAGTTTTGATGATATCAAGTACGGCTCATCTTCTAACGGAAATCTGACCATCGTATGTGCATGTTGCGTTACTACGTTATTCGATTTGACTTGGGCGAAAAGTTAAAAAACAACAACACTATACTTAAAAAGAAAATCTGTTTTTATAAAACAGATATCCCTAAGATTTGAATCGAGGCAAAACATGGTTCGAATTCGACAGCACTGGTCAAATTCTTGATTAGCCTATTACATTTGACGAGACCGTACTGCACGGGAGTCTGGTAAAAACATTTTTTCTATTCCAGAAATAGTTTTTAACAGTTGCACAGCAGTACAATATCGTGTAGTTCTCTGTAATCATGAAGTGTATGTTGTTTTTGTTTGTAAATACATTGTAGAGTTGCGCTAGGGGACGTCTATGACATACAAATATATATATGTAAAATTGTTCTCTTTCTGTGACACCGCAGTTGAGTCTCTTTAATACCTATATTTATATGTATAAAAGAATTATTTATGTTTAGTTAAAGTATTTTCGCTCGCAATGTACACATAAAACAACATTTTTATAGGCAATATTGTCACTTCCTGTCGTGACGTTTCGTACAAAAGAGTTTGAGTTTACGCTATTATACGCTATTATTTGAATGTAAAACTGTTTATGTAGATAAGCAACAAGTCCCAGCCATTAATTTTTACTAGTATTTGAAAGTGATACAGCACGATTTGATTCTCCACCCGATTTAGTGTTTTCCTCATCCATAAATTGTTTGTTCTTTTGACACATTTACTCGTTGAAAAACCTATTTTATGTGAAAAGAGACACTAAAAGGTCAAAACATAAAATACATATAAAATGTATTCATGTCATACATATGTACCAATTGAAGTGATGCTCAAAGAAAAATGTTGCATACAAGAAAGACTGGGTTACGTTTCAGGGCACTATGTCAAATATGACCCACACAAACAAAACACAATAGAAAAAGAAACACACAGAACAAGACGCAACACTCATTAAACATGAATTATCTTTTGATTTTGCTTTATTTGTTTCTTATAAAAATTCCTCTAACAAATGTTGAGTTACCGCCTTTGTGCAGACAATGACTTTTATTTTGCCAATGGGTTAAATCCAGTATGGTACTTTCAATTCGTCTTTATTCTAGAATGTCACAGTCCCATGTGTATGACAAAAGTTCTTATATGTCTACTCTAATATCTTGTGAAGATGTGTGATATCGTCTTTGTGTTCAACTTTCTGTCATTACTAATTCGTTTATTGCACAAATATATTCAAATGGCTTAACACGACGAAAGAACATGGTTATGTATGTTATCATACGACGAAGCTGTGTAACGCTTTGCCCTTTGCTTTGGTAGAAAAGTCCAATGGTACTTTACTTGTCAAGTTAATACAGGCGTAGCTTTTGCAAACATGGTTTTGAGATCTTAAAGTAATGTGGTCAACGGATGATGATTCTGAACGTGCATTAATTAGTGTTACAAATCTTAATTGCCTTACATTATATTTGTAGTTAAGTGTAGAATGTGATCTTGTTTTCATGGCATAACAGTAATTTACAAATCTCATAATAGTATGTTTAATATTTATGTTTGTTGAAGGTCAACAGACGAACGTTTAAGGTAAAACACTAAATTTGTTTCCATTATAAATTCGAAACACTGACATCCGGATGATGCACTGGACAGCAATAAGTGCTTTACTTAGTGGAAATAGTTTCACATTCCTACATTCCCTTTTTGGGAAGCATGCTAGCGGAAATTATTTCGCCTTATTGTGGAGAACTCGGAAATGTTATGAAACTTCATTGCATTCAAGAATGATCCAATGTTCTTATTCCAATAGACGCATATAGCATACACTTGTAGGAGAGAAATCAGTTCCATTCAATCTATTTGCGTTTGTCATAAAAAGAGATTTCCGCGCGGATTTTAACATCAGATCTATAATAACACTGTAGTAAAGGATATATTGTTGACGTAATGATTATGATACCAATCACATTTTGAAATATTTGCAAAGGAGCGACATAACATGTATCAATCTCCAAACTAGTTAACTGTAGATGTCTGAATGGTTTTTATTTTAAGTTTATTGCATCGTACATGCAATGCTGATTCTAACATTATAGTTCCTGCGATAAATAATCTCACGACCGCATGTTTTCTTCCTTTATTAAAATCTTACAACGTCATTAAGTCGGGAGATACAATAAAACACAAGACCTAATCATGTTGGCGCTCAGATTGAACAGCTTCGTTGACACCATTTCTAAATGAGTACGAACTGCTTCTTATTGTGTTACTTCATAGTGTTCATTTGTGAGACAAGAACTTGAAAACCGCCCCAATTTTACACTTAATTGCGTACATCTAGACACTCCTGTTAACTTCTTGTTTTAATTAGGAGTTCTTGGCTACACAATATAATATAAGTCGTCTAAAATGTTTAATTACGATTATAAAAGGGTTTAGATAATCGTTCGTTTCCATATTTAAGAACCTATAAACGAAGGCACTGCAAATTATCATCGCTTTCCTGTAGTCATTTGCTTGACCAGGATTGTTTTAGCGCTTCTAGTAACTAAACTCTGGTTTTATTGTTGGATACTAATTTGTAATACAAGTGTTTGTTATTAGTCTCCTACCGGTGGAACACTATAGGTTTACTCTCCGTCCGTCTTTAAAAGTCAAGATCACAGCTCGACCTTGAAGCAAAATCATATCAAACATTGTGTTATTTGAGGTCGGATTTTAAAACTATTTCACAGAAATGATAACCATATTGAGACAATATGTCGCGAACAACATTTGGGTCGCTACCATGGAGGTCAAGATCACAGCATGACCTTGCAGCAAAATCGTGTCCGCCCCATAACTTGGTTATTTGAATTTGGATTTTACAAATATTTCACTGAAATGATCACCATATAGAGACGACTTGTCGCCCACAACATTTGGTTCGCTACCTTAAAGGTCAAGGTCACAGCATGACCTTGCAGCAAAATTGTGTGTGGCCCATAACGTACTTTGTTATTTGAAGTTGGATTTTACAACTATTTTCCATAAATGATCACCATATTTGGATGGCATGTCGCGCGTAACATTTTGGTCGCTACCTTGAAGGTCAAGGTCACAGCATGACCTTGCAGCAAAATCGTGTCCGGCCCATAACTTTGTTATTTGAAGTCTAATTTTAAAACTATTTGAATGAAATGATCACCATATTGAAATAATGTCTCCATTCTTTGGCTCTGTGCCTACTATACTGCATTATATTAAGTAGTGTTACTTAAATAGCCAGTTTCAGTGGTCTACAAGAAGAAATAATGATTAGAGCATGGAATAATTTTATAGACAGGTGTACATCATAATTATAGTTTTCTATCTGAAAGTTGAATTAATTATACACTCACCCTAATTTCCAACGCCCCCAGAATTCATCTGGCGATATCTCGTAGGAATATTATTCGATTGTTGCGAAATTTACCAGTTATACTAATCAAAGTATTTTACGTTATATTGTGTGTTTCTCAAAAACATACCCATACGCATTTTTGAAA
>Ga0224511_10002468_pt1 | contig 12478 bp, 1 predicted proteins | sample SF_May12_sed_USG_2_FD_169988 | JGI IMG/M metagenome (GOLD analysis project Ga0224511, IMG submission 169988) | Sediment microbial communities from San Francisco Bay, California, United States - SF_May12_sed_USGS_8_1 | ecosystem: Environmental > Aquatic > Marine > Sediment | place: USA... | reverse complement strand
TCTAGTACGATCGGTACGTTTAAGAACGGTCTACTACGGTCTACTCCCGTAACATCACACTACGGCTTACTACGGCTGGTGTGACCAAGCCTTAAGCATTGTTGTATTAAGGCGAACCATATTTTACCTATCAAGTTAGAGCATAAAGCATACAACACTGGCTTTATACTACTCTGAAAATGGACATGTTCAGTATGCATTAATCTGTTCACATTGTATGTTTAAGGTTTACTAGTAAATTTAATCGCAGATGTGAACTGTTAACAATTGTGATTAAAAGTATAAATAAGTATCTATATACATTGTACATTGTACATTGTACTTTGTTCCTGCATAATTTGGTTTGATACGCTTGAAATCTGCTCAAGCTTTTCGAACATATCGGAAGCTTGTATCACTTCACGATATGGAACAAAAACTGGAATTTCTAACCTACCGTAACCTGTGTCTTATTACCGCTTGATGCACACAACTAGGATTTATACCGGTAATTTAATATTGATATACAATAAAGTCCACAAACTGCCATTAAGATGAGGATCTTACACGAATACTAAGATACTTAATCAATAAGCATTTTTGATACATTCATTTTGACATGTTCGATCAGACATTCAAAACAGGTTATATTTTTTAAAAAGGCTCGATTTATACTTTTTTCAGTGAAGTCGATAAGTTGATTTTTTTTCTCTTTTTATACTTGACTAATATGTTTTGCTATATAAAGAATAAGTATGCCGTTACGACTTGAAGTTAATATAAACCACTTTATACACAGAACACTGACTGCCATTTTAATAATCATTTGCATGATATCTCAACAAAGCGTGAGAAAATACATTACAGTTAAACTAGACCTTGTATCTTGTATCTTAAGATAAGCATTATCAGTACAGACAAAACATTAATGTACTTTTACATAAACATTATCTGGGTCGCACGTCGTTTTCGGAAACTGGTATTGAAGTGGTTAACTCATGTCATTGGCTGTTATAAGGTATTGCAGTGCAGACGAAAGGATCGCGGCGTTTTCCTGTTTCAATCATTTTGCCTAGAGATCTTTAAATCCTTTAACCTTATTCGTACGTCACTGAAAGACGTCATCAAATTGATACGTTGTTCACATAAAACAACAACTGCCCGGTATTGAAGAACCTTGTCACATATAATTTACCCATTCAGATTTGTTACTTACAATCGTTTTTAATAAAACAATTAATTTTATAGAAGAAACAAGTAAATTGCTACCGCGATAATTTGGTCAATAGACCAAGAGACTACGAACCCAATGACAAGGGGTTCCAGCAACAATACGCTTTTATAATTGATAGACAATGCGGATGTTAAATTAACATAAAGTCGCACAACCTATTTTAAATCCCCCCACGGCGAAGCATCAGCGCATCTTGTCTATGACAGATGTGTACAATTGTTTCAGGCTCCCGCCCTGGTGTTCTTCAATGACGCAACCTTTACAGAAGCGGACTGGAAGGGCATTCTGCTCATCTACTCGAGTATTAAGGTAAATCTTAGCATTCTGTAGTTATTGAATTATATGATTTGAAAATAAACGTAAAATGTGAGTAAATCGATGGAAATGGGACATACTTTACATTAATTATGTGTCAATGCATTTTGCGGGACTGGAATCATATTATACATTCTATCACACCCATGGAAATATTTATACCATTGTGCATTTATACCTTTGTGCATATACACATCATAATATTTTCATGTTGAACGTCTTAAGCTCTTGTGTGCATTTGTGTTTTGAAACTACCTATTCACCCATTTGCATTTCTTTAACCTCGTCAATAAAATGAATTGTTAGTATTTGACTGGCCAAAATATCAAAGCCAGGACAAAAAGCGGCGTTTGGCCGATCCAGGGACCACATACATTGTTACTCGGTGCTTACTACAAAGATTAATGCATAGTGATTTGGTCATGGATTTATTTCGTCAGTTGTTCACTGTATACATCTATATATATTTTTTATTCAACGCTCTAGCATAAACGCCTTTATTCATACATGTATATAACTCAGTAATCGACGTTATACGTGGATGTCAATAGAATGCTTGTAACGCAGGCAGATGACCCGATGAAGATTGGGAAATACGGTCTTGGATTCAAGTCCGTGTTTCACCTCACAGGTACCACACACATGTTTGTTAAATGTTTGATTTATTCCTATGTTTTCATAATGTCGCTTTTGTATGGACCTAAAAGATCATCGATTTCATAACTAGAGTTTTGAAATATTGCCAAAGGCAATCATGCTTCAATGTCAGGACTTCCATTTTCATTGTTTATTTTTAACATCACTACGCTCCACAAGGCGTATTTTGTATTTAATCTTACATAAATTTCACGAAGCCTTATATTAAAATACAAATACTAATGTTGGCAGATAATGTAAAATACGTTGACTTTTACAAAACTACGTTCTTTTCAAGTTGTATTATTATATGCGAACTGTTGACTCAATTGATCGCGCGATCTTTCAAACTCGTTTTATTCCAGACCGTCCCTGCATCATCAGTGGAGATCGGATTTTGTTTATCAACCCACTTGAGCTACACCTAGGACAAACTTGCGCAACGATAAAGTTAATTAATATAAAACGATGCCCCGAAATTGATCATGAACACCTGTTGAAGGCATTGGATGGAGTGTTTGGTTTTAATGATGCTGTTTTAAACACTGGAAACTATGATGGTACTCTGTTTTGGTTTGGTCTCCGAACACAGCCTAATGCGCTATCTGAAAACATATGCGATGCAAATCAAGTCTACCATCTAATGCACGCATTTATGAATGAAGCAAAGCGAAGTCTTATATTTCTGAAAACCATTTGCAGCGTTCAGATGTTCGCTAGTACCTCTGGATCATGCGATGACCACAGCATGCACACATTATGCCGAGGCCTGCACAACCCGTTTTGCTCAGTCAACATAGATAATGAGCGTGGAACACTTAGGGAAGAAAGGAAATCCCTCCTGAATGAAGTCATCAGCATTGGAAGAGAAGTCCCACCAGACAATAAATTTTGGGTCAACAGGGTCTTCGTCAAATCGAATGTGCTTGGAGAAAGTTGCGAGTCTCAATGGATCGTTGTAAACTTTTTGAAAGGCCAAAACGTCTCAGAAAGATTCAAACAGTTGCTGACTGACGATGATATCTGTAACCCCCATCTTGTGGGAGTGGCAGCGTGTATTTCAGGACATAGTCATCCTGGCGACAGCTCCGCTCAAGGACACGTGTTTGTGTACCAACCATTGCCACAAGAAACAAGCTCTTTAACTGGGTTACCTATTCACATAAACGCATTCTTCGTGTTAGACCAAAATCGCAGGCACATTCGATGGCCAGAAGCCGATAATGAAGACAGTGAAAATGACAAGAAGACGGAATGGAATTTAAGACTTTTATCTGAGATTCTTCCGGATGCATATACTGAGGTTGTGTTGAATGTTGTTGATTTCTGTAAAGAGCGTGAACATGATGTGCGATTAATTGAAACGCTGTACCATGCAATACCAGACATGAAGACGGTTAACAAGACATGGATATCCCTGTCCCTCGAAACACTGAATTTGCTATGGAAGAGGCCGATACTTCGGACAATGACGGGTCAGTGGATAACGCCAGAACATGCAGTGTATCTGAGCAAGTCCAAACTCAAGGAAGTCACACCCACCGTATGGAATCATGTTGCAAGTGTTTATGTTGAAGACGTTGACAAATTGGTGGAAGTAAGCGACCATGTAACGGAATCATTTGAACAGATCTTTCCGAAACAGCTGAAATACTTGACACCATCATTGATGCGAGGTATTCTAAAAGCTTATGATTCATACAAATCTAAAGAACCTAAGGTGAAAAGTAGTCTCTACTACTTCCTAACAGTAGACAAAGACATAAAAAGACTTGCGTCTCTTCAGTTGCTGCCTCTGCAAAACTCGACATTCGTCGCCTTTGAACAGTCATCTCAATCAGTCTTCTGGGAAGATAAACATGTTGTTGAGACGTTCTCCAACCAGCTTGAAAGATTTGTCTCTCTTCAAATGGAGCCGTCATGTATCTCGACCTTGGATATAATCAGAGCTACAGGTTTGTATTTTTTATTTTGAATACAAGTTATATAACCCATATTGTATTTTCTTCCAGTGGAATGAAATTAAATTTAACAATGTACAATCTTCATTGCACTTTCATTGCACCTAATTATTAAGTTTGTTTGCAATTCTAATGAAATAATAATTCAGTGTTTGATTTAAGAGTTTAGATTGGAGTAGAAGTGTGAAGTGCAATTGATATCTCACCATACACACAGTACTAATACAGGTTTGCACAATTACTGTTTCAGGTACATACCAGCTGAGGACCATGACTCCGCAACATTTATGTGAACTTATCGATACAGAAATGCGTCATCGAAATATCGAAGTCGAAATCGCAAGTAACAATAACTCTGTACATCAGTGGATAGAAACAATGTGGACGGATATCATTCTTCAAAGGTTTTCACCTGATTATTTTTATGACATGCAAATATTCCCTGTTTATTCCAAAAATGGATGCATGCGACTAGTTAGTCTGAACAATTGCTTAATGACTGCTGTAAACATAAAAGGTGAAGACACACAGTGTGTAAATGAGGCGTTTGAAAAGTTAGGGGTGATTGTAATGTATTCCGTACCAGAATGGTGCAATAAACATTTTAAGCAGTTCATAACTAAACCTACAGGTAATGGCATAATAAGTATTTTGTCAGCACTTAAGGAAGATGGACCGAAATTGTTCAACATGAATGCATCTGAATGCAACAGGCGTTGCATGAGCAAATACTTGGGAAACGTACTAGATGATGAACGTATTACTCAAACGTGCAAGGATGTGATTTTAAAACTACGACTTTACCCAAAGTGTTACTCACCAGAGAAAACAGCTTGTAATGAATTCGTTACTCCAAATTTCCTCACACCTTATTACAATCTTAGACGTTTTCCGATAGGGTTCCCTTCTCCAGTCATTTTGATAGACGTTGAACATGACAAACAACTGTTCCGCTTACTAAATCTATCGCTAAAAGATGATGCCGACATGGTCAGACTGTGTCTTCAAAATAAATCCTCCTGTGTATCTGCAGATATTACAAAACTGGTAAACTGGTTAGTGGTGAAAGAAAACCAAAATTACTTGCGCGACCCAATTATCCGAAGTCTTGTTTCTAACATCAAATTTCTAAAAAACCACAAAGGAAACTATTTTCTGGCAAAAGAGCTTTTTGATCCATCAGACTCATCGCTTCAAAAACTCTTCATAGAAGAGGCAGTGTTTCCGTGCCTGCTTGAAAACACTAAAGAGCATATTGAGAGTTTATGCAGTATTGGATTGAAACGTTTGCAAGACGTAAATGAAAATGATGTAGAAGCAGCTCTTAGATGCACTGAAATATTATCGAAATCGGACTTTAACACGGCCAGGAAGAAGTCCCAAAACATTATGTACTTTCTCAATTTATATCCAAAATGTTTGCCATATGAGACAAGCAAGATAGTGGCGTGGATTTGGCTAGAATTTGATACTAGATATTACCCATCGTGCATTCCTTTGAAAAACAGAGAAGCTGCCGAGTTACTTGTTACACCGGTCGCTATATATAACTCAAAGTTTGCGAACCTGATTGGTTCTGTGGCGTATCTTCAGAATTGCGAAGCCATCCCGCAACTGAATAAAACATACCATTGGGACAAGAAACCTACAGTAGAGGATGTGGTCAGACATTTAAAAAATGTAATCCAATCATTTCAAGTGGACTTCAAAACAGATTGCCTTAAGATGATAATCGATATTTATCAATTTTTACAAGAGAACATTGATGAAATATGTATTACTGATATTTGGGCTAGAACGTTTGGAAGTAGGAAACTGCCCTCAATTTGGGATGGGAACGGATTTTCTGCGGTGGGTACAATGTATTTGGAATCCAGTACCAATGACATTGATTTGCATCGCTACATGAAAATACTACCCAAAGAAATGTCGAATGTAAAAAGGCTTTGCCGTATTCTTGGTTGTCAAGACAAATTGGATATTGGTGCATACTTGAGAGTTTTAGAAGAAATAAAAACTGAAATCTATTTCAAGACTGCAAATGAGATGACTGAAAATGAGACGCTTAAACTTGTGATAGATATCTTAAACAGAATAAGTGAAGACGAAAGTTTTACCAGTGATAGTGATAGTTACACCGATAAAATATACATTCCAATTCAAACGGATTCGCCCGACAAAGTTCAACTGAAGGTGGCAACAAGTTGTTTTGTAAACGATTTAGCAGGGCAGTTTGACGATCTAACATTTGATGAAGAAGATGGATTTTTCATCCACCCCAAAGTTCCAGTGTCAACTGCCAGAATGTTAGGCGTTCGATCGGCAATGCAACATGTAATGTCAGAGAGTGACATGTTTGAGGAATGGGGACAACAAGAGCCTTTAACAAGACGACTTCGAGTTCTCCTGCAAGAGGGATATGTTGAAGGTGTGGCCGTTGCCAAAGAAATGCTGCAGAATGCAGATGACGCGGGTGCTTCGAAGATGTATATTCTGTATGACGAACGAAATAACGACAATCTTCGTGAAAAACTGCTGAGTCCTGAACTTAAGAAGTTTCAAGGACCAGCTATTTGGATTTACAACGATGCTGAATTTAGTGAAGATGATTTTAAGAACGTTACAAAACTAAATGGAGGTACAAAACAACAAGATGCATCGAAGATCGGAAAGTTTGGCCTTGGCTTTTGTTCAGTTTACAACATCACTGATGTACCAAGCTTTGTTTCACGAGAAAGTTTTGTAATTTTTGATCCTCACATGACTCACTTGGGTAAATTGGTACATGGGAAAAATCCAGGCCTAAGAATAAACTTAAGCAATGTCAGAAATACGAAAACAGTTAATCGAATGATTAATCAGTTCAAGGTTTTTGATGGCGTTTTTGATTGTCATATAACAAATTCTTCTGAGCCTTACTATCGAGGAACACTGTTTCGATTGCCACTAAGAACGACTGCAAGTGATATCAGTAGCAAAACTTATGGTGATTCTGATATAAAGGAACTTCTGACGAAAATAATGAACATGGCTCCTAACATGTTTCTATTTAACCAGCATGTTGAAGAAATGAAGATATTTCACATACCAAAAACAAATACGCCTGACGAAATGAATCTTGTCTACCAAATCTCTAAAACAACGTCGACTGTTTTGTCTAACATACCATTGAAGCGTTCCATTGTAGATGAAATTGTATCGTTGAAAACGAAAACACACACCAAGATACAATATCCAATAGTTAATGTTATTCAGAAAATAAACATTGCCTCAGACTCACGAGACTACAGTTCTTTAAATACAAAACAAACATCAGCTACTTTTTCATGGCTGGTGTCATGGGCTACTGGAAGCCAACCACGCACCTTGGAATTGACACAAAGTGATAAAGGTGCGTTACCACTTGCTGCTGTCGCAGTCATGTCTTCTGGTGAGAAAGATCAAGAGTACACTCCGGTGAGGGCTCCTATAAATGACAAGGAAGTTGGAAATGATGGCAGATACTTCTTCTTTTTGCCACTGCCAATCGAGAATAGTTTTGCATTTCACATCAACGGTCAATTCACTGTGACCTCAGACCGCAGGCAGATAATGAAAAAAACTGAAGATGATATGAACGATTCTGTGCAGCGTTGGAATGTTTGTTTAATGGAAGACGCAGTTGTAAATGCTCTTATTCATCTACTCCAGATTTGTGAACCAATTGGCAACGACCCATTTGGTGTTTGGCCCGTTCTTCATGTTGAACATAAAGGAATTGAAGAATTGTTATTCAGGTCATTTTACCAAAACCTCATAAAAGAAAACTACAAAGTGTTTGAGTCATATAGAGGTAAGGTTAGCTTCACTGACACAGTGTTTTTGGAACCATCACTTCGTGGCGAACAGGAGATTGGCGACTTAGCTTTACAGATGGTAAAACAAACAATAACAGATTACGTGCTCATTGATATCCCAAACAACATATACGAAGCTTTGTGTCGTTTAGACTGTGAATCAATGCAAGGCAAAACAATAACTGTAGAGCGTTTTGCCCGGGAATTTTATTTTCCAAATATATACACTTTCCATGAAGACGAGTGTAACAAAATGTCATTGTATTTGGTAAATCAGATATTTGGTAGACAAACACTTTGTGACATTTTAAAAGAAGCTGAATTTATCCCAACACTTCCAAACGGAAAACGGCAAAAACCAGCAGACCTAATTGATCCTAGATGCCGTATATTGGAACCTCTATTTTCTGACACTGATGAACGATTTCCAAGTAAACTGTTCGCCAAAGACGTTACGCTTGATCTTTTAAAAGAACTGGGAATGATGTCAAATGTAATTCCAGATAGCTTAATACAAGATCGAGCACAAAGCATAGAATCATTGAATTTGTATTGCTCACAGTGTTCCTTTCGTCGATGCTTATCTCTATTGAGATATTTTGAAGAAAGGGGTGTTTCAGACGATCTTGCCAGTCAGCTACAAACTGTCCCTTTCATCCCAGTTTCAGAGCAACCTCATGACTGGGAATTCTCTTGGTATAGAGTCGCTACGAGTTCTTGTCTATGCAGTTTTCATGAAGCAGCAAGTAAAACATATTTCTTCCAATCACCAGAGACTGTGTTTGTTTACCAGGACATGGACATTGTGGCATGCCATTCAGCCGTCGTAGAGCAGGTTGCCATGACTCTGATATCAGAGTCTTTGATTAACCAACTTTGTATAAGACGTGTTCATGCCTCTGATATTGATCTAGTTCTTCAGCAACTGGCTTGGTTTACTCAGTGTGTAACGCCCATTCGTGAAGTGAAGCCTATACGACATGTGTACATGCGTCTTGATGAGTACTTTAAAATCGATTGTAATGCAGATATTTTAAATACGTTGATGCAACTTGATTTCATCTTTGTTGATGGTCGATTTGTTTCATATGAGAAGGTATCTGTGAGACATAAAGTTGACTGTAAACCATACTTGTTTGGCGTTAACGAGTCTCTAATACATGAATATGAAAACCTATGTAAAGCTGTGAACTTGAAAGAAAACTTTACAACCGATGATATAAATTCAGCTATCAGTTCCTTGCAAGAAGAGACCGGTGGTCAGAATTTGTCTGAAGACCAATTTCTACTTGCTAAGCAACTCCTTTATGTGTTGTATGAATCTTTGGAATCACATGAAACAGACTGGACTTACTTTGAAGCAAAGGGTAAATGCATATGGGTGCCTGATGATGCTAAATCACTGCAAGAAAGCAGACGCCTTTGCTTTGACGAACTATATTCCTTTGATATTAGTGACGAGAACTTCTTGTATGTGCATTCTGACATTCCCGAGAAACATGCAAAGGCATTTGGAGTTCGATCAATTAAACAACAGATGCTGTCAGAAACGGATGCATTTGAAGAATGGGGTCAAGAAGAACCACTGACAAGGAGAATTCGCGTGCTTCTTGAAGAAGGCTATGTTGATGGGTTTTCTGTCGCGAGAGAGCTGTTTCAAAACGCTGACGACGCTGGAGCAACCGCGTTAAGCTTCCTTTACGACGAACGTCAAAACGAACACATGCGCACTAGGTTGCTCTGTAAAGAGATGAGCGACTTCCAAGGGCCTGCTTTGTGGGTTTACAATAACGAAATGTTTACAGAAGAAGATCTTATCAACATTACGAAACTAAATGGAGGAACCAAAGCCTTAGACACAACGAAAATAGGGAAGTTTGGTTTAGGATTTTGTTCCGTATATAATGTGACAGATATGCCTAGTTTTGTCTCTGGAAGCAATTACGTTGTGTTCGACCCTCATGCAATCCATCTAAAGTCTGTGTTTGTTGGCGAGGGTAAAAATCCAGGGTTGCGAATTAATTTCTCAAAAGAAAAGAATCGTCGTGTTTTGGATCGCATGAAACACCAATTTCAAATATTCGATGGCGTATTTGGATGTAATCTTACAACGGGCAAGGACAGTATTCCGTTCTTCAATGGAACACTCTTCAGATTTCCGCTAAGAAAGCATCCCAGTGAAATTTCCGATAAACCGTATGATCCAAAGGAAATCAACAATCTTTTTGACATCATTATTAAATGTGCACCTTCAATGTTTATTTTTACCCAACATGTAAAACAGTTAGAAATATATTACCAGGAAAATTGCGAAAGTGTGATGCTTAAACGTCGTTGTGTCGTTAAAAAGTCCAATACGATCATTAACAATCCAGAGTTACATGTCGTTAAGTTGGCGGCAAGTCGTAAGGAAGACAAAACGCTTTACACGAATCCTTTACTAAAATTTGAAAAAGTCAGCATTTCAATAACAAAGGAAAATGTTTGCAGTAACTCTTTAACGAATTCAGAAGAATGGTATGTATCATGGGCCTCAGGTACTGATGCGAAAACGTTTGAAATTGCTTCACGAGAAAAAGGTGCGCTCTCACTCGGCGCAGTAGCTGTACCATTTAATGCGGGGGAAAATGTATGTAACGATGGACGATACTTCTACTATTTGCCTCTTCCGATTAAGAGCAGTCTTAAGGTTCAAGTATGTGCACAGTTTAGTGTCACTTCAGACAGGCGACATCTTAATCTGCACAGTGACAAAGAATCATCATTCTCTGAATGGAACCGTTGTTTAATGGAAGATGTGATTCTTAATGCATTAATTTATCTACTTGAACAAAGAACTAACCCGCCGTATGAACTCTGGCCATTAACTGAAAATTACAGTAATGAAACAGAAACATGGTTAAGAGATTCATTTTACAAAGCAGTTACAGATGAACGTCAACAGGCAAGATTGTACAAAGGGAAAACAGATTACGTGTCATTTCAGCACGCTATGTTTCTAGAGCCAGAATTTAGCAAAAATAGTGATATTGGGGTAATTGCATTTGAACTGTTGGAACAAATTGAACTTCCGAAAGGCAATAGTTTGGTTGATATTGAGAACATTTATTATAGTGAATTGAAAAGAGCAAATCCAAAAAGTGTTGAGGCACACACTATCACTGCAAAAGATTTTTACATCATTTACTTTTTGCCAAATATATCAATATTCAAAAGTGAGTTCGCTGAAAAAAGAGATCGGGTGACATTGCATATTCTACAGACACAACATGACTTAGATGTGTTACATGTTTTGAAAGAAACGATATGTATACCTACTCGGCCAAATAATGTACTTCGCAAGCCTTGTGAAATTGTGGACGTGTCTGGTATTTATAACAGTTCGCATCAGGTTCACCTGTTTCCTCTTAAAGGTCTATTTGATGAAACAGATGGAAGGTTTCCTGTGAAAGAATTTGACGTGTCTGATAGTCTAGAAGCCCTGAGGGGATTAGGAACAATGTATGATATTCTTCCTAATGAAATTGTTGTCGATAGAGCCAACTCAATTGTACGCTTGTTCAAGGCATGTTCCGAGTGCACTTGTATTCGATACAGATTTTTTATGGAATATCTGGAGTATTATTTATCAAAGAATGAAGTCAAAAATATCCAGCTTCAGCAACAGTTGCGGGATATCCCATTTGCTGTACTTTTAAGCAAGCCTAGAGATTGGCATGGTCCTTGGAAATCAGAAGATATTCCACCTTGTAATCTACAGTGTAAGGAACATGAGCTTTCAACACGGAACACTGAAATAAATCAAACGGTGTGCTTAGCGCTTCCGTGTCATGTCTTCTCACGTGAATCTCAACATCTTGTATGCTGCCATTCATATGTTCTTTGTAAGTCTTCATACTCCAACAAAACAGAAGTATGTGTAGAACGCTTTCTTGGAGTTAAGGATGTATCCTCTAGTAACATAGATGTTGAACTTGTTAATCTGGTGTGCTTACAGTTAGAAATGATATCAAATTCTATGATTATACAAGCAGGTTCGACAGTCTCTGCTTTAGAAACAATATATTCCTTTTTGGACACAGCTTGTTGTAACGATGGATTGAAGGATGTTTTGTTGAAGAACCTTTCTAATCAAAGAAACATATTTGCGGAAAATCGATTTCTCTCTAGTTCAGTTATCGCAAAGACCATGTATGGGGATTGTAGGCCTTTTCTGTACAAGCTAGAAGATACGATGCTTAAAAAACAGTTTGATTTGGCGAAACTGTATGGCATCGAAGAAAGGTTAGAATTGCGATCCTTTGTTGACACACTTAAACACATTTACGATGAAAATGATGGGACAGAACTAACTGAACCACTGTTTGAATTATGTAAAAGTCTTTTAGACAATATTTGTGAAATTTTGCTGGAAAAGCACATTGACATAGATGAACTGGACATGGTAATATATGCACCGAATGTGCATAATGTTTTGTTTCCGAGCAAGGAGCTCTGCTTTAACGACTTTGATTTTA